>Ga0214917_10007538_pt1 | contig 10970 bp, 16 predicted proteins | sample LL_1208_BB_MetaG_FD_177983 | JGI IMG/M metagenome (GOLD analysis project Ga0214917, IMG submission 177983) | Freshwater microbial communities from Lake Lanier, Atlanta, Georgia, United States - LL_1208_BB | ecosystem: Environmental > Aquatic > Freshwater > Lake | place: USA: Georgia | collected...
CCACGAGCCCAAGGCAAAGGCAGTGTTACTTTATAACTTCCGCAGTTACGGGTATTATTGATGGCTGCACCGTAAGCAGACCAACGTTGAGCCTCCCACATTAAGCCGCCATACTGGTCAGGATAACCAACCCACACTTCATACTGAGTCATAGCCAACTCCTTAGATGTTGGAAAATTGCAACAGCTCTGCTTGGGCAGCTAGCTCAGTCAGGGCTAGTTCACGCAGAACACGATTGATCTCATCAAATTCCATGCTAGGGTCTAGATCAACCCTGGCCATGTCCATCTCAAATGCTTCAATGTCTTCTAATGTCATATAGCTAGGATAACGCATCTCTTACTCCAAATTTGTTACTGTACCTCTAGTATAGCTGAAATTCGAAACCCTGTCAATGACAGGGTTTTGTCTATTATTTAAGCAATTTTGGGGTATTTTTTATACATATGGTCCAAATTTTGTCGATCTGGATGAGGCTCGTACCAGCCATTGCCTGTGTAGACATCAAGTACAGCCTGGAAATATTCCTCATACATACCAGCCACATGATCTAAACTAAAATTATCCATAGCCCAGGATCTACAGGCTGCGGGATCAATACGGTCAATATTACGAGCAGCCCAACAAAACTGTTCAAATGTACGGCAACGGTAACCGGTAACTCCGTGTATGTTGTTTTCCACAAAACTGCCCCAGTCAGTGCTGATAGTAGGTGTGCCCGACATCAGCATTTCGATCTGTACACCACCAAAGGGCTCTACATACATACTAGGCACAAATGCTGCACGAGCACGACTCATTAGCTGCCTGCGAGTCTCAATATCAGCATATCCGACAAATTCAACGTGACTGGGTGTGGTCTTATAGCCCATGTCTGCCAAACTGCCCTGCCCGGCAATCTTTAATCTAGCGCCAATGGCCTCGGTGACCTGTATGGCTACATTAACACCTTTGCCGTCATAGACTCTGCCTATGTACAGAAAGTAATCTTCTTTGTTGGCAGGATCATAGGTAAAGTCAGCTGGATCAAAATAGTTAGGAATTACTACATCGTACCAATCTTGTTTACACGATCCTACCGCAGGCAAGCCATAGTAAGCATGATAGATAGCGTAGCTTTCAAAAATTTTGAATCTAGCAAAGTGTCCACCAGCATAGCCAATGCCAGGTTCAACAATGATCATATCTGTGTGTGCATCGCAAATAGCCTTGTGGCCCCAACCCCAGAATGGCAGTAGGAAATCGTGCTGACGTTTGCGCTGACCTATTTCTCTAATAGCGTTGGCATAGAATGTTTGGTAAGCATGATCCGCAGTATCAAATTTGAAAAAATTCTTACGCCAATCATAGTTACCATAGGCCTGCTCTAGATCCTCGTTAAAGATAACATCGACATGTTCATCGCAGTCTACGTCTGAATCTGGGTGGCCATAGTGTATGATTTCGTGCCCTCGAGCCCGCATCATCCGACCGAACTTCCAGACCTTTTGTGTATAGGCGCAGGCATTGTATGCTTTGTTTGTTACCGTATGAGGTAAACCTAAAATATGGAATTTCATTGTCGAAAAACTCCGTAATAAGCACGACCGTAGCAACCAGACTCAGCTAATTCTACTGTCTGCCCTGCTTGCCCGATCCATTGATTCAATGTGGTTTCTGTTAGTTCGTGTGGATGTCCGTCATGAGCAGGAATGTCGATCCATTCAAAGATTCGCAACACCGGGGCCGCCTGTTGAGCATTGGTTATGATTCGAGCCGGATCTTCGGCATGTTGCAGACAGTTATAAATCCATACTTCATCCCACCCAATTTCATTGACTGATTCGCCAGGGGCTACATCAACCTTGATATTTTTAATTCGATAGCGTTCTTTGGTCCAGCTGGGATAATCAATGGGATCTACTACTTTACCATTAACGAGATTTACTGTCTTTAGTAGCATACTGCTTGGTCCGCCACCGATGTCTAATATGCTGCGGTGATGTACGTTAAAGCTATAGTGAGTGCGATCTAGTCCCATGTATTTGGCATACACATAGTGCTTTTGGTCTTCGTCAAATGTGTTGCAACAATCGCCCCAATAATCGCGTTCAAATTCTCGATCATCGTGCATGATTAGTCCTCCACCAAGACACCATTGGGCCCAATGTTACCACTGACACCCACACGATCTATTTGTCTGATTTTGTCATGATCTAAAAACTTGTATAAGGTATGCTCGATGTCGGCGTAACCATTTTGCTGCAATCGTTCAAACATATAGATCAATGATTGGTCATAGACATCTATGATTTCATTGGTCAATTGATGCGGCCATGACCATAATCTACTCATAAATTGTTTGTCGATATTACCAGTTGTCTGAGCATGAAAATGACTTCGCCTCTCTCGGGCTAACACAATCATACTAGAATTTTCATAACGATCGTAATAATTTAAATCAAAGTGATCATTGAGTTGGTACCTGCCACTGATTTTGAATATTCGTTGCACATTGTCCAGCTGATCAGTGACAGCAAGAGTGCGTAATACTCTGGCAAAACAAGTAACTTCGTTGACATTCTTAACTACATCCCAGTTGTCGGTGCAGTGGTACAGCTCTTGTACGCCTAGGTCCTGAGTAAAGTCAATTAGTTGATCTACCGCCGGTCCAATGGCTGCTTGTTGTGCGTCTGTCATTGGTAGTGCAGCCATTTCTACAAATATTATTCGTGCGCCGGGCACACAATTGCGTATGCTTCTTATGGTGTCTAGAGTTTGTCCTAGTCGTTGGTCACTGTTAAATACACCAAATTTAGTATTAAGTGCGCTGGTTACAATAAATGCGTAATTATTTGTCATAGGTGCTTTGTAATAGTTGTGCTACGGTCAGGAACGAGCTAAGGTTGCTTTCATTATACTGTAAATCGCTATGACTCAATAGTAGCAGATCCACCATGGCTTGTCTAACACTATCACATGATCTATTAACATTAAACGGAAAACGATTACCGTTGTCGTCGACTATTTCCGTTCTCCAATTGCCGTTGACTAATTTTTCAACATAGCTGTCTTTGTCATGTATAAACACATTAGATCTACGATTAAATTCTTGTTCTGTGGCAGCGTCGTCACTGCAAACAAAAAACAACTGTTCGGGATTGTTATCTACTATGTTAAATAGTCGATGTTCGTTGGCATACTGATACGCATCAGTTTTTCTCAGATGTAGGCCATAGAAAACTTGATTTTTGGCCTGATGTTTCTTTATCTGATCTGCACGATCGACAATGTCTTGTTGAAACTCCAACAGTGGCATTAGACCAAATTTGATTACTGACGGTTCCACATAAGGGGGCAGACTGTCGGTCCCGATCACAGCATCAAGATCTGTAGATCCAATGTAATGAACAATGGCATCAATGGGCGTGTGTATTGCTGGTATCCAGCTAATACCAGGATCGAAAAAATTATTGTGTAATACATTAACAGTCTGTTTTGAATTAATTAGTGTCTGATAATCTATGTCTTGGTCAAACTGCACCGGACTATGAAAAATTTGATCAAAAGCCGCACCACACCAATTGTTGACAGGCCAAATCACAGTGGGATCTCTGCCTACCCTATAGGCCACATAAAGACCAGTCAGCAGAGAATAAAACCTATTACCAAAACCACCATTGCAAAATACATAAATCTTATTCATTGAATCACCGCAGCAATTATGTCATTGGGCACCCAACCGTCCTCAAATGAGATTTTATAGTTGGGATTAATCTGTTTGATTGTGGCAATAATTTCGCTTTCGTTAATGTTTTGTCCCCAATTACTGTTTGGTTGTCCAAAAATTCTACGATCATCTACCAATAGAGTATGTGTTTTAATATGGTGTGCCAGCAAGGCTTCAAGCTCCATTGGCAGTGGGCATTTGTATTTGCCCAGGGTACCGCCATCCCAATGTGCGTCTAACCAAAATGTAGCAGGTTCTTCAAGTAGTTGAACCAGTTGCGGAAAAATATCAAAGCTGTCACCTTCGAGTATGCCAACCTGTCCCCGATCAATTTGTTCTGCAAATCTTGCCCTGGCAGATTTGACCAGACGAGGATCTAGTTCGATGCTGTAGACAGTCTGAAATCCGCAGTCTAGGGCCAGCTGTATGGCATCACCCCATAGTGTGCCTGTCTCGACAAAAATTTGATTTGGATATTTGTCAAGAACAGATTTCTTAAGCGTAGTAGTGGTCATTGTTTCTCCTGAGTCTCTAACCAAAGTTTATATAAAGAAGGGTTTTGATATTGATAATAGTCGATGCGTTTTTTTGTGTATTGTCTGACCGCAGCAACTCTGGTAATAAAGTTTTCTCTGGCGGACAATAGTGTTCCACCGTTACTTTTAAAGTGAACCGACAATGTGTTTTCAAATTGTTTTAGATCAGCACAGACCTGATTTTCATCTAACTTGCCAATCTTAGCCCGATCTCTAAAATCTTTTATGGCAAAATTAAACGCCGGAGTCTCGTGGGGAGCATCTATACTATGATCTTCCAATAGTTTTATATTGGCCGACCATTGTTTGACAAAATCTTTGGTCAGTGCAAGATTATTAAAACAGGTAAAACAGGCAATTTCTCTAATGGTTATTCCGTCGCGTCTGGTATGACCGCCATCACTCATTACAGTGGCCTGTATATCATATTCTACATTGACAGCTATAATTGGATCTTGAACAAAACACACATCACTGTCTACTAGTAGTAGAGTTTGATTAATTGATCTAGAATCCAAAAGTTTTAACAAGCCCAATGTTTTAGCCCTGGTTGCTTTACGCCATCCTTGAGAATGTACCCCAGCGTACTCGTCGTCGAGATTCATATCAATTATTTCTGCATCGACTCGATTCTTAAACCAACCTAGACCACAATCAACTACATAGATTTGATCCAAGTTTTTACAATGTTGTCTAGCACTGTTGATAAAAATGTCTAGAAACGGAAAATAGCTTTGATTTGCAGCAGTAATTAGACTATATTTCATTGAGTCGTCGGGACAGCTGCCGATAGATCCAGTTATAGGTATTGGCAATACCTTCTTCTAGACTGTATTCAATGTGTGTACCAACCATTTGTTCAAACAGTCGATTATCGCTGTTACGTCCATTGACGCCCGTTGGTCCGTCTGTGTGAATCATAAAAATATCTTTTCCAGCCACTCTGGCCACTGTTTCAGCCAATTGGTTAATGGTGACCATTTCAGTGCTACCAATGTTGACCGGTCCGGTGAACTCTGACTCCATTAGCTGTCTGGTAGCGGCGATACAGGCATCAATGTAGAGAAAACTTCTAGTCTGGTTACCATCTCCCCAGATTTCGATTTCTCCTGTTTCACTCTCGGCCACTTTTCTACACAGTGCTGCGGGTGCTTTTTCACGACCGCCCTGCCAGGTTCCTTCGGGCCCATAGATATTATGATATCTGGCTATACGTACCTGTAGGTTGTAGTTACGAGCATAACTTAAATACAGTCTTTCACTGAACAACTTCTCCCATCCATACTCGCTGTCTGGGGCAGCAGGGTAAGCCGATGATTCTTCGCAATTGGGATTAGATGGATCTGTTTGGTTGTGCTCGGGATAAACACAAGCTGAACTTGAAAAAAAGATCTTTGGTTTGGTTTCGCTGGAGTGTTTGACCACTGCATTTAATAGATTCAAATTAATCGCAGCTGAATTGTGCATGATATCAGCATCGTTGTCACCGGTGAAGATATAGCCGGCTCCGCCCATTTCAGCAGCAAATTGATAGATTTCATCAAATGGTTGGTCAAATTGAAGAGCAAAGGTTTGATATGGATCTCTGTTACAACCAGCGTAGCCAACTAATTCTGCCATGTCTCTGGGATCGCGCAAATCTCTAACAACGAAATGATCGGCCTGCGAAGGTGAGAATTCAGGTCTTTTAAGATCAACACCTCGAACCCAGTAGCCTTCTAGTTTTAATTGTGCAACCATGTGTGAGCCGATAAAACCCCCGGCTCCTAATACTAATGCTGTTTTCATATATTTTGTCCTGAAATAATTAATAGAACATCATCGGGTCGATAGTTCTTTAAAAGAGGTTTAGGAGTAACTGTTAAATTTATTTGTTTTTCTTTATTATACTCATTGATCCAAATTTGGAGCGTTTCCCATTTATCAACGTCTTCAACAATGTAAATTCCATCGTCATCTAACAAAGAAATAAAATTTTTATAAGTTTCGAATTGAGAGGTTACTCGATGATCGCCATCGTCGATAATAACTTTAAACTGTTTTAATTTAAACATTTTACCGACCTCTGTTGAATTAGTTGAATCGCAAGTACATAATGTAATTCGTTTATGATTGTTATGAATATCGTCGATTAATTCGTTGACATTATATGATTGCTGTTGGAATCCTTTTACGTAGCTATTTTCAGACTGAATCCAATTATCAACTCCAATGATTTGAGCCTGAGTAAAATAGGCTTCAAACATCTTAAGACTTCCACAAGTCAATGCACCAATTTCGCAGAAATTGATTGGTTGATCTTGAAATCTTTCAAACAACATGTCGTAGGTTTCTATATAACTATGACTAGTTCCTTTATCGGTATCGTATTTTAAATGTAAATCCGCTAATTTCATACGCTAAATCCTAGCTTTTGATTGGACACGTAAGGATACCCATGCAACTTTAAATAATTATCTAACACACTCTTGTAGGCAGAATTTTTCAACTCAGCAGTTAGCCATAGAAACTCTTGTACTACTGCACGATCCAAGAATGGATATCTGCCTTCGATACCATAAGCGCCTGACACATATTCTTCCTTGGCCAAATAACTTTCCATACTAGATCCGTAGAAACTGTTCCAAGGAAATATTGTAGTTAAATCATCAGGATATAGGCCACCAAAGTTACTATGGTTATACATCTTTCGACCACCATAACCATAATCACTGAATAATTCATCGGCACCTTGGCCGCTAAGATAGATCTTGATGTCATTGGCTCGTGCATAAGCACAGACCATACTAAGTCCGTTACTGCCTGAATCGTCATGTAATCTAACATGATATTCATTGTAGGCGCTACTACTGCTGCTGATAGTATACTGAAAAGGTTCTGCTGCCATTTCAATATAGTCGTGTGCTACACGATATAACTCGGCAGTGGGCTGAATATAAGTATGATGCTGTCTAATACGTTGGTCTACAATGTGTCTAGGCTCACGCCCGTCTACGGTAAAAGCATGGTAATCAACGCCTTGCCGATCTAACTCACAGGCAATACTACCGCTATCATAGCCCGAACTCAAGCCAATAAAGATCTTTTCTCTAAGATTGGCTGTTCTCTTTCTTATACTATGTTCAAATGCCCGAGTCCAGTCAGTGAAATTAGTTTTATGTTGACGTAGATCAAAATCATAAACTGTACCGATTTTCACTAATTCTAGTGAGTTGAGATCTAGTCTATAAATTGAATTAGCCGGAACTTTGTGAACTTCTCTGAACCCTAATCTTTCTAAAGGTGTACGATATGTGCTTATACCAAACTCTGACCCATTGACAGCGTAGAACAAAGGTTTGGTGCGAAAAATGTCTGTGGCAAATATTAGTACATCTCGATCAAAATCAGCCAAGGCCACTGCAAATTCGCCATCAAACGTTCCGGCAAATTGATCGCCATGCGTTTGGTACGCAGGAATAATAGCATAGCCATCACTGGCATAATCGCCATAATCATAAATTTCACCATTGTGCATGGCTACTAAGTTGCCCTCAGTAAAGGGCTGTGGTGTAAACTCGCCGCTGATACTTAATAAATTATGCACAAAGGTAATACCTTGTTGCTGATGTATGCTGGTATCGTCAGGTCCGCGAAACTGTAGATAATAATTTACTGAGTCAAAGTCTTTAATTGGTCGATTGGTAATTAGAATTGAACACATAATTATTGAGTTTTCCACCTCTGTGATGGAAAAAATTGATTATTACCGCCATAGGGCAAAGCACTGCCGGGTAATATTCTATAGCGTACTTGTGAAGTTTTAAGTGCATAGGGAAATAAAACCTGGTCTCTTGATGTGTATTTACTTATCAAATCAAACCAGGTCAACATTAATTTCTGTACAGCAGCAGTGGGTCTATAAACAAATGAACTAAGCTCAAATAAACCACCATCCATTGGCCAAGATTCAGCTTGCAGAAATTCTAATGCACTCATGAGATTATCGCCCGAGTCTAGGTTTCTCTGGGCTAATACCGCCAGTTCCGCATAACTACAGCTTCTTTCCGGATGTTTAAATATGGCCAAGTCTGCATCTTTGAGATAGTCACTGACTAATTGCCGGGGATCGTGCTTGAGTTCGCAATGTGCATCATGCCATATGTAATAATCATAACCCGGAGACAATAACCAGCCCAGTACTTTGGCTAATTTAGCATTTCTGCGATCGGCATAGACAGGGTCTGTGCTAAACTTTGGCAAGTCTCGCTGCTGCCAAATGTACACAGGAAACCTACGTTCTACATAGGCCACGTAGTCAGTGTCGGCAAATACCTGTGTAGGATCACAGATTGTGGCCGTACCCAGACCCGCTAGACTGGTAATAACAGCCGCAGTCATTCTTTGGTTTGTTTGCTATTCTCTAAATATTCTTTGATTACCCTAATGGCCTTCCGACTGGTGTCGTAGACATATTCACGAGTTTCTTCTTCTGTGGTAATAACAAGAATGAAACCATTGGCTGCTCGCCTAATTTCAATTGATTCAAACATGATTGATCCTCAAGTTATATTGAGCTGCTATTATAGCAATAATTAACGTTTTTCTCTACCTGGACTTACTCGTTTTTCTCTTCTTGGTTCCTCGGCACCAGGTGGACGGATACTGATCGGGCGCTGTGTAACTACATTGGGCACGGTTGCAGGCTCAACCGGCTTTTTTATAGCGGCCGCTGCGGTATTACGACCGCCTCTGATTGTACCAACTCCGGGCTCCGGGATCAGATCAACCTGCGGCATAGCCTCAGATTCTGGAGCATAGACATAACCTTGACCGGCTTTGGCATGACCACGCATTTCTGCATAATTTCTAAAATACTGAGCTGTTTCGCTGGGTACATCAACTAACAAGATTCCATCAAAATCACTATAGGCTTTATAATTATCAAATCCTACTGTAAGTATAGCATCTTGTATGGCAGCAAGATCGCCATTGATCAATGCATCTACATACTGCCGATTATTGACATGTTTAAACATGCCATCGGCCATACTCTTGGCCAGTTTTGGTAATAATTTAGGATCTAAATTAGGACGAATGTTATTCAGAAAATAATTGATATTAGTACGATCAGGCAATACTAACTCTTCGGTATTCTTACTCTTTACCCATGCAGTTTCAATAGCACGACGAACACCGGCCATGTCCATGGCAGCTTTTCTAGTGTTTAACCAACGCCCACCTTTGCTGACTCGGGCCTTGACCTCAACTGCTACTTGATTAACCTGTATGTCACCGCCCCCGCCGGCACGACCACTCCATCTTATTTTAGGGCTTAAGACAGCAAACGCCACTTCGCAGGGACCTACTCCTTGACTAGTCAATTGGGTGCTAAGGATTTTAAATAGATCCATGGCCAATTTATCATTGATAAACTCTCGATAATTATGCTGCTTTCCATCTAATAGCAAGTCGGTATTAATAAAACCATTGGTGTAATTATCAACAAAAGCAATTTTTTCAGCGTTACTAGCATCCATGCTCATAATTACTCGAGCAATGGCTTCGGTGAATTTTCTAGCATCGACGTCTTTGCTTAAGACATTTTTTAACCTGGCAGGTAAGTCACCAACTGTCAATGAATTTAGAATACGTTGCAGTAATTGTATATCATCTGTTTTTTTGATGGCATCGATGATTTCTTTTTTCAATAAAGGATCTTCGAATATATCAATGAGTTTACGCAGGTCATTCATAATATATTATTTAGCTGCAAGCCCAGCGATTAGATCATTGTATATTTTATCGCGTACTTTAAGATATTCAAGTTCAAATCGATTACAATCTGTGTCTAAATTAGGGTTCGGAGCCGGAGCATACAAACTCAACCGTATTGAATTGGCCAATGCTTGTAGATTGTCCTTGTGTTGTTGTATGTCAATCACATGAATACAACTGCGGCTGGTGCGTAGAGCATCCCATAAGTCCAGTAGACGTTGTGCTCGATCCTGTGCGGGAGTCACACTGAATAGTCTTCCATGCCAGCAGTTTTGAGTTTGACCAAATGCCCCATGGAAAAAGACTTGGATTCTAGACCTTTGACCACGGCCAAATACTTGTTTCTGATCAAGGCCACTTCGTTGATAATTGTTTCCATGTCAACAACTTCGTCGGTGCCGTCGGTGTATTTTTCAGCATCACGACTGCTCAAAGCACGATTGTAATTTTCAAGATATTTTTGAAAATAGGTTTTTCGAATTTTCCTTAGCTGAATATTGAGAAAGTTCAGTACCGCTTCGATCTCTTGAAGTTGATTGAAACGATGCTCGGTTATGCCCGGCAATTGACTTATACTCTTTTCCACACTGCCACGTATCTGACATTCACGACGAGCAGCGGCCAATTCACCCTCGTAATAGGCCATGGCATCGGGTATTTTGCCCAAATCTCTTACAATTTGATTGTACCACATTATTGGTCATAGTCTTCGTCGTAGTCGTCTTCGATGTCGCCGGCATATTCCTTGAATGCTCGCCCAAGAGCCGAATCAGTCTGACCAAGGTCTTTGAGCTCTTGATCGTTGAGAAGATCAACCATGGCACTCATGAGATTGTCCGCGGCTTCTTGCCGGTCTTTTTGAGGAATATATTGTTTGAGTATACTGTAAGCTTCGATTAATACTTGGCTATCGATGGTCATTTGTTTTTCCTACGTTTTAATGATCTAGATATAGTATGTATGATAGA
>Ga0214917_10007541_pt1 | contig 10967 bp, 12 predicted proteins | sample LL_1208_BB_MetaG_FD_177983 | JGI IMG/M metagenome (GOLD analysis project Ga0214917, IMG submission 177983) | Freshwater microbial communities from Lake Lanier, Atlanta, Georgia, United States - LL_1208_BB | ecosystem: Environmental > Aquatic > Freshwater > Lake | place: USA: Georgia | collected...
TGCTAAATTTATAATACAGAAATTGCTAAATTTATAATACAAAAAAAGAATTACTAAATTTTATAAAAGATAGATAAAATTAAGTAATTTATAAAACAGGTTGTTCAGCGTTAATAGTACGTGGGTCTTTTGCTGAATCAGAAATAACACTTTCTACTTTAATAGGTTCTGCAGGTTGTTTTGGGTTAATAACATAAACAGATTTTTTAAATGAATATGCAGACCATTTATTAGAATTATATGGACGAACATCTAATTCACCTGCAGAAATACGAGATTTTAATTTACTCATAACATCTTCAGTAGTTGGGAGACCAGGTGTCTTAGGATTACCATTTTCATCTAAATCGTCATCTTTTAATGAAACTAACTTAGCTGGGTCTGGTTTAGGTTTAATACCATAACAATTAACACCAAATTTTAATTTAGTATCTGCAAAGTATCCACCATTGATACCAGGTTTACCACAAGTATCCTTATCAGGTGTTTTTTGTAATTCATCGAAGAATTTTTGTTGAATTGGATATAAAGCCATTTGATTAGCAGTCCAACCATAATTACACCAATTTGCACCAGAGTTAAAAGAATCATTTAATTGGTCATAAGTAGCTAATTCACCTCCGAAAGCTTTACAAACTAAAGGTGCTTCATCATATGTAAAATCATTATTATCAACATTATAAACTTCTTTTTTAGGAGTATCAGTTGGTTTAGGTGCAGGAGATGGTTGAGGTGCTTTAACTACAGGTTTAACTTCAGGTTTTTGAACAGGTTTTGGAGGTGGTAACATACCTAAAATACTTTTAATAGTATCTGTTAAAGAACGTGGTTTACCAGTTTCATCTATACTATGTTTATCATATAAATTAAATCCGACTAATGTTAAAACTAAAATTAAGATTAATGCAACAGTAATCATAATACTTTGGTTCATATTTTCAAACATTTATAATATAAATAGATAAAAAATATAATTGTTACAATAGATTTTATTGATAAAATTTATTATTAACACAATAGATTTTTATTGCCAAAAAATTATTCTTGATATTTTTTCTTATGATAAAAGAGACAATATGCGGCACTTGTTACAACATCAGATGTTTCTAAAGTGGATACGACACTGTCATCATATTTATACCAGTTTTTATCAAAGTTTTTAACATATGCATAATAATGTCCCGAATTAATTCCACCAACTTGATTAGCAACCGCATATAAATCATATACGTATCTATCTCTTTTATATCCTTTCATATATTTAGACATATTAAGACCATCAATTGGAAAGTCTATAAATATGCCTATTTTATTACTTCTATGGCTTTCAGAATTATATGCATATCTTTTAAAATAGATGATTAAAATGTCAGCAATAGTCCAAAAGAAACATTCAGATGTGGTTTTTTGTGTTTCATTATTCACAAGAATTTCTTCACTTGTAAAGTGGTCTAAACAATCGTATACAGATATCATTTCATTATTCTGTAATTTAGATATTGGTATTTCTAAAGAAAGATTTAAGAATGGTTCATAAGTATAATTAGTTTCTGTATTACCATTCTTAACAGTTACTATTTTTTTAAAAAATTGTCCAGAAAAAATCTCGACAATTTTTGAATAATCATTATTGTAGAATTTTTTCCAATTTTCATAAGCTTGAATAGCATGTTTATCTGTATCAGTTTCGGCTTTACCGTTAATATTCATAATAACTTCTTTAGATAAACCATTATGCATACAATCTAATAAAAATTGAAGAAAGTCTTGACAATCATTTTGATTAAATCCTACAAATTGATGATTATTTAGTTGTACACTAACTCTAAATAATACTCTTAGAAAGTTAGATGGTGTAACAACTGCATTAGTAAACCATAATGAACGAGTAATGTTATTACATTGTTCAACTAATAGATGTTCTACTTTATCATCTCTTAAATCTTGTCTCCAATCATTGTTAAAGAAATACTCAATAAGTGGGTATGTATTATTTAAACATTGAATTATTGAATTCATAAAACAAGTATTTCCTAAATTAGACAATCCACATAAACCCTTTTTATAAAGTAATTTATTAGATAACTTAATATCGTCATTAAGAAATTCTTTAAATTCTTCTGAATTAAATATACTCATTTTTTTAATTATAGTATTTAAAATAACTTTAAGTTTCAATCAAATTTCTTATATTAATATAAGATGAATTCAATATCACTTTTTGCACTTTCTCTCGGTCTAATATCTTTGGTAATTTCAATGAAGTATATTAATTTATATGAAAAATTAAATAAACATACAAAACAATTATCTGTTACTTGTGGATCTAATAATGCAAATAGTTCTGTAATGATATCTATTCAAAATTTATTAGATTTATCAGATTCTAAATTTGAACAATTATTGGCAACTAATAAAGATGAAATATTAAAATTATTACAAAAATCAGTTTCCTCGCCATCCATTACAACTACAACAAGTTCAATTACAAATTCGGTTGTTACAAATAAATCAGTAGAATTGACGCAAGTTCCAGCGACAACCACCGTAGATACTAATAAACCGAAAATCGTCGATAATTCTACCACTGTTTCAACTAATACACCTGATGCAAAAACAACTAAAATAGTAGATACATCAACCCCACCTGCTACAACTCAACCTGCAACAACTCAATCTGCTACAACTCAATCTGCTACAACTCAATCTGCAACAACCCAGCCTTTATCAACCACTTTACCCGCTACAAAACCTGAAACTGCACCAGTAGTTGCTGCATCAACAAAGAGTGGTAAATCAAGTAGTAAAACAACTCAACAACCTGCTACTACTCCAGCACCATCATCTACACCTACAAAAAGTAAGAAACCAGCACTTGAAAAATTTGAAAATTATACATATAAAACAATAAGTCAAAGAGGTGTCGATGGATATAACTTTACAAATATTATTAAAAGTAGGGATACTGCCGAATATTCAGATGCGGATGTTGGTATGGATGAAGATGAAATGATGCATCGTACAACCCAATATATTAATAAGTTTCACGACACTACGAATATTAATGATGATGAACCAGTCAATGATTTTATAAATAAAAATTGGTGTTTAGTTAATCACGATGATAAAAATTATTGTTTTGAAATAAGAAAACTAGAACAATGTAATAAAATAGGTAGAGTCACAAACAATAAATCAATTTGTAATATTGTTGAATAAATTAATTAAAATAATTAAAAATGGAAACAATTAATTATTATAATTATTAAAAAATAATAAATTTAGAGAGCATATTGATGCATAGAACGAACTGCTTCACGGTTAGCAGGTTTAACATCTTTTTTAATAAAATTTTCATAATGTTCTTCGAATGATTTCATAGATGAAGGGTCTGGTAATGGCATTGGTAATTGTGCTTTTCTATATATAACAGCATAGACAATACCAGTAATTGCGATAAGTAAAACGATTAATAATTTCCAAAAATGTTTAGTATCCATTCTTATATATATAAATTAGAAATAAAAGTGGATGAAATCAGATTATTTTGAATTAGCCCACCAGTTAGAACTAAAGTATGGTGGCATTTCATTTGAATCAACACAAGGCATTGAAGAAGGACCATCTTGTAACATATTATCAATTTCAGAGAAGTTGACATAATAATCAAAATAACGAACTTGAGAAAGGAAACCACTGAAACCTCTAAATGAATTAAGATATAAATCACCAGCATTTTGTTTTGGTAAACCTTCTAAGACTTTTCTTTTAACTAAGTTACCATTGATGTAAACATCTAAGTTTTGTTGACGTACAGCAACAACAACGTGGAACCATTTATTAAGTGGAATATTTTCGATATCAGAGTATTCACCAATGTTTTTGAATGTGTTCATATAAACACGCATAATATTTTCTTTAGGATGTAACCAGATACCAGGAGCACGATTAGGCCAAGAAGTAGAATTACCTTTATGCATAACGTGTTTCCATTGACCATATTTATATGCCCAATCATCGACATACATCCAGAAACCATATGTAAATTCTAAACCAGCAGTTTCATTATCGGAACGACCTAAGGTGATAGCATCTTCTCTAGATGGATTTTGAAAAATAATTTTACCACGTTTAGCAGATTTAGTACCTTTAAGAATCCATACTTTAGATTTTTTATAATTTTTATATTTTGCAATACCCCATTTAACAACAGAAACAATAATTAAAACAATAAAAACTAATGCTATAAGTTTAATAAATTTAGCAACATTTGGATTGTCATTCATTAATGTACTTAATTTATTCTTATATTCGTCTAAAGAACTCGACATAGTAGAATCAGTTGAAGACATTTATTATAATATATATAAATAAAATTCTTATTTATCTAGATTACTTAATTAATTATATTTAAAATCTACTTCTATTTTTGGAATAAATGATTTAATAATAGCTAATAATGATTCTTGGTCAAAACCAGCATAATATTTATCATATATTTTAGATGCAGCAATTGCTTTATTAGTATATGAAATATTAGAAATATCACCATCAAAACCACCAAATTGATTAATATAAATATCACCAGGAACAACCCTTGGAACATCTTCTAAAGTACAACTACGGGAAAGTTTACCATTAAGATAAATATCTAATGTTTTATTAACAACAGTAATTGCGATATGATTCCATCTTTGTAATGGAACATTCATTAAATCACATTCATTACGAACATTTAATAATGCTGGATTATTAATAGGATTCATAATAGTAGATGCTGGAGAAGAAATAGTATCGAAACGAACCATTAAACTATTATCTTTTGGATATAACCAAATACCAGGGGAAGTTTTATTACCTTTTTCATCACCAATGTGCATAATATGTTTAGGTTGAGAGAAGTTATAAGCCCAATCACGAATATATACCCAGAAATCAATAGTAAATTCATTACCAATTCTAGTTTGTGGTAATAATGTAGAAGATACTTTAATAGGAGTTTTAGCGTCTTTCTTACCTGCAATTATTTTAATTTCAGAACCTTTGACTAATTCCATATATTTTCTAACTCTTAAAATAATAACAATTAATATGAAAAAAGCTAAGATTGTTAAAATAGTTTTTGTCATTTGTTCCATATTATATATATTATAATATAGAGAAAATCATTTTATTTAAAATAAATAACATTTATTATTATTTTGTGAAGCGACAGTAAATGATGGTTCTGTATTTGAAGAATTAGCAACTGTATAAGAAGCACTACCGGATGTAGATGCAGTAGTGGAAGATGAAGTAGAAGAAGAAGAAGTTGATGCACTAGGTGAAGTAGATGTTATACCGGTTTTATTGCTTATATTCCAAGCATATACTTTAGGTTGATTAGAAGCTAAATCAACATCATTTGTAAATGTAACTTTAAGAGATAAATTGAATGCTTTCTTTAAGAAACCTAATAAACTATTATCTTCATTTGGACCTAACATATATAAATCATTAATTTGAGTAGCAGTCATTGTGTATGGGAAAGCTTTAGTAATACCAACAACACCATCAAAATTAGAATCATTAAAGAAGTACATATTACCTTCATTAATAAATGGTAATGATTCTGCAACACAAGTTTTAACTAATTTACCATCAATATATACCTCAATAACATCATTATTAACAGTAATTGCTAAGTGAAACCAACGTTTTAATGGAACATTTTCAACATCGCATAAATGAGTATTTAATAAACCATTATTAACATTTGGGTCCATAGAATTAGGTGAACAAGAACCATAATCATTAATACTTTCAACGAATCCTTGTGAATTAACACGAACAGGACAATAACCATTAACAGATGTACTATCAGCAGTTTGTGAACAAGTGGAAATAAATGGATTATTACCAACACCAGCAGGTTTTTGCATACCTATAGTCGACCAATTGATACGATATGGGAATACACATTGTTTATTTGCAGGAGCTCTACCAAATTTACCATCAGTAAAACGTGTTTCTTTGTTTAATAATGAAAATTTAATAACTAAATTATTTTTATATGGATGTAACCAAACACCAGGACCTAATTTAGTCATTTCTTTATTACCAATATGGAATAAGTGTGTAGCTTTCTTTTGTTGAACATTCATATTATTAATATACATCCAAGAAGAATAAGTATTTTCATATATACCTTTTGCTAATGGTAATTTACTATTTTCAATAACTAAAGGTTTATCACCTTTTTTAAGGTTACTATCAATAACAGTTTGGTCGATAGTATTTTGGTAATCATATATTTTTTTAGCAATATAGAAAACAATTAAACCAACTATAAAGACAATAACAAATTTATTAAAGTTCGGATTACTACGAATTTGTGTAATTGTATCTGAAATTTTAGATGTATCCATTATATTATAATATACTAATAAAAATTTTTATTATTATTGGTAATATTATTATTTTTTCTTTTTTCTTTTTCTTATTCAATTATATTTTTAAGAAGCAGGAACTGAAACACTATTAGAAACATTAGCAACAGTATTAGAAACATTAGCAACTGCATTATTTAAAGTATTTTCCAGAGATACAACAGTAGCATTACTATCAACGAATTCTATAGTTTTACCCTTAAAATAATAATATATTTTTCTAAAAAATTCGTATGGAGCTCCAATAAATGGTCCTAAAGCGAAACTACGTTTAATAAATCTTTTAGAAATAGGTTTATCATAAACATAGAATTTACCTATATAACCACCGAACCCACTATTAGGAGTTAAATCTAATGAAGCCCCATCATCAATTAATGGAATATTACTTAATAATTTCGAACTATAAAGTGCATCATTAACCCATATATCTAAATTACGATTATCAAAAATAATTGTGATTTGTAACCATCTTTGTAATGGTACATTATTAACAACAACTTTTTCTATAATATATGTTTTATCATTTTTAGGGTCAGAATTATATACAGGAACTTCAATAATTAGGTCATTAACTACTTTACCTAAATAAACTCTAAGTTTATCTTTTGTATAAATAGGTTTTTCATTCATATAATTATGGTTCCAATCTTGTATATAAATCCAAAAGGTATTAGTTAATGCAAACCCATTATTATGATGATTTAATTTAAATTTACTACCATCAACTTTAACAACGGACGATGCATTAATAATTTCTTCAAAAACAACTTGACGACCATTTATCCATAACTGTACATAAAAGTTATATATCGTAATAATAGATAAAACTATATAAACTGAAACAAAATTCTTACTTTTTGTATAAGATACTATAAATAAGACAACTAATAAAATAAATAGAATAATATTAACAGTACGAGTATCCATTTATTATATTATAATAAATTATTTATTTTATATATACTGATTCTGGTAATGAAGAAACTTTATTTTCTAAAGGTGATTTTTTTAAAGTTAATTTATCCATCCAAGATTTAGTTTCAGGACCATCTAGGTATAATGTTTCAATTTCTTTAGCAGTACGTGCTTCTGGATAATAATCAACATTTGCAATTAAACCATCGAAACCTCCAAGTTGATTTAAACATAAAGAACCAGTATTAAATACAACTTGACTACCTAATGTATAAGTACTACTCATACGACCATTAATATATATTTCTAATTCGGTGTTTCTAGCAACAACAGTTACCATAGTCCATCGCTTAATATTAATATCATCGATATCAAATGATTTAATACCACTAGTTGTTTGAACAATAATCTTGAGTGCGTTTAATTTAGGATGTAACCATATACTAGGACTTTGATTAGAACTAGAAATAGATAATAATTCACATTTATTTGCACCATCAATATCTTTACAATCAGGTCCTCCTTTAGTCATGATATGTCTATAATTATTTTTATCATTAAATATACTATTTAAGTAAATCCAAATACTAAAGGTATACTCACTACCAGTTTCTGGAATTTGCATTTTACCAGGTTCGATACATATACCTTCGTTACCAATCAAACCTTCTAAAACAAATTTAGGATTTTTAGGGACAAGACGAGGAATAAGTCTTAATTCATATTTTTTAGTATAAGAAAAAAGAACATAAATAAGAATAATTATAATTAAACCAACAATTACCTTAAATGTATTACTATTAGAATCTTTAAAATTACTTAAAACATTTAATGCAGTTAATGCGGTAGCAGGTAAATTAAAAGGAATAGCCATTTTTATATTTATAATATACTTATAGAATAATTCTAATAATAATAAAATTTTATTTAGAATAGAATAAAGAATTTTGTATTTATATATTATATTATAAATGTCAACTAGTAAAAAGATTTCACAAAAATTATATAACTTTGCAACTGGTTTAGTTGGAAACAGAGTATTTGATTTATATTTAAAATATATGGGTATCACAACATTAACTACTGCAACATTAGTTCCAATTGCATTATTAAGTGGTAAAAATGCGTTTGAACAAGTTACTGATAAAGTAAAAGATAATAAAGGTAAAGGTTTACCAGTTATCGATGAACCAGTTATTGGTACTTATCTTAAATTAGCAGGTTTAACAGCAATGAATTTTACTTTAGACACTTTAGTACCTTTAGGTATGATTATGTTAGTTTATGAATTATATACTAACGGTGAATCTCAAAAAGGTGGTAGTATGAATAAATATGTTAAACGTGTATTTGGAAATAGAATATTAGATTTATTCTTAAAATACAATGGTGTTAAAACATTAACATCTGCTACAATGGTTCCTTTTGCTTTAATCTTAGGTAAAGATTATTTAGAAAAAGTATTAAAGAAAGAACAAGTTGGTGGTTTTATCCCAAAGAAAATTCCAGTTGTTGATGACCCATTATTAGGTACTTACCTTAAATTAGCAGGTATTACAATGGTCAGTTTAACACCACAAACTTTAGTCCCATTAGGTATCTTAGCAGCAGCTTATCAAGTTTATGTTCAAGATAAAGAAAGTAAATAAATAAGAATATTTTAATCAAGAAACATTTTAAAATATTATTATTTCAATTATTATTTCAATTATTATTTAAATTATTTTTTAGTATAAATCTTATAGCAGGTATAACCCAATATAGATGTCAATAATAAAGCAATAATGTAATCTTTTTGTTTAGATTTTTTATTAATTTCTATAGGATTAAATTTGTTTTGTTTAATTAAGTTTTCATATAATTTAATAAATTCATCATAATCCATAGCAGGTTTAAAATTTCTTTTATTAACATCATTATGAACATCAAACATAAATTTAATATAAGTTTTTTTAGAACCGAGAATAGTATTTAATGGTTGAGATTTAAGTTGTTTAGAAAATTCATCACGACATAATTGACAAGGAAGTATTTTGGATAATGAATTTAAAAACTCAGAATGTATTAAGATATCAGAGCTAGATGGTTTATCAGGATATTCCATCGTTAATAAGTGTAAAAAAACCCATAAAGAAGGTCCCCACAAGTATGGTTCCATATTATTAATATAATAATATATATTTTTATTTAAAATTATCTTTTGAATTATTCTTTAGATATAGACAATGTACGACCGAAATGTATTAAAAAATAATACAATTTTTTGCTCAAACTGTGGTAAATATAATCATTTATCTAAACAATGTTATCAACCTGTAATAAGTTTAGGTATGATTGTCTATAAGAAAATAGGTAATAAAATACTTTACCTAATGATTAGAAGAAGAAATACAATAGGATTCGTAGAATTAATAAGAGGTCGTTATGCACAACATGATGTAGATTATATTCAAAAATTAATCAATGTTTTAACAGTTGATGAACTTAATTTATTAAAAAGCAAACCTTTTAATGAATTATGGGAAACAATTTGGTATGATAATTTTTTTAATAAACATACCACTAAAACATTACAAGATATGAAAAATGCAGAAGATAAATTTAATAAATTAAAAGAAGGTTTTATTATTAATGATAAATTAATAAAATTAGATGATTTATTAACAAATAAGGTATCAACTTATTTAGAACAAGAGTGGGGGTTTCCAAAAGGTAGAAGAAAGAATAGAGAAAATAATTTTCAAACAGCATTACGTGAATTTAACGAAGAAACTAATATAAAAATTAATAATTTAATATTTGATTCAAGAAAACACTATTTCAGTGAAGAATATAAAAGTTATGATAATTTGATATATAAAAATATTTACTATTTAGCAGAATATACTGGAAATATTAATATCGATATAAGTGAGGATAATAGATTTCAGTTTCCAGAAGTAAGTGGAATAAATTTTATGGATTTGCCAACTTGTATTGAAAAGTTTAGAGATTATGAACATGATAGACGTGAATTATTAATAAAGGTTCACTCATATGTCGTAAATGGAAATCTTTTATAATAATTTTAATTTTATGTACCAATGAATGTAAATAAAATTAAAATAAAAAACAACTCTATATATAATAAATATGGATAATACCGAAATACAATTTGAAAATTTTAAACGTAAGAAATGGTATAATCAATATCAAAAATTTATCCATCATACCATTGATACAATAGATAATAATGAAAAAATTCAAATATTAAATGATTTATTAGAAAAAGAAACCAATTTAATAGATGATGCTAGGGATACAGAAGAACGTAATATTCAAGAAGTACATATAGATATCATTAAAAGGTATTTAGAAGATATTCAAACTGAATTGGATAAGACTATTAAAAAAGATATTGATTTTAAATACTATCCTGAAATAACTGATAAAGAATTTAATAAAAAGATTGTTACTAAAAAAGAATTCTTTATTAATAAAATTCCACCATATGATGTACATAAAGTTAATAATAGTGATAAAACAGAAAGATTTATTAAATCAAAAACTCAAAAGTTTGTTAAAAATTTCATATCAGAATATACACCATATAATGGTTTATTATTATGGCATGAGGTTGGT
>Ga0214917_10007543_pt1 | contig 10965 bp, 8 predicted proteins | sample LL_1208_BB_MetaG_FD_177983 | JGI IMG/M metagenome (GOLD analysis project Ga0214917, IMG submission 177983) | Freshwater microbial communities from Lake Lanier, Atlanta, Georgia, United States - LL_1208_BB | ecosystem: Environmental > Aquatic > Freshwater > Lake | place: USA: Georgia | collected...
GCAAAATGGCGGGCCCAACGATCGCATCAGCGACCTGAACTGCTTCTGGATGGCCACCGACCCCAAGAATCCCGACAACCTGTTCGTTGGCAGCAAGGAGCGAAGCGGGGCCTTCCGAAAATACGATCCCCTTTGCACCTACTACGTGGGCTACGGAGCCAATGAGAACGCCACCACCCGCTTCCGGCGCTATCCCCGTCCCCGCAACGACGATGACCACCCCCTCAAGCCCGAGTTTGACCTGAGCGATGCCAAATTCATGAACGTTCCCAACCAGACCGTGAAGATCGAACTGGTGGCCAACGGAAACACCATCCAGTTCCTACGCGACGGCGAAGTCATTTTCACCTTTGAGGACCCCGAACCGTATCAGGAGGGCTGGTTCGGGTTCCGCACGACCCGTAGTCACATCCGGTTCGATAACTTCAAGGTCACCCGCCCCCAACCCAAAGAAAAACCATGAAATCCACGTTAATTTTTCTCCTGTCCATTTGGCTCACCGCGATTTGCCCAGCGGAAACCGGCCTAACCGAGGCGGAGGCCACCGCCACGGCCCACCAATGGGCTGGCCTACTTACCAACTCGGACGTCAACGGCCTCGAAACGCTGCTCGCAACGGATTACATCCATACCCACGGTACAGGCAAAGTGGAGTCCAAGCAGCAGTTCGTGGAGGCGCTCCGCAGCGGCGCACGAAAGTATGAAAGGTGTGACATGTCCAATCTGCAGGTCATCCCTCTCGGAAATGTGGCTCTGGTCCACGGAAACCTCAACGTCAAGGCCGTGACGAAGAGCAGGACGATCGAGGGAACCCACCGGTTCACGATGGTCATCGCGAAAGCCGACCAGGGCATCAAGGTAGTTTCCTATCAGGCCACCCCGCCCGAGAAAAAAGAGTGAGCCGGTCTCCCGATTGCATCCGATTTAATGCCTCCAACCGCCAAAGGAACCCCATGAAAAAAACACTGATTCCCATCCTCATTCTTGCCGCCGGTCTCACCCCGTTGCAGGCACGGGAGATTCCCGTGGCCAACCCAGCCTCGCTTCAACCGGCCCTGGCCTCCGCCGCTCCGGGAGATGTGATCGTCCTGGCAAAAGGCAGCTGGACCAACACGGAGATCAAGGTGGACCATGGAGGTTCCGAGGGAAAACCCGTGGAAATTCGCGCGGAAAGCCCCGGGGAAACCCTCCTGACAGGATCCTCCTTCCTTCAGATCAACGCCCCCCATGTCGTGGTCGACGGGCTGTATTTCACCCAGGGCTGCATCGATTCCGAAAAGTTTTCCGTCATCCATTTTAAATCGAATCACGGGACCGTGCGGAACTGCGCCATCGTCGACTACAATCCCGAATCTTTTGATGACGATTACTACTGGGTTTATTTCGAGGGCGACAACAACCTCCTCGAGAAGTGCTACTTCAAGGGGAAAAACAACCTTCACCCCCTCGTCGGCAACGCCATCGATGGCAGTCGTACCAACACGGTCCGCGGGAACTATTTTAAAAATATCCCCTACGCGGCGGGAAACGGACGGGAAATCCTCCGGATGTGGGGCCCCGGTAAATTCGATCCCAACGACAAGGACGGGGCCTACTGCCTGATTGAAGGCAACCTCTTCGATGGGGCGGATGGCGAGGGCGTGGAAATTCTATCCCTGAAATCCAACCACAACCGCGTCATCAGCAACACGGTTCTTTCCAGCCGGGGTTGCCTCAACATCCGCCAAGGCGCCCACAATCAACTCATCGGCAACATCTTTCAGGGCAAGGGGGTGGCGGGGGCCGGAGGTCTTCGTATGTCCGGCCTTAACAACATCGTCCAGAGCAATTATATCTCCGGTTGCGAAACCGGCATACGCCTTCAATGCGGGGAATACACGGAATCAGCCCTGACTCCCGGCTACCAACCCAACATCAAGGAAAAGAAAGGCAAGAAAGGGGATGCGGGAGCCGATGTGAACGTGGCCAAATACCCGCCGGTCAAGGATCTACTCTTGGCGGACAACGTCTGCGCCAACAACACGGGCGCGGATCTGGAAATCGGGTTCGGCTACAAAAAGCATTGGCCGGAAAACCAGCTGGTCCTCCTGCCCCAAAACTGCCGGATCCAAAACAACCGCCTCATCCGCCCCAGCGGAGGCGAATCCGTCATCGGAGCGGAGGCCGATACGACCCCCCCGCTCGACAAGCTGAACCTCGCACCCAACACCTTTGAAAACAATCTGCTCCTGGGAGGCACCTGCGCCTACCCGCCGGCGGAATCCGGCTGTAAAAAGGAGCCTCTGCCTGCGGGATGGACCGAGGAGTCCGAACTAGGCCCGCGCAAGCCCCTCACCCCCGAGGATGTGGGCCCCACCTGGGTGATTGCCCTGCGCAAAGCCGGGCAGTTTGCGATTGAGGATGACAAGTCCTGTTACCGCCCGGACACCGGATCGGCCGATGACAAGGCCGAGAAAAAGAAGAAAAAGAAAAAGAAGAAGGACCAGTAACCGCTACTCGGAGGGGGGTTCACCCCCATCCTCCTTGGCCTTCTTGGCCTTCTTTTTGGCCTTCCCGCCGTGGCGACCAGTTCCGTCACCGTCGTCCAGAATTCCGCCGGCAGGGTTTAACTTGTCCAACGCCGCCTTGAGCTTCGCGCGTTCCGCCACGGCCACAGGATCCGTGCTGTCGACCGGGACCAGCTTCTCCTCAAACGGGGCTCCGCTCATGTCATACAGCTCCCCTTTTTCGTTCAGCTTCCAATTCAGGGAGCGTACGTACCACATCCGGGCTAGTTGCACGAAAGCCCACTCCCGGGGATTTCCTTTCTCTCCCTTGATTTGGGGAAGAAAGCTTTGTCCGTCGATCACCACGTTTTCCGGCAACTTGGCGCCTGCCGCCGCGGCAAAGGTCGGCACGAAGTCGGAAAAATCGATCAGGTCGACGCAGGTTTTTCCGGCCGGCGTGGTGCCGGGCCAATTCACGACCATGGGAACCAAGCTTCCCCCCTCAAACATCGATCCCTTCGACCCGTAGATCTTCTTCCCGCCCACCGTGGAGATGGCCGCCCCGCCTTTGGCCGTTCCGTTGTCACCGACATACACAATCAGGGTCTTCTCGCGTAGATTCAGTTTTTCCAGCTCCGCCACCAACTGCCCGATCAACTTGTCGTGGTAGGCAATGTTATCCGCGTAGAGCTCTTTGTCGCTGGCCCCCTCTTGGCTGTCCGGTGTCGGTAGGATATCCGCGTGGATGTGGGACATCGAATAGTAGATATAAAACGGCTTTTCCCGGTTGCGGGTGATGAAGTCGACCACCAGTTTGTGCATCAGGTCCGGCATGTACTCCTTATCCTTCAAGGCCACCTGCTTGCCATTGAGGGTGTACTCTTTCCCCTTGGGTTGGGTGTTCCAATAGATGCCGCTTCCCTTGAAGGTCAGATATTCGTCAAAGCCGAAATCGGAGGGCATGAGCGGCAACTGCCCCCACTTTCCGATCATGGCGGAAACATAGCTCTCCGGCTTCAGGATCTTCGGCATCATCGTCTCCTGCTCCGGGGTAAACTGACCCGTTTTGTCCTGGTTGGTCGCCCCGGTGCGGAAGGCATACCTTCCCGTTAAGATCAGCGCCCGCGAGGGACCACAAAGCGGAGCGGCGTAGGTGTGCGTGAATTTCATCCCCCCGGTCGCCAATGCATCCAAATGGGGCGTCTGGTACTGATCGGAACCGAAGCAGTGCAGGATGTCCTGTCCCAAATCATCCGAAAGAATGAAGATGATGTTGGGTTTGCCGGAGGAAACAGGCTTGGAGGTCGCCGCTTCCTCAGTCCATCCCATCCCCCCCATCACAACGATCCATAAAACGATTAAATGTTTTTTCATCAAAGAACTTCCTGAGTTTACTCTCCGTCTGCTTTATCCTTCTTTTTTTTCTTCTTTTCTTTTTTTTCGTAGCCGGACTCCGGCGATCCCTCATCACTCTGCTGCGGCTTGGCCTCGGGGAGCTTGTCCAGAATGGCCCGGAGTTCCGTCACGACCTCCGGACGGTCCTTGGCCAGGTTCTTCTTCTCCAGCGGGTCGGTTTCGTAATCGTACAACTCGATCACCGCTTTATCCGACGGGGTCCCCGGTTCCTTCCACTCCACCAGCCGATACCGGTCGTTGCGCACCCCTCGGCCGATCAACCGACGCTTGCCCCCCTCCTCCTGCTTCTCCGACCGGGGATAGGCGTGGAGCACATATTCGTTCACCTTGCGGCTCGGGTCCTTGAGGATCGGCACCAGACTCTTTCCATCGAGACCCATGCCTGGAATCCCCGTCTCCGGCATGGGTAACCCCGTCAACTCGACCAGCGTCGGATAAAGATCCACGGTTTCGATCAAGGAAGCGGTCCGCTGCCCCGGTTGGATCCCTGGCCCAATGATAAGGATCGGGGTGCGGGTCGCCTGCTCGTAGTTGGTATGTTTGCACCACATGCCGTGATCCCCTAGGTGCCAACCATGATCTCCCCATAGGACAATATAGGTGTTCTTGGCCATGCCCATTTCGTCTAAGGCCTTTAGAACTTTGCCGATCTGGGCGTCGGTATAACTCGTCGCCGCGTAATACCCGTGAATCAGGTGCCGGGCAAAGTCGTCAGGGAATGGAAGTTTGTCCACCGGGAGTTTCTGGTACTGCATGATCTCCCCCGAGGTGGTTGGCGCGTAGGCCGGCGCCCCCTCCGGAGCCATGCGGAATTCGGCCAAGGAGAAATCGGCCGGCTGGTACAAGTCCCAGTATTTTTTGGGCGCGACAAAAGGCAGATGGGGCTTGTGAAAACCCACCATCAGCAGGAAGGGTTGATCCGGTTTGGCCTGGAAAGCGCGCAGTCTCTCGATGGCCTTCTCGGCCAACTTGCCGTCCTGATAATAGTTGTCATCCACCATCCCGGCTTCCGTGGTCGTGCCTTTCTTTTCGCCGTCCGGAGCCCGATTTTCCTCCAACGCGTAGGTTTCCGCCTTGGCCTCCCAACTGGGAACAGACCAAGAGACGTCATCCTTGAGGCTGGCGTGATAAATTTTGCCGAGAGATTCGGCCTGATACCCGCCCTTCATGAAGGTCTGGCCCATCGTGATCACATTCGAGTAGGTGGGAATGTCGCGGAAATAGGTCTTCAGGTCGTAGAGACCCATGGTCTGCGGTCGGATCCCCAGCATCAGGGAGTTGCGGGAAGGGGCACACACCGCCTGGTTCACATAGGCTTTTTCAAAAAGCATTCCGCGGGAGGCCAACTTGTCGATATTCGGCGTCTTGGCCAGCTTGTCGCCGTAGCAACCTAGCGTCGGCTTCAGGTCGTCCACCGCAATGAAAAGGACATTCGGTTTCGAAGAAGCGGCGATTCCCATTCCCTGCAGAAGACAGATTCCAGCCACGGTCGGAAGAAGGAGTCGTATCATCGGGCAATTTTCGCACGCCCCCCGCCGCGAGGAAAGGAAAGTTAACTGGTTAACTCTTTTGACACCCCTAAAGAGGCAATTCATGGTTCCGGTTTGGCGTGATCTTTCGGCTACTTCTTGCATGATAACACGATGTCCTCCTCCGTGATTCTTCAACCGCTTACCTCGGACGAGGCCAAGGACTTCCTTACCCCGCCGATTCAAGCCAAACTCAACGCCCTTCCTCTTCGCCAAGTCCCGATTTCCCTGCCCTTGGCCGATCCCGGATCCTGGAAATCCATCCTCCAACAGCACCGCCCCGAGATCCTTCTTTGTGCCTGGGGTTGCCCACCTCTTCCCGGCGATCTTCCCGTCGGCCAACCGGGCCAACTCCGCTACGTTGCCTATCTCGCGGGTAGCGTGAAGAAGCTTGTCCCCCGCAAACTCATCGAAAACGGGCTCCTCGTCACCAACTGGGGAAACGCCATCAGCCGCACGATCTCCGAATGTGGTCTTCTCCTCATCCTCACCGCCATGCGCCGGGCCGGATACTGGAACGTTGCCATGCACCGCGACGGGGGCTGGAAGGACGGGATGAAAACCGTCACCCAAAGCCTCTTTTGCCGCAGCGTCGGCCTCCACGGCTTCGGGGCCATCGCCCAGGAAATGATCCCACTCCTCCGCCCGTTTGACGTCTCCATCTCCGCTTTCTCCCCCAGCGTTCCGGATTCCATCTTTCAGAAATACGGTGTTACCCGCTCCCACTCGCTCGAACATCTTTTTGCCGAACACGACGTCATCGTCGAACTCGCCCCCTACACCCCGAAAAACCACCATATCGTGACGGAAAAACTGCTCCGCTCCATCCGACCCGGCGGAGCCTTCATCAACATCGGCCGCGGACCGGTCGTCGACGAGGCCGCCCTCATCCGCGTCGCGCGCGACCGCCTGAACGATCTCCAGATCGGTCTCGACGTCTACGAAACCGAACCCCTCCCCAAGGATTCCCCCCTCCGCGGCATCCCTAACATCGCCCTTCTTCCCCATATCGCCGGCCCCACCAAGGACCGCCGCCAAGACACCGCCTCCTTCGCCATCGAAAATCTCTCCCGTTTTCTCCAAGGCCAGCCGCTGGAATCCCAAATCACGCTCGATGTCTATGACCGCGCCACGTGATCTCGCCCGCCCGTACCTGACCTGCTTCTCCACCATGGGGTGTACGGAACTCACCCTTCCCCAGGTTCTCGCCCTCGCCGACCAGTTCTCCATCGACTGTCTCGAACTGCGCTCCCTCGAAAACCGCACCGATCTCCCCGCCTATCTGGCGGAACAGCCGGGTGGCCTGCCCGCGGTCCGCTCGTCTCTGGCCCGTCACCCCGCCCGGGTTCTGGGCACTTCCTTCAAACTTGTCGGTGACAACGGAGCCGGTCGCGCCGCCCTCCTCTCCTTCGCCCGACTCGCCGAGGAAATCGGCACGCCCTACCTGCGCATCTTCGGGGGCGGCACCTGGGGCACCCCGCTCAACGACGACAACTACCGGCAGGCCGTCGAGGTTCTCAACTGGTGGCAGAGCGAAAAAAAGAAAAACCGCTGGCAGACCGAAATCCTCATTGAAACCCATGACGCCTTCTCCGCCACCCCGCCGTTTTTCCGGCTCTTCGAACTTCTCGGCCGTTCCCACCCAATCATCTGGGACTCCCACCACACCTGGCGACTCGCCGGTGAACGGCCCGCGGACACCTGGAAACAGTTGAAGCCCCACACCCGCCACGTCCATATCAAGGACAGCATCCTCAAGCCATCCGCCCGCCATCCTTACACCTATGTCCTGCCCGGCACCGGGGAGATGCCCGCCCGCGAGGTTCTCGATCTTCTCCGCCTTGACCGCTTCTCCGGGGCCGTCTCCCTCGAATGGGAAAAGATGTGGCATCCCTACCTTCCGCCCATCACGGAAGCCCTCACCGCCTGCCAAAAGGAGAACTGGTGGTAAAACCGGATCCCTCCTGGGGATATTTCGACTGGCTCCGCGTGGCCGAGGAAGGCCTGCGCCCCCTGGCCAAGCTGATGAAGCCGGGAAAAGCCGACCTTCCCATCCTCGGCAAAGCCAGTAGCCACGGATCCCAGGCCGACCGCCTCGAATCCTTCTCCCGTCCCTGCCTTTGGGCCGCCCACTGGCTCCAGGCCACCCCCACCACTTTCCCTTCGGCCCCCACGGAAGCCCTTTCCCGCAAAACCGTTTCCGAATGGTTCCGGCAGGGCCTCGTCACGGGAACCAACCCCGCCTCCCCGGAATACTGGGGCCCCACCCAGGATCATCACCAGCACTCCGTGGAAATGGCCGCCCTCGTCCTTGCCCTTGAAATCGCCCATGAACATCTTTGGGAACCCCTCTCCAAAAACGAAAAGGAACAGATCGGGCGCTGGTTCGCTTCCATCCGCGGGACCAAGCTCCATCCCAACAACCATCTTTTTTTCGGGGTCCTCACCCTCTCCTTTTTGGAAAAGGAGGGCTTTGGAAAATCGGAAGATGCCGGGCAGATCCGAAAGTGGTTGGACGAACTGGAGGGGATGGCCATCGGTCGAGGCTGGTTCCGCGACGGCTCCAACCAAACAGTCGACTATTACAACGCCTACGCTTTTCACTACTACGGCCTCTGGTGGGGGAAGCTTTTCGGGAAAAACGATTCCGCCCGCGTCCGCCGCTGGCAGGATTTCACCCGGGAATTCCTGCCGGACTACGCCCGCTTCTTTGCCGCCTCGGGGGAAAATGTCCCGTTCGGCCGCTCCCTCACGTACCGCTTCAACGCCGTTGCCCCCGTCTCGCTGGCTCAACTTTGCGACTGCTCCCCTCTCCCGCCCGGCTTGGCGCGCCGGATCTGCTCCAAAAATCTCCAGTTCTTCTGGGAACATCCCATCCGGCAGTCCCAGGGACTTCTCAGCCTCGGCTGGACGGATGAGTTTCCAGCCCTAACCGAGCGCTACTCCTGCGGCGGTTCCCCCTACTGGGCCGCCAAAGGTCTCTCCGCCCTGCTGATCCCTCCCGCCGACCCTTTTTGGCAGGATCCCGACCAGCCGTTGCCCAGCGAGGCCGCTGACTTCTCCACCGCTCTGCCCTCGGCCGAACTGGTCGTCCGCGGAATCGGCGGAGAGATCGAACTGCTCAACGCCGGCACCGCCATCTCCAAATCCAATACTGTCTTCGGTCCCTACAAGTGGGGGAAACTCTCCTATCGCACAGGGACAGGTTTCGAAATCCAACCTTGCGGCGGAGCTTACCCCATCGACTCCTCCCTCACGGCACAAACCGAGGATGGAAAGCTCCACGGTCGACAAGCCACCCGAGCCCTTGCGGTGGAATCAGACCACATCGCCTTTTCCTACCCTTTGGGTGACGTTGCAGAGATCAAGAGCCACCTCTGGTGGAACGGTTCGTGGCAGCTTCATTTTCATCGTTACAAGATGCACCAACCGGCACGTTTCTTACTCGGCGGCCAGAGCCTCTCTTCTCCGCAAGAGGAGGATCTGAAGGAAAAATCCTCTTTCCCAATCCTGTCCTACAAAAACTCATCTCATCAGGTTTTTCTTCAGTCCCTACATGGCTTTTCTAAGGCCGGAACCCGCCGAACCGCCAGTGGCCAGCAGGCACGCACCCACCTCTACGCTCCCAACAGCGTTGTCCTTTTTCTTGAAACCGGCTCCCTTTCGGCCGAAGGCTGGCTTGCCGCCCTCCACGTCGTGGCCCCTGTCTCCGCCCCGCTGGGCCGCTGGGAACTCGCCGAGAGAGGAAGCGGCGAATGGTCCCTGAAAAATCAAAAAGGCGATACTTGGATTATCCGGAATCCGATTTTGCCGACCCTCCTTGCCCCCGCCTAATCCCCTTTCCGAACTTCATCTATCACCTGTGTTCGACCCTCAGCACCATGGCGGTGGCGGGGGGTATTTCCACCCTCACCTTCTTTTCCTCGATGCCCCCACTCAGGGCGCTCCAACGGCCATTCCATGTTCCGTCCTCCGCAATAACGGCCCCACCAATCGTCACTCCCTCCACCTGCGCAATGTCCCCTTTCTCCTGGCTCAACGCGATGGTTTCCACCTTCCGCACGTTTTTCCCGGTCTCCACCCATACCTCCGCCGCCCTTCCTTTGGGACCGTACTCACGGTTGATGAGGGTCAGAGTTAGCGTGTTGTCCGGAGCCACCACCCCGTAGGCCACCAAGTTCACTCCCGCTTCATTGCGGACCACTTTCACGGGAACCAGTTTTCCACGGCTTCCCAACTCGAACATCTTGATCCCGTAACCCGGCGGCAGGATCTTGTACCCGTTGGCCGAAGCCGTCAGCGGCGTGTACACGTTCGGTTTGTCCGGACCGGCCGTGCCCGGCAGCACCTTCTGGCCCGAATGAAAGTTCAACCCGCTCGCCTCGTGATGAGCCCACCAGTACAGGTAATCCAGAATCCAAAGGGAGGCCGAATAGGTGTCACTAGCCCCGAGGGCCCCACCCTTCGAAAAACTGTTTCCCTCGTTCATCCGGAATTTCAGGCCGTTCTGTAAAACCGAAGACACAAAGATATCGTGGAAGGCCTGATACTTCGGGTGCCAGGCCGGGGATAACATGTCATCCCGGGCCTTCACGATGTCCACGACGTTCGGCCCATCTCCCCCTGGATAGTAGTGCTGCCCGATCATGGCCAGCATCCCGCTCATCCCGGGCTCCTTCGCCATGTCCCGCGACCAGTCCGGGTTCCGGTCCGTCGAGGTGGGGGCGCAGAATTTCGCCGTTGGGACAAACTCGGGCGAAACCAGCACCTCCCGGAATTTTTTCCACTCCGCCAGGAACTCCGGATACTTCATGTCCTTGTTGGGCTCGTTTCCCAGGATGAAACAGGAGAGCAGATCCCCGTGCTTTTCCGCTACATACTTCGCCACCTTGGCCGCCGCCGTCGGCGTGTTTTTCTGCAGCCGAACACTGTAGATCACCTTCACCCCTGCCTCCTTGGCAAAGGCGAACAGATGGTCGATGTCCTGCTCATCGGGGATGTTCACCGTCGGCCTCTCCGCCGTGTTGCCCCCCACCCGGAGGCTTTTGACCCCCAGGGTTTTGAAGGCCGTGATCAGGGGCAGGTTGTCGCCCCGGAAGTAATGTTTTCCCGTGTTGGTGTTCGCCAACACCATTTTGGTCTCATAACTCAAACCGCAGAAATCCTCCGGAATTTCCCGGATCGGCTTTTCCCCATCAACCCGGATCATGACCGGCGAGCCCGCCCGACCTCCCATGGAGGCGACCAGCACAAGGGCAAATGCCCATCGTAAAATTCTTATCTTCATCACAACTCTACGATTCGATTTCCCGGTTGTAGCATTCCATCCGTCTTACCTTTTCAGCGTCAGCCTCAAAATCCCCGCATCCTCTACCAACGTTCCCCCGCACAACGGCGCCAGGGCCTGTGCCACCTTCAGGTTCTCCGCCGTCTTTTTCTGCGATTTCGCATCCGACTGCACCGACATCATAACCACTACCCCGGAATCTGCCGCCTCCACGCTGACCTTCATCGGCGTCCGCACCAGATTTTTG
>Ga0214917_10007545_pt1 | contig 10960 bp, 7 predicted proteins | sample LL_1208_BB_MetaG_FD_177983 | JGI IMG/M metagenome (GOLD analysis project Ga0214917, IMG submission 177983) | Freshwater microbial communities from Lake Lanier, Atlanta, Georgia, United States - LL_1208_BB | ecosystem: Environmental > Aquatic > Freshwater > Lake | place: USA: Georgia | collected...
ATGGCAAATGTCGGGACGGATGGTAATGCGGTTCAGCAAACTCATACCACCATTAAAAACTGATAACCCCCCTTGTCAATTCGCCCGCCATCCCAAAAAAGATCTCACGGCACGGCAGGTCCCTTTCTGTCCTTGGCGTCCTTTGCGTGAGATAAAAACAGTCCGACCTGGTCGTGCCTCGAAGGGTGCAAACCCTGCGAAGCTCAGCGAGCCTGCCGAGACTGAGCGAAGCAGGGCCCACCCCGACTCCTGTCGGGGCTCAAAACCTCCAATTCATCTCAAACTCCGCCGCCTGGGTAAAAAAGTTCTGCATCGTGTAACCCCCAAAATCGGGACTGAGAACCCCATCCACCCTGTACGCGATCGACACATCAAACCCCGGCGCCACCTGGTACCCGCACCCTAAAAACGCCTCCCACGCTCCCATGAAGTTCGACTGATTGAAATCCCCCTGATAGTTGATCGTGCCCGATATCGTGCTGACCGTGAGTTTTTGGAACATGCCCCCTCCGCCTGCACCGATAAAGGGCCGCCATCCATCCCCGATCGGATAAGAAAACTCGACGTTCACCATCAGAGGCACCTGAAGGAGATAGCCCTGTGCATCCAATTTCATTGTTCCATTGAGGTTCGGATTGCCGCCCACACCCGTGAAAGTTCCGTTGCCTGTGATCGTGTAAGACTCAACGGTGTTGTAGATACAGCCGGTTTCAAATTCGAAATTGATCCACTGGTTCAGGCGGTAACCTGGCGCAAAGTCGAAACGGAAGCCTGGGTTGAAACCGATCGACTCATAACTGATCGTTCCGCTGAACGGAACCGAAGTGGCGAAGAGGGGATTAATGTTCGTCTGCGGATAATCCCGATTATCCCGCTGGGCGACCGACATGTCGGAGTCCACCGTGCCACCGAGAGCAATACGTAGGCCCGGCCCTGGGCCCGTGACCGGTTGAGACTGCACATCTGTCAGGGACAATCTCTGGGCAAAAAGATTCGATCCACAAAAAAACATTGCCACTGCTAGACACGCCCTAAAAAACCTTAACCTCCGAACCTTTGAACCTAAAAACCCTGCGAAGCTCAGCGAGCCGGCCGAGACTGAGCGAAGCAGGGCCTTCCATCCCCACGCAAGACCCCTTAACCCCTCCGCGTACTTCATGGTTGAAAACTGTTTCATCGAGGGCTCGAGCTAGAAGCGCACCGTCACCGTCCCCATGATCGACATCGAGGGAACCGACTGCCCAGCAATCGAATTCAGGTATCGAAACTGAACATCCACCATCAGGTCGGGCTCGCCCGGGTTGATCTGGATGCCTCCAAACCCCTGGAAGGCGGAAAGGGTTTGGCTACCTGTCACATCGTTGGGAGATCCGGTGATGAAAACTTGGCGGAAAATTCCGCCCATCCCACCCCCAGCTACGAGCCGAATTTTGGAACCGGCCAACGGGTCGGTTCGAAAAATAAGATTCCCCATCATCGGAACCTGGAACAGTTGGATATTCGTAACCCCGTTTAAGTTTGTTGCCGAAATTCCCTCCAGCTGATTTTGGTACACCGAATTATATAGAAGTCCTCCCTCAATCTCGAAGGCGATGTTTTTGTGAAACTGGGCTCCCAGCATCAATCCGGTGGCAAAGCCCGGTTGCATCGGCACATTTCCACTGATGCCAAAGTCTGGATAGCTGACGGATGTGACAAAGCTGAGGCCAATCCCTGTCCGCACATAGAACGGTGTGAGGGCATTCGCCTCCTCGCTTGGGTTGGATAACGACCCACCCTCCGAGCCCTTGGTGTCCGGTTTTGCTCCGGGAAGCGGCTGATCCACCAGCTCCGCATTCGGATTGGCGAGCGGGGAAGGAGGTTGGGAGAGAGGGTGAGGGTAGGCCGGATCATCCGCGTGCAGGCGTGCGGCAGTCAGAAAAGCGGCACTGAGAAACACACCCCATCGGCACATGGGGGGAGGCTGAAATGCCAACAATAAGCTTCAAGTCCCTAACCGAGAGATAAAAAAGAACGTGTGAATAGACGTCGAAATGTCACCGAAACCAAAAGGTGCGGGGCACTAATTCTGGGGCGGGTAAAAAATATGATCTGGAGCGTCTTTTCGTGGATATAGGAGGAACCCTTGTCCGGCAGGTATTGTGGTGATGGTGCTTGTTCTTGCCCCCCAAGCAGCACGACGAGTACCAGGTTTGATGATCTCCCTCCACAAAGACGAGTTTTCACTTGTTCCGAAATACCCATAAGTCCGATATCCATCCGGGAGATAAACCCCTATATAGTCGCAGTCTGCGGGATTTTCCGAAGGTGTCAGGGCTCCTTCCCGTCGAGGCCAATCACGGCCCAGAAGAAGATCAGAAGAAAATGGATAGCCCAGTAAATGAGGTCCTTTCCCTTTCCAGGGGCGGGGACAAGGCAGGTTTGTTCGATCTGACCCAACAAGACTAAAGCCAGCACCCCTCCGAGCACCGCTTCGGATAACAAAACAATCACCAGGAGCTATGACCAAATTCTCAAGCGAAGTGCTGGACCAGGTAAATTCTTGGTCATCGAATGCACACCATGAAACACCTGGTTGTGCGGGATTAAGGCGTGGCCAAAATTCTCGAAATCCCGTCTCTGCAGTCAAATAGTACCGAAGATTCGATTGGGGAAAGGTTTTTAAGATCCAGGATGTATTTCTCTCTAAAAGAAGGGGTAAAGTTATATGGGGGTAGACGCGTATCTCTGCACCTACGAAAGAATCATTGAGATCGGGGCGAGTGCTTCGGGGCGATGGAATAACCTGCAAACAGAGGCTCTCTCCAGTTGCATTCAATCCAGTACCCAACTCTAAACGATGGCCCAGCCATCCATGATTGGCGGGCCCTGTTACCTCCAAGTATGCAGGCCCGACTGCATTAACAAGAGCTAAACAAGCATCAGCAAGGGACGAAGAAATGAAAACCTTGCCGCTTGGCTCGACACGAGTTACCTGAGCAGAAAAAAACGGGGCTATCTGCCGCGGGACTGAAACAGCCTCCCAAACCTGGTCCATCTCAGCCACAAAAGGGGTTGCCAATTCTCCGATTCCAGATTGTGGAATAAGAAAAAAGATGCCGAATAGGAAAGCGTGGGCCGAAATACAAAAAGCTCGCAATCTTAATCGAAGAGGAGCTTGGATCTGTTCTAAAGGGTTCACTGTCTTTTTGCTCCTTTTATCGGACATTCAGCACGATTGTTTTTTTGATCCAGCCCTTGCCGTTCTGGACAAAAACGGTGGCACTGTACGCGCCGGGTGCGGTGGGTGTCCCAGATAATTTGCCAGTCTCTCTGTCGAGAGAAAGACCTGGTGGGAGCCCGTAGGCATTAACCCTGACGCCGCTGCTTACGTCAATAAAGGGGCTTCCGCCATTAGGTAGAGGGTTGCCTACAACAAGATTATCGGGGCTGGAGTAGGAGACAGTCTGAGGGCGGCTTCCTGACACATAAAGGGTGATTGGAAAGATAGCCGGTTGTTCTTCAGAATTAGGGTTTCCAGGTTCCTTATAGTTCCAAACTTTAAGAGTAAGCGGGCGGGCAACAACCGGTTCTGTGGGATTGCCACCAAGGGTTAGGGTTGCCACATTTCCGATGTAGCTAATTCCGCCGTTGATGATTCCAGCGGGGAGGTTGGTAACTTCCGAATGCGTGGGCAGATTGCTGATGGTGAAAGCAGCAGAAAGAGAGCGGTTGATACCGACTAGAATGCTTGAATTAGCAGATGCAAATAAAGGGAACCGATTTGTAATATTAAAAGTGATTGTTGCCGGTGCGCTATTCGTCCCACCGTAGTACTCATTTGAATTATCTGCGATCACCACGGTGTCCCAGCGGGACTGGTTGGTCGAGGTGTTTGTGCCTAAAATTCGCTTTGTGGCCGAGTCAAAGCTCAAACCTGTAGGTATATTCGATACACGAAAGGTGCTCGCTCCGTCGGCATAGGTGCTCCCTGTAGATACATCAATTTGTGTTTCTTGTCCCACATACAAGGAGACAGGAGATGACAGGGAAAGGGTCGGTCGAGGCGCGAGAACTCTGAGAGGAATCGTCGTTGTCGCAGCTACGGCGACGGGCGGAATCGAGGCCACGGTTCGGATAGCTCGCAGAGCGATCTCGGGGCTTTCGCCTCTTCGCGTTGGAGGTCGGGTGCTTTGCACCTCCAGATTGTTATTCTCAAAAGTTGCCGTTCCATCACCAAGCGTGTCCGAAATTTCCAATTCTAGGGCTCCATCATCGAAGCCTGGGCTGTAGTTTACGGGGAAATTGGTCTGCCTCCCGTAGGGAACTTCCAAGATTCCATCGGAATTGACGGCGTTGATCAGGAACGAAGGGGGAGTTCCCGAAAAAGTCAGAGTACTCCTCCGCACGTTACCAGCACTATCCTCTACCTGGATACGCAAAGTACGAGTATTCGTGTTAAAGGTAGTTCCACTGAACAAGCCCGAGCTTGAAAGGGAAAGCCCCGCCAATTCCGATCCGTTGAGGCAGGTAAAGGTGAGGGGAAGATTTGTGGATTGAGCCCCCAACTGGAAGCCAGCGAAATCCGCTCCTGCCACTACCGTTATATTGGTCGCGTTTGTCAAGCTAGGCCCAGTCTGGTTTCTGACTCGTAAGGTTAGCGTTCCGGAGGCGGTTGCAGTCAGGTTGTTGCTGTTGGTGGCTGCCACCCAAAGGACATGCTGATTGGTATTGGTGACGGTCAATAGACCTGAGATCCTGCCGTTGCTGTACGAAAGCCCGATGGAGGAAAGAGAGGAAGTGATTCCAGTGTTGGTGTTGGTGACCACCACGGAGAACGCGGTAGGGCCGTTGTTCGCAGGCAGATCCAGTGCCGCATTGGCGTCGCCTGTAAACCAGTCCACTGCAGAAAGGGAGATTTGTTCTGTGCGGGTACGATTGTCAGCGCTCTCTACAATGGGGCTCATCCGCCAGCAGCCTGCTTGGGGAAGGTACTGTCCAAAAAGAGGTGCCGAGCCAGAAATGGCTGAACCACTACCGCTTGGGTTGGCTGGATCCAGAGATACAGTAACAGGGGATACCAAGCTTGTATTCCTGTCAAAATATTCGGTGTTTAACGAGCGCCAAAGGATCATTTCGGTGGCTTGGGATGGGTTGGTATTATTAAACATCCAAACATAGACAGGGCGGTTCGTCATGGCCTGGGTCGGGCGGTTGGTCAGAATCAAATCTCGACCAAGAAAGTTGGTCTGAACAAGACGGGCGAAACTATTACTCCAAGAGCTTACAACTCCTAATCCATTCGTGTTGCTTCTGGCGAGGTTCATGACAAAGGATACGTCCTTATCCCCGGTCACACTGTTGGTGAAGGTGCCTATCCAATAAGTTCGATTCGAACCGACAGGTTGGTCTTTTGAATCCAAAATCTCGTTTTCGGGAAATGCAATTTCAACATAGTCTGCAGAAAGAACAGGCCGAGTAGCAGCCAGGAGGAGCAGGGAAATTAAGATTAGGGTCAGGGCCTTCAGATTTGGGAAAGAGGGGGCAGAAAACAAAATCGTAAGCATAGAGAATAGATACCGCAAAAGAAACAAAGGGCGCTGCTTGCTATGGGTCTTCGTGTCACTCATGGTTACTTATATATACTTAGTCAGGCTTACCTAAACTTCCAGAGGCAAAACTCTTTCGTCACCAAATCGTCACATTCGGGCAAAAGGGCGAAATTTTGACATGAAAACGTCACAATAAACTACTGGCGAAAAAGGAGTCGGTGAGTATATTTGGATCTCATGAAGGACTTTCAAGCCGTCATCAACAACCTCAACCATAGGAGAAACACAATGAAATTAATCGCAACTCTTGCACTCGCCTTGGCTGGTCTCAGCCTCTCAGGGCAAAACACTCAGGCTGCCTTGGCAACGCCCTCGGGCATCTTCACAAAAACCATCATTGCAAATAAAACACAGTACTTGGGCACTCCCTTCGTACGGCCAGAAGTTTCCGTAGGTGAAATTGTCTCCGTGAGCGGGAACCAGATTACGGTCAAGCCTACCGATGGCGATGTGACCTACACTGCTGCCGAATACTCGGGATACACGGGTGCATCCACGGCGAACGAGCCCTACATTATCGAAATTCTCGACGGAGACAACATTGGCTACATCGGGTTCATCACCAACTCTGGTGCTACGTCAGGCACACCTGCAACCGCAGTCATCACGGTGGATGTTGCGCCAGGAACGGTAGTGCCGGGCGCACGCTTTGCGATTCGCCCTGACTGGACGGTGGAGAGCCTTTTTGGCCCAGCCTCATCTTCCGTGGTACGTGGCACGACGCGCAAAACCCAAGGTCAAAGTGCTGCGGATCAGATTCAGCTCGTTGGCAGCAATGGTCGAGTAACTTCCGTTGTTTACCGCAAGTGGACCTCCGCAGTTAACGCTACAAGCCAAATAGGCAGTTCTTTCGTCTGGACCTCTGCTTCGGTCGTCGGTGACGCAAGAAAACTTCGCCTACCCTATAGCGCTGGAATTATCTTCAAAGCAATCGCTGGCTCTGACTATGATTTAACCCTCGCTGGCCAGTTGCGTCAGGCCCGTTTGCGCAAAGAGATTCTTGGCTTTCCTCGATTCAATTTCGTGGCCAACACTTCAGCCAAGGACTTGAAACTAAGCGAAACAGGTATTCAGATTGGGCGAGGAAGTGACGTAACGACCGCTGACAATCTTGGTATTCTTGATGTTTCCTCAGGGGCCACAGCCCAATATTATATGGATACCGCTGGGAATTGGCGCGATGCGGATGATGCACTGGCCAACAACGTGACGATTGCCAAGGGAACAGCCGTAGTCATCAAACGCGCTAATGGCAACACAAGTGCGCTCACAGGAGCAAGTGCAGTTAAGATTAACCCAGCGCTTGTTTACTAAATAGCCCCCCTGCTTAAAACTCACCCTCAGCCAACCATGATGACGCAAAAATTAACAAAAGTTGAGTGCCGAGCGCAGTGGATGCGTTCGTTCTCCACTTTTGCAATCGCAATTGTGTCTCTGGTTGGACTGGGGGAGGTGGGGCAGGCGGCGATAGTCAACATTGGTTTGACTTATGCAGATGCCCCTGTCGCAACTCCTGGCGGCACTGCGTTCGCCTCTGGTACTGGCTCGTTAAAGCTTGGTACGTTTTATTTTATAAATAATCAAGGGACTGCATCTTTTTATACTGTCAGCCAGCTCCAAACTTTATGGAGCACAAAAAGTCGTGAGGGATTTGATACTTTATCAGCTTCCTTCATTGCCTTGGCGTCCCAGACGTTCAATACCTTCACTGGATCTACTGCTGGGCATTTTCGTTTTAGCAGCAATAACGCACTGGAAACCTCGGTGGAACTTCCAGGCTCACTCACAGTTGAGTTAGGTGGTGCACAGATGTTTATTTTCTTGGCTGATTCTCTTGCCAATCCAACCTCTTTTGGAATCATGGCTGTCAACCAATCAATGGTGGATGGCTTCTTGAGCCCCGCGATACCGTCTGGGGAGGGGCTGGATACTTCATTCGTTGGTAGAATTGAGTCTCGCAACATAAGTTCGTCTGTTTATGACACCACTTTGATTGCAGGCCAAATCGTTTCTGACCAGTTAAGGCTAGAGGCTGTTCCCGCTGCTTCTGTCTCCCTCACCTTAAACGGATTGAGCGATGTTACTCATTACTGGGAAAATGGGGCCTATACCGATCCTGGTGTTACGGCTTCAGGTCCTGTGACGACTGCCATCAAGGACTCTAGTAATGCACCAGTGGCTGATTTCACCGCCATGGCGAGCACACTGGGTGTATACACAGTAACATACACCTCTGGCGCTTCCAGCGTGAGTCGTACGGTTCGTGTCAAAATGCAGAACCCAACGGCTGATCTGGACAATGACGGGCTGTCGAATTTGATGGAGTACTGTTTGGGTGGCACACTTGGCTCAAACGATAGCTCGAAACTGCCCACGGGGACGATTGTGGGTTCCGAGTTTATCCTGACCCTTACGATTCGGTCCGATGTCACCACCGCTTCTCAGATTGCACTCGGTTTTGTCACCACAACATCCCTTTCCGTTCCCTTCAGTGGAGAGGCTCTCACGCAAAAAACGGGAGTCAGCCAGGCGGGTGTTGCCGCTGGCTTCACCAAGCAGCAGTGGTCTTTCTCTACTTCGGGAATCGGCAAAAAGTTTGCTCGTATAACAATCACCCTGCCTTCCAGTTTGTCGGGGGCATAAACAATGCGGACATTAGAAAACAACCACACCGAAAGGAACACAACCATGAAACATAAAATCAGAAACACTCTAGTAGCCTTGACATTTGCTCTGGGCTTGGTGGCGCAAAATGCAAAAGCACAATACATCGGGCTCGATGGAACGCTGGAGGATCTGCGGAACACCGACTCGTCCTCAGCATCATCTCTGCTGAGCACCGGAACCTACTTCTCCGTCGGTTCCTTCGGCAACCGCAATGCAACCGCAGTGAACGCTTTGTTCGCAGGCGCCAGTGACGCAGCGGAGTTTGGCAACATTCTTCGCTCCAACTACACTGCTGCGTTTCTTAATACTACTTCGCTACTGGGACAAGCCAGCGGTGACAATACAACCAACTACTTCGCTCCTGGCACAGGGTTCACAGGTGCCGGCATAATCGATGGTTTTACCTCCAACGACTACATTTACGCTGTGTTCGCCCAAGCAACTGGCGCTGGTGACTACCGTATCGGCATCTTCGCCGCGGCATCCTACAACGGGCTCGGGGTTGCAGGTTCCCAAGTTAGGTTCCAGCTAGGGGACTTAGCGACCAACACCATGAACATGACGACGGATGCAGCGGGTTCGCAGGGGGCAATCTCGGTCGGAACTGGAACGCTGGGTGGACACTCGGCAAACGGATTCTATCTTGGAACAGCCACATCTACGGCTGTTCCCGAGCCCTCTTCTGCCTCGTTACTTTTGATCGGCAGTGTGGCTCTTGCCGCCCTGCGCCGTTTTCGCAAAAACGTCTAAACCAAGGAATCACCACACCCATAACAAGGAAACCAATACTATGAAAAACAAAATCCTCCTCAGCATGCTCGCCGCCTTCGGGTTGGCAGCGGCTCAAAACGCAAAGGCCACCACCTTTGCCAACGTCAGCTTCCTGGGCGGCAGTGCCCAGAACACCGTGAATGGCCGTTCCTACACGACCATCACCACCGATCAGCGCTGGACCCGTGACAAGGTCTACGTGCTCGATCGCATTACCTTTGTCGCCAGCGGTTGCACCGTGACGATTGAGCCGGGTACCCTCGTCCGCGGTGAAGTGTACACTGTCGTTGGTGACACATCTGACCCCACCAAGCCCTCCGATCCCGGCACGTTGGTTATCAGCAATGGTGCCAAGCTGATCGCCAACGGCACGGCCGATGCCCCAATCATCTTCACATCGATTGATGATTACAATGTTCCCGGCGGTGTGGAAACTGTTCCACCGTATGAAAACTATGGCATTACAATCGGCTCACAGGTGATCAACGGCACAACGGTTACCGTTGTGAACGGACAGCGTACCCTCCGCTCGGGTGGAGCGCTGGTGGGCTTGCCCACCGCCGCCGAGTACAGCTACTCGGGTGGAACGTACGTCTCCAGCAGGAGCTACGATGGCAACACTCGTTTTGACAAGGACAGCCTTTGGGGCGGGATCATGATGTGTGGACGTGGACGTTGTGCCTACGGGACCTACACAGGCGTTCTGAACGCAGGCCAACTGGTTGATCCTAGCGGCTCTGCCTCCTTGACCAACAACGGCGGCCAAGGTCGCCAATACTTGGAAGGTCTCCAGGCAGTGGGTGTGGGTGCAATGTACGGTGGCGTGGATGACACAGACAACTCCGGTTGTCTCCGTTTCGTGCAGAACAACTACGGTGGCTATCTCCTCGCAGTGGGCAAAGAAATTAACGGCTACTCCCTGGGTGCAGTTGGCAGCGGCACAACGATCGAGTTCTGCGAATCCTTCAACAACGCGGACGACGATATCGAGTGCTGGGGTGGTAAGGTCTCACCTCACCACTGTATCGGTGCCTTCGGTGGTGACGACGGTTATGACACCGATCAGGGTTACCGCGGCAACGTGCAGTACTGGGTTCAGATCCAGAACGATATGGATTCTGAGACGCTCAATCTGACCACCGGCCGCGTTGTGGCCAACATTGGCGATAACATGTGCGAGATCGACGGCCCAGAGCCCTCGACTGCGGATGAAGGGGTCATTAACATGTTGCCGCTCACGTTCCAGACGATCGCCAATGCAACTCTGATTGGGCGAGGATACGGAGCGCAAGGTGTTACTAAAGGCCCTGCCAACTGTGGTCCTCTGTTAAAAAACTCAGGTGCACTTCGCCTCTACAACTCAGTTATCATGGATGCAGTGGGTGGTGGCGTTGCTGTGGAAAAAGCCTTTAACTGTGGCAACTACTTCCTAAATGACAGCAACGGGCTGTACGGTGACGATGGTATCTCAGCTCTTGGCACGGCTACAACTGGCAATGAGAAGTACAGCTCATTCAAGGGTAACATCTGGTATCGTTGCGCACTCCTTGAAAATACAAGCAACACGGCAACTAACATCCGTAACGGCACTTGGACAGATCCTGTTGCCGGTGGCGGTGCTGACAACGCGGGCTATCTGTTCGGCTACAATGGCAAGTACAGTAGCTCTTCTAATGGTGTAGATGTGTCGAGCGCATTGACCGCCACTGCAGCTGGGCAAAGTGGTGAAGGGAACCAGTTCAACGTGAATCCTGGTTTGACGGTTCCGTTGACTCACCGTTTGAGCGGCCTGGACCTCCGTAGTACGGCTTCTGCTGCGAAAAACGGAGGAATTACCCTCCCGAATCGTGGTGGCCTGGTTCGTGCCGACAAGGACGGAAACCCCGTCAAGTTCGTAGGCGCGATGCGGGACAGCAACTGGGCTGCCGGTT
>Ga0214917_10007546_pt1 | contig 10959 bp, 10 predicted proteins | sample LL_1208_BB_MetaG_FD_177983 | JGI IMG/M metagenome (GOLD analysis project Ga0214917, IMG submission 177983) | Freshwater microbial communities from Lake Lanier, Atlanta, Georgia, United States - LL_1208_BB | ecosystem: Environmental > Aquatic > Freshwater > Lake | place: USA: Georgia | collected...
GCTGCAGTCTTGACATAAAAAGAGTCGTTATCAAATTTAAAGCGCTTGGGATCTGCAAGTGTTGAACCTGACTGCACGCATAGCAACGCCTCATGTGCACCAGCATCTGACTGCTTTGTGTAGTGAAGATCGTTGGTAGCAAGGAGAGGCAATCCCAATTCTTTGCCCAGCTTTAAAAGATCTTGCTTAACGCGGGCTTCAATTTCAATCCCATGGTCCATTACTTCTAGGTAGAAATTCTCCGCACCGAAGATATCTCGATAGTCACTAGCTGCCTTGATTGCTTCTTTGTATGCACCCATACGTAAACGTGTTTGAATTTCACCGCCCGGGCATCCTGTTGTTGCAATCAATCCCTTTGAATAAGTTGCTAGAAGCTCTCGGTCCATGCGCGGCTTGTAGTAATAACCTTCAAGGGATGCAAGTGATGACAATCTAAATAGATTTGCAAGGCCTTGATTGTTTTCAGCCAAAATTGTCATGTGCGTATATGCACCGCCACCTGACACATCATCTTCTCCACCAGCAGCCCACTGCACTCGCTTTTTATCAAACCGTGATTCAGGAGCAACATAGGCTTCAATTCCGATGATTGGCTTAACATCAGCACTCTTGGCTGCTTTATAAAAATCAAATGCACCAAAAACATTGCCGTGATCGGTCATTGCAATTGCAGGCATGCCTTGGGCTTTGACCTCAGAGATTAAATCGCCAACCCGAGCCGCTCCATCGAGCATGGAATACTCGGTATGGACGTGCAGATGTACGAAATTATCCTTGGACATGATTGGCGAGATTAGTGCTTATGGAAGAACGGCGTCGGAAAGCAACGCCAGCGAGCGTGTGAGATCGGCTGGATACGGCGCTTGAAAGTGAAGAGCCTTGCCTGTTACGGGGTGGGCAAAGTTGAGTTCGGCAGCATGAAGCCAAGGTCTAGACATTCCTAAACTCTTACCTAGTACCGGATCTGCCCCATATGTCGTATCCCCCACCAAAGGATGGTGAAGGGCAGAAAAGTGAACACGGATCTGATGAGTGCGACCTGTTTCTAATTCAATTTTCACCATCGACACACCACGATAAAACTCGATGACTTCATAATGAGTTATTGATTCTTTACCTGTAGCCATCACTGCAAAACGGTGATCCTCTTTTGGGTGTCGATCGATGGGTGCATCAATAGTTCCAGTTGTTGGATCCATGTGGCCTTGCACCATTGCGTGATAAATCTTGTCGACTGTGCGATTTCGAAATGCATCCTTTAGGGCATGAAAGGCTGCATCACTTTTAGCAACAATCATTAACCCGCTAGTACCAACATCTAGTCGATGAACAATTCCTTGACGCTCTGCGGGGCCTGATGTAGAAATTGTGTAACCAGCTGCCATCAACGCACCAACAACTGTTGGACCCGTCCATCCTGGACTTGGGTGGGCAGCACAACCAACCGGCTTATCAATAACAACGATGTCGCTATCGTCATAAATAATGCTTAAGCCATCGATTGGAGTTAAGGGAATTGGATCAGAGTTAATTGGTTCAGGCATCAATACTTCAATAACTTGTCCTGCACTAACACGATCAGACTTAGGCATTGGCTTGCCACCAGATGTGATGTCACCATCTTCTAGCAATTTAACAACGGCTGTGCGTGAGAGTCCTAGAACTCGAGTCAATGCGCTATCAATACGTTCGCCTGCAACTCCCTCAGGGACGGTTAATGTGCGGGCGATGCGATTGCTCATACCTATGAGCCTACCTTTGTTATGGGTGCGATATTTCGCGCAGTAAGCACCATCGAAAGTAGGGCAGCAATGACAATTGCTGAGTCTGCGATATTAAAGATTGGCCAATACGGCAACTGCATCCAATCAATGACATGTCCTCGTAAAACACCTGGTTCACGGAAGATTCGATCTACTAAATTGCCAAGAATTCCACCCATCACAAGGCCCAAAACAATTGCCCATCCTTTGGAGGTAATTCGGGGTGAGAAGTAGAAAATTCCACCCAACACAATTAAGCCAAAGATTGATAAAAAGATGGTTGCACCTTCTGCAAAAGAAAAAGCAGCACCTGAGTTTCGAACTAAGGTCAGTTGAAAAAAGGATCCTAAAACTTTGATATCTGGTTTATTGGAAAGTGCGCTGACAGCCCAGATCTTTGTTGCTAAGTCGAGGATCCAAACGAACCAGGCAACACCAAAGAGTGTTCGCCACATGCGCACAGTTAGCGCCGTTCTTCCTTCTGCTTGCACAGCATGCAGAGAGTTGCGCGAGGGAACACCTGAAGTCGTGCTTTGCCAATAGGCGCACCGCACTCTTCGCAATTTCCGTAGGTCTTGTTATCAATACGCTCTAGTGCGCGCTCTGTTTGTAAAACCATGTCACGTGCATTAATTACAAGCGACATCTCATGCTCGCGCTCAAAAGTCTTCGTTCCTGCATCTGCTTGATCATCTCCAGCACCTTCGCCAGATTCTTGAATCAATTCATCCATCTCGCGTTCAACGATTACGAGCTCTCTGCGCAAACGATCTAGATCCTTTGAAATCTCAGCTTTGATCGCCTTTATTTCAGCTGCTGTCCAGGGTGATTCTGTTTCACTAACAACTACTGGAGTTGGAGCAACCTTGATTGGCTTAAGTGGTGCAATCTTCTTGCCACTCTTTGCAGGACGTGGCGGAGGCGGCATAACCAATCGACGCTCTTCAACAACTGGCGCGGCAACTGGTGCTGTAACTGTTGAAACAGAAACTGTCTGAGATTTTTCATCAACGGTAAGAGTGGTCTTTGAGGGAAATGGCTTTCCTGGCGCTTTCTTAACAGGAATGCTCTTAACTGCTGACTTCTTAGCAGGAGCCGCCTTTTTCGCAGGTGCCTTCTTGGCGGGAGCTTTTTTCGCTACCTTCTTTACCGCTGCCTTTTTTGCAGGGGCCTTTTTTGCGGCCTTCTTTACGGGAGCCTTTTTTGCAGCCTTCTTGGCAACCGCTTTTTTAACAGGCTTCTTAGGCATGTCGCGAACCTTATGCCCAAGGGGGCGCCGTTACCAATTACGCCACGGGCAATTTTTGATACCTCTATCAACTACACTTAAGTCCTCGCGTAAATGGCGTTGACGGGGCTATCACCTCACGAGCCAGCAGGAAGAAATGGGCTAGCGCTCATCTAGAACCAGCACGCAAGATAAGAAGTGGCACACCATGGTGTGCAAGGCGGGTGGTACCGCGAAAGCTGCAGATGCAGCGATCGTCCCTCCAGAGATTGTTTTCTGGAGGATTTTTTTATGTCATTTCGCGCCATCCCAGCAGCAGTTGATCTGCCTGCCGTCGAACACTCAATTTTGAAGTTCTGGCGCGATAACTCAATCTTTGAAAAAACAGTAGCAGCCCGTGAAGGTGCGCCAACCTGGACATTTTATGAAGGTCCTCCAACTGCAAATGGAATGCCAGGAACTCACCACATCGAAGCACGTGTGTTTAAAGATTTGTTCCCACGTTTTCATACAATGAAAGGCAAGCAGGTAACTCGTAAAGCTGGATGGGATTGCCATGGCTTGCCTGTTGAAATCGCTGTAGAAAAAGAGTTGGGATTTTCCGGCAAGGGCGATATTGAAAAGTATGGAATTGCTCCTTTTAATGACAAGTGCCGCGAATCAGTTCAGCGTCACGTAAGTGCCTTTACCGACATGACAGATCGCATGGGCTTCTGGGTTGATTTTGATGAGGCCTACTGGACCATGTCACCTGAATATGTTGAATCAGTATGGTGGTCATTAAAGGAGATCTGGAAGAAGGGTCTACTTGTTCAAGACCATCGCGTTGCTCCGTACTGCCCACGTTGCGGAACTGGATTATCAGATCACGAATTAGCACAAGGCTATGAAACAGTTACAGATCCTTCTGTCTTTGTTCGCTTTCCCATTACCTCAGGTGATCTAGCAGCTCTTAAGGCATCTCTTTTGGTGTGGACCACTACCCCGTGGACACTAGTTTCAAACACCGCCATTGCTGTTCACCCAGATGTTGAATACGTTGCCATCGAAGTTACTGAAGAAGAAACAACAGAAGTCTTAGTTGTTGCCAAGAACTTGATGGATGCAGTCAAGGGCGAGAAGAAGATCCTCAAGACCATGTTGGGTAAAGAGCTTGAGCGTGTTACCTATAAGCGTCCATTTGATTACATCGAAATCCCTGAAGCCCACTTTGTTGTGCTTGCAACATATGTAACAACTGAAGATGGAACTGGCTTGGTCCACCAAGCACCTGCTTTTGGCGCAGATGACTTAGCGGTGTGCCGTAGCTATGGACTGCCTGTAGTAAACCCCATTGCACCTGACGGACATTTCCTTGCAGATGTTCCTGTCGTTGCAGGATTGTTCTTTAAAGATGCCGATAAGCCATTAGTCAAAGAGTTAAAAGCAAGTGGCGCCCTATATAAGCATCAGCAGTATGAGCACACCTATCCACATTGCTGGCGCTGTCACACAGCGCTGATGTATTACGCACAACCGTCGTGGTACATCCGCACAACTTCAATTAAGGATGCACTCCTTCGTGAGAATGCGAAAACAGATTGGCATCCAGAAACAATTAAAGAAGGTCGCTATGGCGATTGGCTCAACAACAACATTGACTGGGCGCTCTCCCGTAATCGTTTTTGGGGAACACCACTACCTATTTGGCGCTGTGAAAATAAGCATGAGATCTGTGTTGATTCCCTCAAAGAACTTGGTGAATTGGCCGGACAAGAACTCTCAAACCTTGATCCGCACCGTCCCTTTGTCGATGACATTACCTTTGCATGTGCAGAGTGCTCAGAAACAATGACACGTGTGCCTGAAGTAATCGACTGTTGGTATGACTCCGGTGCAATGCCATTTGCCCAATGGGGATACCCACACAAAGAGGGATCTGTTGAAAAGTTTAAAGCTTCATACCCTGCTGACTTTATTTGTGAGGCAATCGATCAAACTCGCGGTTGGTTCTACACACTTATGACAATCGGAACATTGGTCTTTGATCAATCTTCTTACAAGACCGTGCTGTGCCTTGGCCACATCCAGGATAAGGATGGTCGCAAGATGAGTAAGCACCTAGGCAATGTTCTAGAGCCAATGGCACTCATGGATCAACACGGGGCAGATGCTGTTCGTTGGTACATGTTGGCCGCCGGATCTCCGTGGGCAGCACGCCGCGTGGGACATGAGAGCCTGAATGAAGTTGTTCGAAAGACTTTGTTGACCTACTGGAACACAGTTTCCTTCCATGCTCTCTATGCAAATGCTTCCAATTTTGAAATTTCACAAACACCACCACTTGCAGCGCGTCCTTTAATGGATCGCTGGATCATCTCTGAACTCAACATCTTGATTCAAGAAGTTGATGCCGCCCTTGAAGATTTTGATTCACAAATTGCCGGCCGAGCACTTGCTCGCTTCATCGATGATTTATCGAATTGGTATGTGCGCCGCTCTCGTCGACGTTTCTGGGATGGAGACACGGCAGCCCTTGGAACATTGCATGAATGCTTAGTGACACTAACAAAGCTGCTTGCTCCCCTAGTTCCATTTATTACAGAGCAGGTGTGGCAAGAGCTTGTGCGTCCAACAGATGCATCAGCTGCAGACTCTGTGCACTTAACGAATTGGCCAGTTGCACAATCCTCTGCCATCAATACAGAACTTGGATCACAGGTTGCATTAACCCGACGTATTGTGGAACTAGGCCGTGCAACCCGAGCAGAATCTGGAATCAAGATTCGCCAACCATTGGGCCGAGCACTCATTGCAGCAAGTGGTTGGTCAACTTTGCCTGAACAAATGCGTGAGCAAATCGCTGATGAACTAAACGTTCAAACTCTTGAAGATATTGCATCCGCAGATGGGGACCTGGTTGATATCAGCGTGAAAGCTAACTTCAAATCACTCGGTGCTAAATTTGGCGGAGCGGTGCAAGAGATCTCAAAGGCAATTGCTGCAACCGATGCAACTACGCTGGTCAAGACTCTGCGCGCAGCAGGTTCAACCACCGTTGGAACCTGGGAAATTGCTCTAGATGACCTAGTAATCACTGAAGTACCAAAGAGCGGATGGAGCGTTTCATCCCATGATGGAGAAAGCGTTGCGCTGGACCTAGAACTCACCCCAGCGTTGATAGCAGCTGGCAGCGTGCGAGAGGTAATCAGATTTATTCAAGAGCGTCGAAAGAGTGATGGCTTTGATATTTCTGATCGAATCAATCTGACTTGGAATGCAACGGAAGAAATTGCAGCAGCAATTGAATCTGACAAACAGCATATTGCAGATGAGGTTTTGGCTTTATCAATGGTCCGGGATAGCTCATTGGCTGTAACTGACGCAGAAGTTGGTGTTGAAGTCGTACTAGTTAAAAACTAAAGACCACTTACTAAGCCCATCAGTAATTGTGTTCCGAAAAAGAGCACAATGAAACTCATGTCTAGGCTAACCGCTCCAAGTCGAAGTGGTGGAACAAAGCGTCCAACAAAGGCCATTGGCTTATCAGTGATGGTGTAGATGGCTTCAACTAAATACAACACTGGCCCTTTTGGGCGCCAGGTACGTGAAAACATTTGAACATAATCAAAGATCAAACGACCGAGCAGTGCAAAGAGAAATACCTGCAGAATTGTTGCAAGCACTGAGCCAACGCTCAACATTGGTTAGCTCTGGTTAAAAAAGCTTGCTTGTGCAGCAGCTGATTTGTCTTCGACGCTGACGTTGACATTCGCAGGTGAAATCAAAAATACCTTCTTAGTAACGCGCTCAATAGTTCCGTGCAAACCAAAAGCAAGACCACTTGCAAAATCAACTAGGCGCTTGTGCTCTGATTCATCCATGTCGGTCAGATTAATGATCACTGGGTTTCCCATGCGGAAGTGCTCACCAATTGTGCGGGCTTCGTTATAGAAACGAGGATGCAAAGTAATGATGCGATCTAAAACTGGAAGATCAAGCTGTGGTGCTACTTCAACAGCTGATGAGTGACGAACAGCCGATACTGCACGAGGTTCGCGAGGCTTGATGCGAACATCACCGGTTGTTCCGACAGCTGGAGTAGAAGTTGCTTGAGGAGTATCAAACTCAGGATCATCCATCAAGCCAAGATAGTTTCCGATACGACGCATTGGATTAGACATGATTAAAGTTTATAGGTGGGGTGAGCGAGAACCGAGGATTGATGAACCCACACGCACATGTGTCGCACCATGGGAAATAGCAGCTTCATAGTCCCCACTCATGCCAGCAGATAATGATGTGGCCCCGGGAAACCTCTCCATAAACTCCTTATGAATCACTGCTAATTGAGCAAATGCTTCATTCGGATTCATCTCCACCGGGGGTACTGACATTAGGCCAGCCAGGGTGTGGGTTGGTGATTTATCAACTAAAGCGGCCAACGAATAAAGCTCTTCTAGTCCTGCTCCCCCACGATGATGGGCACCATCTAAGGAAACCTGCAGGAATATCTGCAAAGGATGCGGTGCAACCTTTTCAATAATTTCAAAATGACGTGGATCATCGAGAGAGTGAATAACTGAGGCCCAGGAAGTAATCGATTTCAACTTATTACTTTGGATCTGTCCCTGAAAATGCCAAGTACCAGTAACAAGTGCTGCTTTTTCAGCACCTTCAGCATCTCGGTTTTCACCAAAGTCTCGAACTCCCAATTCATGCAAAATCTGAGCATCCGTGACTGCAAAAGTCTTAGTAACGGCAATCAAAGTCACTTCGTGATCTGCCACTTTTGCGATCTTGGAGCGCACTAACTCTAAGTTTTGCGATAGCTCTTCTTTGCGGTTCATAAGCTGACTACCCCCGCAAAACGACCAGTTGGATTATCTCTGCGGTGAGAATAATAGAGTGGATCTTCTTTTGTGCAGATCAAAGATGCTTCGTAGGAAACTCCCTCGGCAGCTAAATCTGCGATCAAGCCAGCAGGCAGATCTAGCCCTGGAGTTCCTTGATGTGTAGTTGAAAATGCCCGTGGATGATCTGCAATCACATCTTGTTGCATTTGAAATGGCACTTCATAGCACTTGCCACAGATCGAAGGCCCAAGAATTGCATGAACTTCAATTGCCCCAAGGGTGCGCATGTGATGCAGCGCTTTGATTGCAACCTTATTGACTAAACCTGCGCGTCCCACGTGCACAGCAGCTACCGCCTCTTGTGAAATAAGCAGCAGCGGAATGCAATCTGCCACCATGACCGCTAGTGAAATACCTTTAGTTGTCGTAATTAGAGCGTCACACGTTGGCTCTTGAGCAAGCACATGATCAACTACAACAACATCGTTGCCGTGTACTTGATTCATGAACTGCGTATTACCTAGCAGTGCACGATTTGCAGTTACTGCGGCAGGATCATCACCAACATGAAAACCAAAGTTCAAGGATTCATACACGCCAAGGCTGGAGCCTTTGCGTCGATCAGTGAAAAAGTGAGGCAAAGCCTTACTTCATGAAGTCAGGGACGTCGATTTCATCCTCTGCAACGAGCTCCTCAAAGGTCACGCGGCGCTTTGGGGTTTCATTGCCCAGGTCTAAAGCAACAGAGATTGGATCATTTGATGCAATCGGATCTGCTACCCCACCCAGTGTTGCTGCGTTGATCGTTGGTGTTGAAACCCGCTTAGGTTCCCCGCCTTCAAATCCAGCTGCCACAACAGTAATTCGTACTTCATCGCCCAGAGCATCATCAATTGTTGTTCCGAAGATGAACTTTGCATTTGGGTGCACAGCAGATTGAACTAGCTCACACGCCTCATTGACTTCGAACAATCCAAGATCAGATCCACCTGAAACAGAAAGCAGAACTCCCATAGCACCATCAATTGATGCTTCAAGTAGTGGACTTGAGATTGCAAGCTCAGCGGCTCGTATTGCACGGTTCTCACCGCGAGCAGAACCAATTCCCATTAACGCAGAACCAGCACCTGACATCACAGCTTTAACATCTGCAAAGTCAAGGTTGATAAGTCCTGGTTGTGTAATGATTTCTGTGATTCCCTGCACGCCAGATAGCAATACCTGATCTGCGCTCTTAAAAGCATCCGCCAAAGTAATTGTGCGATCTGAGATTGCAAGCAACCGGTCATTAGGAATAACAATCAATGTATCTACTTCTGCGCGCAACGCTTCGATGCCAACATCTGCTTGGGCAGAACGCAACTTTGCTTCAAATGAGAATGGACGAGTAACAACACCGATTGTTAACGCACCAATGTCTTTTGCAATCTTTGCAACGATTGGAGCAGCACCTGTCCCAGTTCCGCCACCTTCACCTGCTGTAACAAATACCATGTCTGCACCGCGCAAGATTTCTTCAATGTCATCTGCATGATCAAGTGCAGCTTCACGACCCTTATCTGGATCCATGCCTGCGCCAAGTCCACGAGTTGTCTTGCGACCAATATCTAATTTCACATCTGCATCACTCATTAACAAATGTTGTGCATCAGTATTAATTGCAATGAACTCGACGCCTTTTAATCCGACATCGATCATGCGATTAATTGCGTTAACTCCACCGCCACCAATGCCGACAACCTTGATGACCGCTAAATAATTTTGTGGTGAAGCCACTGTGTTTCCTCCTTATGAACCATAAACCTCAACTTGAGACTTACTATTCAATGCTTTTCGATAAGGCGAACCTAAAGCGCATACGGGTGATTATCAAACACCGACATGAAGTGTTTACCGTGTCGTAACTTCAATGATTATTTAACTATTGGTGCATGTGGTGCCGAGACATCAACTCTTTTAATAGATGCATTTTCTGGCAATGCAATAAGTGCTTTATAAACCTTTAATTTCAATTCATTTTCGCTATCAGTGCCCCAACGGATCTCAAGATTCTTGCCAGCATTATTAACAACTAAGACAAGTGCGCCCGTGCTTCGAACCTTAACAACACTCAATGCCTCCTTGAGGTCTGCGGGAAGTGTCATAAAGAAGGTGACAGCTTTTGTGGCCGCCGTTAAATCTCCGGCTTGGATCTGGACCAATGGGGTTGATGGTGTACCTCGCAGCACAAAGCTCTTTCCAGTCGCATCTATGACCTTGTTGTTATAGATCGCAACCGGTGTTCGCTCGGTTAACTCAATTGTTACTGTGCCATTAATCCAGTTTCTAGAAACCTTTGCACTATCTACCCAATCAAGAGTTTCAAACTGTGCAGCAACTGCGCGTGGCTCAACGCGAGCTAGCTTTTGCCCCTTAACAATCCCAGAACTTACTTGCGTGCTAGCTCCTTTGATTTCTACAGAGCTGACAGTAAAAAGAGTGGACCAGCCAAGGATGTATGCAGCCGCCACAAGGAGCACTCCTGAAACTAGAAGTATGAGGCGACGATTCATGATTATGCAAAGCGCCGATTTAAGCCATCAACAATGATTGGTGAAAGTGAGCTGACATCTCCTGCACCTAAGGTCATGATCACATCGCCAGGCTGGGCCATCTCAATTACTGAATCTGTAACTTCAACAAAGTTAGGGATGTATTCACCCTTGGTCATTTGGCTAGTAATCAACTTTGATGTGACGCCTTCTATTGGTTTTTCACTTGCTGCATAGACCTCTAGAACTATTGCCCGATCTGCTCTATCAAGAACAGAGGCGAACTCTCCTGCAAATGCTTTCGTTCTGGAGTATCTATGTGGCTGGAAAATAACGATCAATCGACCATCTGCTGCATATCGACGAGCAGCCTCTAGTGTCACCTGAATTTCTGTTGGGTGATGTCCGTAATCATCAATGACGCGAACCCCATGAACAGTTCCGATAAGTTCGAAGCGACGTCCAGTCCCCCGAAAAGTGCCCAGCCCAGTGAGCAATTCAGCTGCACCAAAACCTAGCTTCAATCCTGTTGCTAACACACCTGCTGCGTTTAATAAGTTGTGATGGCCCGGAACTTGCAACTCAATATGGCCAACACT
>Ga0214917_10007547_pt1 | contig 10959 bp, 6 predicted proteins | sample LL_1208_BB_MetaG_FD_177983 | JGI IMG/M metagenome (GOLD analysis project Ga0214917, IMG submission 177983) | Freshwater microbial communities from Lake Lanier, Atlanta, Georgia, United States - LL_1208_BB | ecosystem: Environmental > Aquatic > Freshwater > Lake | place: USA: Georgia | collected...
CCCAGCCAAAACGCACGACCCAGCCAAAACGCAGGACCCAGCCAAAACGCAGAAGCTAGCCGACGCGCCTGCTCCGGCAGTTACAGCCAAAACGCAGCCTGACCCGGTAGTTGCACCGGACAAAGCGCAGAAACTAGCCAACGCCGACGCAGCCAAAGCGCGAGAACCGACCAAAGCGCAGCCTGCCCTGGCAGTCACACCAGCCAAAGCGCAGCCTGCTCCAGCGGTCAAAATACAGCCCGCGCTTCCGTCCATCATGACGGCACACAAGCTTGACGAGTCGACGCAGGCTCGCTCGGACGCGCTGCACATGGCACTCGGCTCATGGGACGCCAATGTCTACCAGCGCAACGGCGAAGCGTGGCAGCACGGCCGACGTCTGATCGGGAACACACCGGCGCCGGCGCCCGCCGACGTCCGCACCCACCCCATGTGCGCGGCTGCCTCGTGCGTCAACAATGTCGAGTTTCCGCTGACAGAGGTGGTGTGCAGCAGCAGTCACGGCACGTGGCGTGACGCGGTGCACGCCATCTGCGAGCGGCAGGAAGCGTGCACCCGCATCGGACAGCAGATTGCCAACAATCTCGTGCGCGTGGCCGCCTCGCGCATCTTCGCCGAGCCGGAACAGAGCCTGCTGGAGCTGCCGGTCAACGCGATCGATGCATCGCTGCCGTCCCGGCCGTCGGTCGGCAAGTTTGGCATGGGATTTTACTCGATTGTCTACTGGCTGCTCGGCAAGCCAGGCCGCTGCTTGAACATCACCAGCGTACACGTTGGCGCCGAGGGTCGCTGCGGATACCTGCTGGAGCTCTACGAGAAATCCGGCCGACTGATGGCCAAGGCCAACATTTTTGCAACGCGCGCTGCGGCTGGCACCCGCATCGAGCTGGCTTGCACCCGCAGCGACTCGTTCTCGGAAGCCAACGTGGCCGAGTTCCACCGGCACATGGCGCGCCTGCGGTACATGAGCAACGTGCGCATCGTCGGCAACGGCGGCGCGCTGTGGAACGATCGCGCCGAGACTCGCAGCACCGACCCAGCCATCCTGACCACCGTGTCGCACAGCCAACTCGTGGTCGAGGACTTTGGCCCGGGCATCCCGATCGATGTGCTGCTCGGCGCGCTGCTGACACCCAGCCTGTCGACCAAAGGCGTTTCCGCCTCGACGCGTCAGAACAAGCTAGCCCGGCCGCTCGAAAACCGCCTGCTGCTTCCGACCGAACCAATCGACCGCGCGCAGCACACCAGCATCGAGGTGCTCGTCAACGGTGTCGTCGTCTACATGGCACCGGCCGGCACCCGCGTGGTGGCTGTGCTCGAAATGCCGCCGTGGACGGCAGTGCCTGTAGCACGCGACAACATCATAGTAACCGACGTGACGCGCGCGGTGCTGAGCGAGCAGCTCGCCGCGCTGCTGGAAAAAGCCGTTCAAGCCGAGCTCGCTGGCGAACAGCACGGTGCGCTGTTGGCGGTAGAGAGTGCGCTAAACAGTTATGTCTTGCACACCAAGCAAGAGGCTGCCTCCACGTGTGTGGCCAACGCGCTGCGAGACGTGTACGCGCGGCACTGCGATGTAATTGTATCCGTGACGTATGCTCACGTTTACAACGCACTGCACGCTGCGTTTGGCATTAGCTTCGTGCTGGGTAACAGCATGGATGCGGTTCGCGTGCGCGCGTACGTCTTGGCCGAGGTGCCGCGCGAACGTGTGATGGAGGATGTGTTTGCTGCGCGCACTGCCATCATCGTGCCGCGCGCGACTGGCGCCCCGAGCATCCGAACGTCGTCTGGCGGCGTGGACGGCCTTGTTTTTGTGGACGAGAGCATCACCGCGCAGGCCAACTGGGCCGTCGAGCAAGGCAACACGCTTGATCTCGGGTTCGCTCTGCGCGTCAAGCAGGTCAACGATACATACTCGGACGCGTTTAACAACTGCTTCCGACGCCTTCAGTATGTAGCGTCAATCTTTTACTTTGCAGGCGAGACGCGCGAGGAGATTGTGGCCGAATGGCGCCAAAACGAGCAGACAAACGCGCCGCTGCTGCGCACTCTTTTTGACCGCCTACACTCAGCGGCAAACCGCACGTTTAAACTCAAGGTCACCCCAGACTATCTGCAGCGCGACGCATTGCGACGCGTCAGCAAAGGGTGGGTCTTCGACGACGTATCGGTTGCCCTGGCCAGCATTGTTTCGGCATACGGTCTGTACCGCCAGAACCTGTGGTTTCAGCTGGCCAGCCTGGTCGTGGATCGCTGTATGAAAGTTGAACCGCTGCAGTCCTACGGTGGGTCGTTGCCAAAGCTCACCTTTAGTTGCATGGAATTTGACTACGTGTCTATCGAGAACGACGACCTTTTGCGAACAACGCGTCCGTCCGAGGCAGACCTTGCGCTCGATGTGGACATGATGCGTCTTCTGCTGACCAGTTCCCTCGACACGACAGTCGGCGTCATCTGCAAAGTCAGCCTGGGTGCCAGCATGCTCTTTGACAATGCCAGGGAAGCCGCGTTCCGCTGGTGCTTCCAAGTGTTGCGGCGGTTGCATCTGCCGCTGCGCGCCAAGATGAATGCGCTGCGCTGCGTGCGCGGTGGCACGCGCAACGCCGTGCCCGACCAAGGATACACTGAGCTGATGCAGTGGTTGCGAACGTATGCGCAACATTTCGACGTCATTATCAACCCGTACGATTTTCTCGATTCCTCAGCCATCAATTTCGTCGCGACTATCTATCCGTTCAACAGCATGCAGATCTTCCTACCAATTGCTCAGGCAACTTCGGTGTTGCGGCAGTGGGCCCTGTCCACCCAGGAGCGCGCAGTGAAGCGCCTGCCAGCCGCGCCGCTTCTCGAGAGTCGCGGGCTTGCCGTCTTTTCGTTCACGGCCAACCAGCTTATTCACCACGTCATGTCGGTTGCCGTTGCTTTGGGCCAGGAGACGGATGTGATTCACGCGCTCGGCACTACAAACATGAGCAACACGCCGGCCCCCCACAGCAACCTGCAGATGGTTGGCATCGTGGTCAACGAGGGCAACACACGCGATTTTGTCTTGGCCGTGCTGCAGGAGCTGGCGCAAAACTCGCTCGATGCGATCCGCGCCATGGGTGGCGCAGGCGCAGAAATCATCGTGGATCTGAAAGTTGACGCAGAGAAGCGGCTAGTGCTATCTGTGACTGACCCCGTCGGCATGACCTTTGCGCACCTGCTGCAAGCCAGCATTCCGTTCTACAGCGAAAAAGGCACGTCCAGCACCGCAACTGGCGAGATGGGCACAGGCTTCTTCAACGTGTTCCGCCAGTCGGACCTGGTCACTATCCAGACCAGCACGCCGGACGGGCCTCTGATTGTCTGGACCAGCCAGCCGCTGCGCGACGGCGGGCGCGTCGTTGATGTGCAGCACACAGTCTGGTATACCGCCAACCCGAGCCGGACACGCGGCACCACCATCAGTCTGCATTTGACGCGCAGCCACCTGAAGGCGTCGCAGGTGGCAGTTGCAGTGCGCACGGCCGCCCGGCACGTGCTGTTTCCAGTGGACCCGGCGCTAGCGCGCATCATGCTGCGCGGAGCCACTGGCAATCTGGAACAAATAAACACGGCCGAGCGCGTCCGCGAAGCCCCCGGCGCTTCTGGCCTGCGCTTGCACGGCACGGCCGGCTTTGCGCGCGGCGCCGTGCGAGTCACGCTTGTGGCCCGCGACCGCACATCATATATGCTCACCAACGGCGTGCCGTTTGCCACCCTGCCCGACTTTTGCCGCCAGCTCGGCGGCGTCAGCGAGTACCTTGCACGCCTGCTCGAGACGGGCTTCATTGTTGACATGCCCAAGGGCGCCTACGAGGTCACCCAGTCGCGCCAGAACGTGCGCCTGACCAGCGCATCTGTGCGGCGCGACCTGGAGCTTGCGCTGCTCGACATGTGCTGGCTCGGCGCGCTGCAGACGCTGGGCGGGGTGCTCCGAGCGTCGGAAGAATATCTCCAGAATGTTATTGCTGACATACAAGACAGGCACAAGATCAACGTGCAAAGATCGTCGAGCACACTAAGAGAGTCATTGACCGAATCGTCGCGGGGTCATGCTCAGAATTGCATGGCTGAGATGAAGGAGATGTACGGGCTTGAGTTGCAGGGGTACTATGACTCTGGGTCAGTTAACCAGATTATTTGGACCAGCAGGACGGCGCCGATCAAGGGCGCGCCTGACGCACTGCTGCGCAATATGACTGTCGCACAACTGATAAACGAATACGTGCCGTTTTCAGGCGCAGGCTCGCATGATAGCATTCGCAACTGGGTGCTGGCCATGGCTCCGCGCATGATCAAGACGTACTTTCGGGCCGACCAGACCGCATCGTGGGCGCTCATGTTGGAAAACGTGCAGCGTGTGATTGAGCCCGATATGCGCGGGCGCGTGCATGAGCTGTACGCCAATGACATCATGAACGTGCTGCTTGTCTGGTACAGCCTTAAAACCTACAAAAAGCCTGCTTCCGACAGCAACGGAGAGCCTGGTGTCGTTATCGTGTATGCGGACGATAGCCGCGAGTACGCGCTGTTCCGCACGTTCGTGACGCTCTACGTTCGGTACGGTGTGGCTGCGCGCATCTCTGGCTTTCGGGATGGCATGGTCGGCAAACTACGCGTTGTGTATGACGAGCAGGAGACAAGCTCGTATTTCATGCCGGCCACCAAGCTGCTCCGGCTGAACGAGATTACTGCTGGGATAGATTGCCGAGGATCGTTTGCCAAACTTGCCGAAGCCGTGCAAAAGACGTGCAGCACTGCAAACCGGACGCGCTTTAACCGCACAGTGCTAGAGGATGGAGCTCGCGATACGGTGTTCATGGAATGGTTTGGATTCGAGCGCGCCAACTACGGTGCCATTGCCATACACGAGCTCGAGCACGCGCGGCGCGGAACGTCGGAATCGGAAGAGGAGAGCGCGCACGGGCCATGGACGGGTCGCTTTCTCGATTCGGACAAAGAGGAAAAGGAGCACACTTACCAGGCGTGCGTCGACCGCGTGTATGCGATCATTATGGAAACGCGCATAAAGGGCGTTTCGTTCATGTCGGCGCTTCAAGACGCCTGGGCGCAGCTTTGAAGGTGATAGGTGATGGAACTGAAGGTGATGGAGAGGGCGCAGCTTTGAAGGTGATAAGTGATGGAGAGGGCGCAGTAGTGAAGGCAATGGAACTGAAGGTGATGGAGAGGGCGTAGCTTTGAAGGTGATGGAGAGGGCGCAGCAGCTTTGAAGGTGGAGAGGGCGCAGCAGCTTCGAAGGTGGAGAGGGCGCAGCTTTGAAGGTGATGATGGAGAGGGGATTGTGTTAGAACTTGTCGGCAAGCGAGAAAAAAAGTAAACTACATGTCACAGATGAAAAATACATGTCACGCAAGCCGCAACAGCAACAGGTTCGGGTGCCACCAACGCAGCCGATAAAAGAGTTTTGGGTCATCACGTGCTATTTCAATCCGTGTAACTACGAAACTCGCCTGCGCAACTTCCTGCAGTTTAGCAAAGGCCTGTCGGACCAGAATGTCAATCTTCTCACGGTGGAGCTATGTACATCCGCCGAGGCTGCGCATCTGCGCGACGGAGTCGGCACCAAGTACACGCGCGTCGTGGCCGACGACGTGCTGTGGGCCAAGGAACGCTTGCTGAATGTCGCGCTGAGGCACCTCCCGCCCGAGTGCACGCAGGTGTGTTGGTGCGACTGCGACATTCTGTTCCAACGCGCCGACTGGGCCCGCATGTGTTCCGATCTTCTCCGCCGCCACCGGGTGGTCCAGCCGTTCACCGCTGCTGTGTGGCTCGGGCCAGACGAGACGCCGGCCAAGCACAGCAGATTTCGGCCAAGCACCAGCTTCGCCCGGTACTTTCGGCACGATCGGCGCTCCCGGACGGTGGTGGGCTCGGACGACATTTTGCGCTCGCACCCCGGATACGCGTGGGCTGCGCGGCGAGATGTGCTTGAGCGCATCGGCGGATTCTACGACAAGTGCATCCTGGGCCACGGTGACATTATCATGGCGATGGCGTTTTGCCACAATCCGCAAGTTCACGGCGACATTCCTATCGGCGAATGGGAACGGCACTGGGATCCAGGCTGGAGCAGCGAGCTGAAGCAGGATGTGCGCGCGTGGCAGCGCGCCACCAGCCAGGAGGTGGCTGGCGACGTGACCTATTGTCCTGGCGAAATTTTCCACCTGTTTCACGGCTGCAAGAAAAACCGCGACTACGACCGCCGGGGCACCGCGCTAGCTGCATTCCGGCCAAGCGAGCATCTGGTACTACACAACGATATGTGGGCCTGGACGCCGCAAGCCAAGCGAGACGGCTTGGTGGACGCATGCCTGGCGTATTTCAAGAACCGTCGGGAAGACGACCCTCGCGTTGTGTAGAATAAATCTGATAATGCCAATGATGTTAACATGACGATGGTTGTGATTCTGCTGATATAATGGCGTCGATAATGATGATGATGATGATAAAATAATGTTGATAATGAATAAATGAAAATAAATAAATAAATAATAATAATAATAATAATAATAATACTTATTTATCATCTTGGTCAACACCATTATCATCATAATGGAGAAACATCTATACCGGATTTTTTACATATGTTATTTTATAGTAAAACCATCCATGCAACGGGCGTCAGGGTCGTCACGACGACACACGCCATCGAGGCCGCCACGGCGACACACACCATCAAGGCCGTCACGACGGCCGTCACGAACGCCAAACTCACAAATGTATGCGGGACATGTGCAAACAGGAAGGGCATTAGACGCATTGCGCAAATCGATAAGAGCGCCAGGAACACCAGAAACGCCAGGAACGCCACGAACGCCAAACTCGCCAGCGTCGCCTGGAACGCCACGAACGCCAGGAACGCCAAGCACGCCAGGAACGCCAAGGACGCCAGGAACGCCAAGCACGCTTAGCACGCCAAGAACGCCAGGAACACCAGGAACACCAGGAACACGCGGATCAGCAAAGAACCAGCCAACCAACAAAAGCGCGGCACCTGAACCCCCGCAAGAAATGGTCGAAACCGAGGATACCTATGGTATTGTGGCTTCTGCGCGCACCCAGCTTCTCCCGACAGCCGGTGTCGTCTGCCCCATCCAATATCCACACATGTGTGGAGCAGGCAAGTGTGCAAAAAGTGCTGCGGGCTGTGCCGATGAGACAGTGTTTGGGTTCCGAAGCATGCCGCTAATGGCACCAACAGAGATGCCTGTGTTTGACGATGTTTTGAGTGAAGTGAAAATTATCAAGGTGCTGACCGATATGGAGAAACGCAGCGCAAGCATCAGTGTCATTGCGTTTGCCGAGCACGTGATAACAAAACAGCGTGTTGTGATCAAAGCATTTTTCAAGCAGAAAGCAATTCAAGAGCTTGACCCACTACAGCAAGCGCGCATGTACATCCTGCAGGATAGTTTCATGAAACTCACATACGAGGCAAAAATGTACAAGGCGCTCTCTGAGCTTGGCGCGGTGCCCAATCTTGTGCAGTTTATTGCGTATCAGTCGATGCCGATGAACAAAAATCAGTTCAGAGAACGCAGGATGGCAGAGATAAAATCCGCGCGCGGTTTGTTTCCGTTTATGCTTGCTCTGAAATATCTTGTAAAGGATGCGTTTGAGCCTGTTTCGCTTCACATGATTGTGACGGAATACCGGCCGCAGACCGTTCCTCTACTTGCCGTCTTCGAGAGTAACTCCATGACGCCCGATCGCTTGCGCGCCATCATGTTTCAGATTGTTTACACTCTTACCGTCTTGAATGCTGCGGGCTTCCAGCACAACGATCTGCATCCGGGCAACATCCTGGTTGACATGGCGCCAGCCGAGATTGGCATCCAGTACGAGGTGTATGGTGGGAAATTTTCGGTGCCGGTTGCCGGAAACAAAGTGCTTCTCTTTGATTGGGATTTTGGAGTATGCCCGTCTTGCGGGATTAACTCGTTCTTGGACCGAACCTGCGCGAGCTTGGGAATATGCAATCACATCAACCCGAAGTTTGATTTGTTCACCATCATGAGCATGATGGAAGTCAACATCAAGCTCACAGCCTATGCCGACTACCACAAATTTCGCAAAGATGTCCTCGGAAGCACGCCTCTGGTTCAGAAACATCCGGCTCGAATGTGCAACGAGGTGGTCCGCGATGGCAAATCCATGTGTGTTCCGTTTGACGCCAACGAGCCACACTCTGTCATGCACCCTCGCGACGCGCTGCTTCACGACTACTTTTCTCCCTTTCGGCAGGGGTGACGAATTTACTCCGATAATAGAATACGCATGGATTGCCAACAAGTAAAAATATTTCCGATTCTATGTAGGCTTCAGAAATGCCCCGATTTACATCGCCTCGACTGGGCGATGTCGTTCAACTTGACCGACCGCTTTGCTTGCGCGGAGAGAAATTTAACTATAAACACAGGTCCGATGTTCGCTTTGCAAAGGCTGGCTGGTGCACCATGGGCGAACGTTACGGTAGACGTTTTGGCCTGAAAGAATTGCGTATTCCTGCCTCAACGCGTCTCCGCGTGGCGGCCATCAGGCTTGATCTCGGACAACCTCAACGCAATTCATCCACTGGAGTCTTTGAAGTGGTCGAGCCAAGTCTGTGCGCCGGTTTGAAATTAACGATTGATTTGGCCAAGCTTGAGGGCTTTGCATTGCATGAGCGTGGTCCACGACTTCGAGTAAAAAGTGATGATGATGATGATGATGATGATGATGATGATGATGACTGTGATGATGATGAATGATGCGGACGATGACGATGTTGATGCGGACGATGACGATGTTGATGATCGTGATAACAATCCGTGTTCAAAGATGAGTTTTTCTGGTTCATTTTACAGTAAACATCACATCATAGATCACATCATGAGCACCCACCAATGAGTTCAAATTTCAAATCTCACAGACAAACCGCTGGCGATTCGAACCGCTACACTTGACGTCGTCCCAATACACAACATTGCAGTCGTCGATTGTGCGGCGCAGTGAAACGCAGTTTTCTTGCTTCCCAAAGTTGTTGGGCTCGCCTCTTTGCCAATTTGTGTAAGGCACCGCATCGGTATTGTCATCGTGATCAACATCCAAATCATCCGCCTGGGTCGGATTTCCGGCAGTTGGCGTGGGCGTTGTGACGGTTCGCTTTGGCGAAAAAACATAGGGATGTATTTGGCGCCGAAACCCGAGCCAAAAGTGAGAAAAATCACACGCAATGGCCACCATGCGCTCAATCGCCTTCGATTGAGGCTGAAAGACCCGGCCGCCGATGTTGAAACAGGTAACGCGCGCATCCACGTGACGAACCGTCTTGTTGTAGCAGACATACAGGGTATCGTTGATCGTGACGCTCTCTGTGACAAACTCACGATCGGTCTGCGGCAGGGCGGCCACCATCATCATCATCATCATCACCAACATCCACAGCATCGCCAGCATCGCTCCTGGCATCGTCATCCTATCACCGCTGCAGTTGCTGTTTTTGTTTTGCATGCTGACATCAGACTGATGACGTTCCACGTTACGAACCTGACGTCATCATTCAAAAGATATTTTGTTTTTTTAAAATTTCTTTTTCCTACTTCTCCATTCATCACACACTGCCATGACGCAGCCAACCATGACCATCTGTGCAACGGGTCTAGCAGTTGCCATATTTATCGGGTTTTCGTTGACGAGCGGTATTGTGGTGTTTGCTTACGCGACAACTGAGAACTTTACGCCAACCATTTGCTCGGGGAGCGTCATCAACTTCACTCGAGTGCAGTTGGGGCAACTTAATTGGAAAGCTCGTGTGCTGACAACCGAAAATGGCACAGGCTTTCCAATATCGTTGGTGTTTCCAGCCCTTCCTGGAGCAGAGTACTTTGTTCTCACGTCTGAGGACGAAGTGAACAAGTGGTTCAGCAGGAACTTTGCCAACCAGACGCTACTTCAGTGTTTTGTTGCTGCGCAACCGAACAACCGTACAACCGTGATTGGCATCACCGAACACGCCGAGGTGGCGCTGCAAGCTGCTGTTTTCTGTGCCAGTCTTTTTCTGGGCATGATTTTTGTTATCGGATTCCCGGTGTTAATTGCAAGACGACATTTGCGGCGAGGCTACACTAAAATTGACGATGAGCTTGTTCTGAACGAAATGTAAATGGTGTTCATTTGATTTTGTTTTTTTTATTTGATGAATCCAATGCATTACAGTTACATTGCAGAACAACACAGAACATCACAGAACATCACAGACCATCACAGAACATCACAAAACATCACAGAACATCACAGACCATCACAGACCATCACAGACCATCACAAAACATCACAAAACATCACAAAACATCACAGTACACCGATTGCAAATATCATTGTGTAAAGTGTTGGTTTATTTTGTCTTTATTATAAATGACATCATTCCTGGTTTTCGGATAAACCCCTTTATTTTCCGGGTTCTGGCTGCAAATGGAGGCTGCTCTTTTAGAGCGACAGCGGGTTTGGCGCGACCCCGGCGCACCCGGTCGTACGTTAGTGCCATTTACCGTCCAGGGATCATCGAGGGCGGCCGACCACACTGGTTTTGAGATTCCCGAGTATGGTTTATTGCTGGATGCCGGTCTCCCGACGCGCAGGCAGCCGCGCGCTGTGATCATCACGCACACGCATACAGACCACTGTGGCAACCTCCCGCGCATCTGCATGGGTACCACGGATACCTTTAACGTGTTTTGCCCCGAACAGGCGGTTGAGCCATTGCAGAACATGTTGGCGGCCACGGCGTGCCTGCGCGCATGCTCCATGCGGCTCGTGTGGAACTCGGCTTTGTTCACTGGCCAAATCGTGTCGCTTGCCCCGGCAGACGGCGATCAGCCGTTGTGCACGATGTATGAACGGGGGCAGACGCCCAGTCGTCAACCCGATCCGGCT
>Ga0214917_10007548_pt1 | contig 10959 bp, 8 predicted proteins | sample LL_1208_BB_MetaG_FD_177983 | JGI IMG/M metagenome (GOLD analysis project Ga0214917, IMG submission 177983) | Freshwater microbial communities from Lake Lanier, Atlanta, Georgia, United States - LL_1208_BB | ecosystem: Environmental > Aquatic > Freshwater > Lake | place: USA: Georgia | collected...
CTATTTACGTGTCTTAGTACAATAAATCCAATTTCTGTCATATTATATAATATATTATACACAAACATTTTTATATTTAAATTATCGCAATAAAGTACAGAATAAATGACTGCAGATATATGTAAAGAGTATTTAAAATATGCATTTGAAAATAAACCAAAAGATGAAATATTTATACGACACGCCAACTACCAAAAAGTCGCAATCATTGTTGAACCAAGGTTCGACGATATAACCAAATATGTCATTTATAATTTTATGCATTTTCTGAATCCTCTCGGATGGAATCTTCTCATTATTAGTTATTCCGGATATCACAGTATAATACAAAAACAATATCCGTTTGCATTTGTCTACAATATAGGAGATTGCCATATTTTTTTCGACTCTAGCAATAATCCCAATATTACTATTGACTCCTATAATATGATTTTTATGGACCCTGATTTATGGCGAAATATACCAGGCAAAACAGCACTCATATTTCAACGCGATTGTATTATGTTTCGACCTTTTCCAGAATATTTTTTATTCTATGATTATGCCGGGTCAAATTATTTAGACAATTTGGCGCCTTTGTATGGAGGAATAAACGGCGGGTTTTCTCTTAGAAAACGCGAAGTGATGTTAGAATGTCTCGAAAAAATAAATTGGGAAAAAATAGAAGAGTATAGGTCTTCCCGCGAATACTCAAAATCACGCGATTCACCACTTTCGAATAAAAACGAAGACGTGTTCTTTACACACGCGTGTGAAATCCTCTGTAAAACCGTACCCGATATTTATTGCAGAACATTTCTATGTATTGAAAACGATTTTAATTCTCAAACTTCTGTGCATCATGGGTGGAACAAAGGATATGCATCGGTAGAAAATCTTCTTCTATTATTAAACTCCTCTCCTCTCTTTTCCAAATTTTCGTCTCTCGTAAATATTAATGTCTAGAAACATTTACACTGTATGTATGGATTATGATGCCCAATGGCATCATTCCACACATATAGGTGTTAAATTTAAGTATTAGAAATAAAGTTTACATACTGTAAATATGAATAAATTCAAATTTTTTGAAAATTCAGACTCAAGTGATGATAGTGATATGGATGATCCCAGTGCACAAGAAATACAGTGCAAAAATATAGACTCTGCTTTAGCAAAGTTACTGGGGATTATTGTACAAGAACATCAACCCAACACAGATTGGAAACCACCGACACACAGTGGATTGAGTAATAGTGAGAGGATTATACCCTCTGCAGTTACATTCAATCCATCGCAAAAAGAAAATCAAGTATTCCGAAAAATAAAAGACGATATAGTCAATTACAAAAACCTTTCTAATGAACAACTTGACTATATTCGAAATACAAATGAGAGGGAGAAATTTGAAATCATAGAAATTTATAACCGTCTTACTCGAATGCAACGGAAATAATGCCCCTCATCTCTTATTTCAATTTCACGTCTGGTCGCCACTTTACTCCTTTTAATTCTAATGCACCTCCCTTTGTCTTCGGTTTGACTATCTTGTCCTCTCCTAAAAATCCACATAAAATATCCTTGAACATGGTTGCATCTATATCACCCAAATTATCGCCCATATCTCGCTTAAACTGGTTCCATATTATCGTCGATTTAATTGGTATCAAATTACCAACCGCCGACTCTTCCAAATTACGATTCCACCATTCAACGACAGTACGATAATACTGATTTACTACCAAGTCGGTTTCCACATTCAACATCTCTCGAATATACTCATCCGACTTCTCGAAATTCTGTTTAAATTGTGTTAAGAGGGTATCTCTTTCCCTATTCGATTTCACCAATTTTTGCAATATATCTCGTATTTTCATTTCCCGTTCTTTCAATACACTTAATTCGCCTTTATCCGTTTCACCATTCGTCATCATTTGCTGTAATGCTTTGCAGCAATACCATACTGCTCTTAATAATTCGCCGGGTTCTTCTTGTCCTCTCAAACAATTGATATAGCAAATACATTTCCTGGGATTCACCCACTCAAACATGAACGGTGCTTTATCAAATCGGTCGATAAATGTATCTATCGAGACCAACCAGGCGAAAGAAATATGGTCATTGTTCAAGAGATCGCGTTTGATTTTATCGCGAGAGGTACTATTGACCTTATTTGTATACAATTTCGAATCTACTAATATGGTCATTTCTTTGAAATGTAGATGGAAATCGCCCAGACCACCGATAGAACATACTTCTTTCAGTTGAAACCCGTCAAAATCGCGGAAAACGTTTATTGCCAATCCTTTAAACTGACCTTCGCCTATCTTACCGATTGACGCCACATCTCGTTTTTGAGTCAGTGCGTCCACCTTGGAAATTGACCTCTCAAACATTTCTTTATGAGTATCGATTTGCTTATCTTTTTCTCTCAACATTTGACGCATAGATTCTAACTCGCGACTGACCATTCCAATCGCTTCTTTATGTGCTCGATTATCAATATCTTGCTGTAAATAGCGAGAGGATTCACGCGCTTTCTCGTTTTCACGTTCCAATTGTGAAATACGGGTTTGCATATCCTCTCTTTCTTTACGATACGATTCCAGCAAATTATCGAAAACGTCTTTTGATTGTTTCACCCTTTTCTGTACTTGAGTCTCTTCATATTCTTCCATTAACCGGAGACGTTCGTTTTGAGAATGTGCCTCCTTTTCCGCCTTTTCTGCACGGTCTTTGAACAATTTCAAGGATTCTTCGTATTTTTTCTTGTATTCTTCTTCCAGATCTTTTGTTGCCTCTCGATAGTAGAGAGGACCAAACCCTAATTTTGCGTGATTTAAAGCAATACTACCTATGGAAAGTATTAATTCTGTATCATCGGGCGTCCATTCTTCATATCCAGTTGGGAGTCTGGCGTGAATAGGAACAGATAATGTGATTTCTTTTGTAGACATTGTGATTTGTTTTAGAGGTTGTTTTTACTGAACTGACTAGACTATATAAAATATTTATATCGTAAACATTTTATATTATACTGCAAATATATTTGCGATTGACTAGTTTTTTGTCATATTATATCATATAAATGAAGACTCGTCGAAGATCAAGTAATAAACATAGAAGAACAAATAAGACGTACAAAATGACCGGGGGTTATTTATGTTTGTCTGAAAATATAAAAGATCGATACACACTTGGTAAATTAATTGGTAAAGGGGGAGAAGGAACTGTATATTTAAACCATGATGACCCAACCACGGTAATCAAAAAATTTTCCCAGATATTAGTGGCCGACCCTCGTCATAAAAAACGAATTAAAGAATATCAACGTGTTTTCAGAATAAGTAAACTGATTGGAGATATGGGTATTGGACCCAAAGTGTATTATTATAAGGTTTGCAAACAACTTATTACAGTAAACTTCAATGATGGTCCAAATGTTCGTCCCAGAACAGCAGCTATATTTCCATTTGGAAGTAAAGAAGTAAAAATAATAAGAGACCCAAATATAACCGAATTTTCCTATGAGGCATATATTCCATATTTAGTAATGGAAAATATAGAAGGCCACGAAATAACAGAAGAAGAACTAGAAAACCCTGAATATATGAGTAAAGTTTATGAAATGTATTTGCAATTATATAGTAATCATATTGCGTTTGGAGATATTCACACTGGAAATATTATTGTTGGGGATAAACGATTATATTTTATTGATTTTAGTACAGCGCATAGTCTTAAAAAGATGCCAAAAATGAAAACAATCGAAGAACTAAAGTACGATATTTTAGAACATATGATATATAATTATGAAACAACCCCCTTATCAGAAACTAGTATCGATAGTCAAGTTTCTCAAGCGTATTCTTTGTAATAGTAATAAATACATTTTCATTTATATAAACACCACTCAATATTCTACAAAAATGTTTTTTAGATAATTAATGCCTGGACGTGTGTACAGCATTTGCACTTTGCGATTGACTAGTTTTTTGTCATATTATATCATATAAATGAAGACTCGTCGAAGATCAAGTAATAAACATAGAAGAACAAATAAGACATACAAAATGACCGGGGGTTATTTATGTTCTTCTAGGAACCCAAGAGATCGATATACAATTGGTAAAGAACTTGGTAGAGGAGAAGAAGGAGTTATTTATTCTGACTATGATAATCCAAAAATAGCAATTAAAAAATACATTCCGATAGTAGCAGCAAATCCTTCTTATAAACAAATAATAAAAGAATATCAACGTGTTTTCAGAATAAGTAAACGGATTGGGGATATAGGTATTGGACCCAAGGTATATTATTATAAGATTTGCAAACAACTTATCACAATCAATCTCACTAATGATTTTGTTCGGGGAAGAACAGCCGCTATATTTCCATTTGGGAGTAAAGAAGTAAAAATAATAAAAGACCCAAAAGTAACCGAATTTTCCTATGAGGCATATGTTCCATATATGGTTATGGAAAGTTTAGAAGGGTGTCATCAAATAACAGCAGAAGAATTAGATAATCCTGTGTATATGAATGAAGTTTATGAATCATACTTAGAATTGTATAGTAAAGGTATCTTTTTGAGTGATATCCATACAGGAAATATTGTTGTTCATCCAAGAATAATATATTTCATTGACTTTGGCCAAGCATATACATTTAGTTCCAAAAGAATGCCAAAAGTATTATCAATTGAGAAGTTAAAAGAGATTATTCTAAAACCAGAAAATGCAGAATACTACCGTCCATCTCCCTTATCAGAAACTAGTATCGATAGTCAAGTTTCTCAAGTATATTCTTTGTAATAGTAATGAACACATTTTCATTTTACAACAAAAAATGTTTTTTTAGAGAATTATACGAAAAATATTGCAAATATATATAGATGTCTTCTCATTATTCCGCAACAACTACGTCAAGTAAATCAGTTCGTTCAAGTGACTCAGATTACAATGGTGCTGCTATTATACTCTGGTATTTTGATCCCGCCAAAGGCGCTCCCATTTTATTGGTAGGAAAAGAAAGTATATATGTAAAAGACCTTTTGGTAGATAAGAAATTCGAACAAAAATTTGGGAGTTTGTTGTATTATTCAGAACATTTCGATACGTCCGAATTGGTTGGGTTAACAGAAGAGGTAAAATTACAGGCAGCAAAAGATCATTTCTCTATACAATCTGACGCATTGGAAAGAGAGATGAAGAAAGAAGGGATGAGCATTGGCAGAATACAATTCGACACTCCTTCAAAACATGGACATGTATTCACTGTGAATTATAGATATTTACCAAAGACCAATTACAAGAGAGGAATTATCAAAGGTAGAAAAGAAGTTGTTGATTTGTCGAATCCAATTAAGACAGCAGTTCGTGAGTTTGCAGAAGAATTTGGATTGAAAATATCGTCTGGAGAACAGCAAAAAATAAGACAAATCGGACAATCTGGAAGTATTTCCAACGGGGATCATTATAAATTATTTGCTTTAGAAATAGAGAACTCGGAAGTGTTCAATATTTTTTTAACCCGAATTCATGAACGAACAAGAACAAAGATGGGCGAATTATTTGAGTTCTCATTTAAAACAATCCACGAGATTGATGCACAATTCGACCAGTATAATTCTAAAACGAAATACGCGGTGCAAGCATTTAAAAATGTCGTGATACCAGAAATCGGTTATCCAGCATCAAAAAAAGAACATTCGACCAAAGGAGGGAAACGTCGCAAAACAATACGCAAATACAATTTGCAAAACAAAACCGTTAAAAACAAACTATAATTCGTATAAATTCGCATAAACACCACTCAGCAATTGCTTATTTCCATCACTAATATCCCGCATATATTTATCGAAATACGCTTTCTGAGATTCTTCATCCTCTATACTAATGAGAGGAAGCATCTGTTTCCGTCGATAATCTGTATCCAATTGTTCGAATTCGATCATATGTTGATGCCCGAAATTATACTGCTTGTCTGACTCCGGAATCCTAGTCTTAATTTGCAGTTTCCGAGAAAAGAAATCCGGAAAAGGACCATATACATATTTGATAATATGCATATTACGTTGAACTGATTTATGACGGAAATCATGTCTTCCAATAAAATACGGATTATGGAAATCGCGAATACAATGCATAAACCTATTATAATGATTGTTCACGTACAATTCTTCCTCCGCCGTCAATACACCACTTGAACCATTCTGAAAATACACCAAATTCTTTTGCTGTAATAATGCAATAGACAAATCGTTTTTCGCAGTTTCCTCTCTATCGACTGATGTCAACGACGGAATTCGGATTGCTCTCGCGTCTTCCATATGATCAAAAATCGTATTTTCTTTACGCCGTAACCCAGTAGCAAATAAAAATTCAGTAATTGTGAGAGCAAGTCTCCAATGTGTATTATCAAACGAATTCTCATACCCCGAAACCTCTTGATCGATTGCCACGGCACCGAAATCGCGATTATGAGAATAAACTACATTCCAAGAATCCGGTGCTTCTCTCTTGATTATATCGCGACTTTTATCTGTCGAATTATAATCAATTAATACCGCGCAGTCAAAGAGAGGTGCGTGATGTCGAATCCATTGCGCGAGAAGCGCTTCTTCATTGTAAAAGTGTGTAATCAAAATATTGTGATGATGTACAGACGTCTTATTAAACCGAGTATCAATCTCCTCATACATTACATATTCTGTTCCCGATTGGTCTACATACCAGACTTTCTTGAGAGGATAGGTTACTATAAAATACGTAGGCGAACCATTACGAATTTTCTTCACTCGCTCTTTAATCTCGTCGATAAAATTCCACGCCAACACATACACCGCGAGAGGTTCATTCGTTTGACTCAATTTATTTGGCGCAACAATACGGTATTTACGATTCGTAGCATAATATCCTTGTTTGATTTTCGAATCATCTGCAATATAGTCGAGAGGCAGATTACACCGCAAAGAATTCAAAACAGTCATTCCTTTCGCTGCTGCGCCATATCCTACCATATTTACGCCTTTATTTGCTAGTTTCTTCTGCCACTTATCAATCCAATTCGACAATTCATTCACTTTTTCCACATATACATAATACAGCAAATCATCATATAGACCGATCTCCTTCTCATATTGGTATATGGAATTCTGAGTGATATCTGTTGTAGATTGGAGTCGGAATCGGAAAATATAAGAGGAACCGTGAACCGGAGTCTTTTCGACGCCGTCTAGACAGAGACCGGCCATTTTACCGGCAATATCCATTGACCGGACAGTGAAAAACGACAAATGTTCGTGATAAGCAGTATCATATTGTCCTCTCTCAATCATCTCCGATTGAGAGGTCTGTATATACAAAATCGTATTCTCATTCATAACCTCTCGACATTTTTCCAAGAAAGCAACCGGGTCGGGTACATGCGCACATACATTTTGCGCCACAATAATATCGAGAGGAGGATATTCGGGAACCGGGTCTTGTCCCCAGAACCCTACTGTAACGTCGTGTCCCTTTGCACTCGAAATAGGATGAATATTTTTTGCAGGGTCGTATCCGAAAGTACGCCATCCATTCTCTTTATACCAGTCGAGAAGAGACCCATCATTACATGCGATTTCAAGGACTGTTCCTTGACTGACGCCACTCTCTCGAATCGACTTCTCCGCAAAATCCCGGAAAAATTCGCGCATCGTATTTGACGTTCCGCTCAAGTAAATATAATTCGAAAAAATGTCCTCTGGAGGGAGAGTGTAACTCAATTGTGTATGATAACAATTCCGGCATACATCGAGACGAAGAGGATACTCGGGCAAATCTTTGTACTGAGAACTCAAATAATGATTTGCGTTTGGTTGTTTTCCGAAGTCGCATAAAACTGCCATATTATCCTCTCGTTTACATACTCTGCAAATTGCTCCGTCTACCGCCGGTTTCAAATATGAATCGCTATTACATACGTGTTTTATATTTGCAATCAATTCTTCGACCAATAGACCATTACGGCCTTTCCATACAATTCCAAAGTCTTTTGCAACCTTGTCATTGTTCATAGAAAATCCGAGTGTGCGTTTCTGTAATTCAGTATCTTTCTCGTAAATCACATTGCTGCCCGTTTTACACCCAATTTCATTTGCTATTTTTGCAACAGTACAATTGAACGAACACATATTGTATATTTGGTGACCTTGGATCTGTTCTCGTTTCTCAATCATCTGTCCAATCACCGTTTTCAAATCCTGGATAGAGAGGATACTTCGACCCATATGTGCGCCTTGTACTCGGATTTTTCCAAACAAAACTGCGTCCCGAAGCATTTTGATATGTATAGATGTGCGTTTTTGGTTAGGAGAAATACCAATCACGGTTCCCAGACGTAGAGCAGCAGATTTTATATGAGTAAGTGTTCGAATATTTTTTTCCCGGTTGTACATTGACTGCATATAACTATCAAATAAGTGTTCGTGTAATAATGCGGTTTCGCTCGGTTCAGACATTCCGTGTCCTTCATATAATGCTGCTGTACTAGAATAAATGAGAAGAGACCCGCGTTTCATTTTTGCGGCAACTGACATAATATCGCCGACATTGGCGTCAAATACCTCTCTTTCTGTTTTTTCGGAACAACGTTGATGACCTACAATACCTCCCAAATAAATAACTACGTCTGAACTAGAAACATCTACGTCTTTTCCTCTCTGATTATCGAGAGGAATATTGATTTGTATATTTTGCAAGGATGGTAGTTCTTTGCAAAGAAACGAACCAATATATCCTTTGTGCCCAATAATAACAGTAGATATCATACTTCAAATAATAAAAATCATCAACTATATTTATATTGATTTATGTTCGATTGTCTGATATACCAAAATTACAAAAATCAGAATTGTGAATTTTGTAATTTGTGATTTACAATATTGATTTCTAAATCAATCTATTGGTCAAATAGGAGAATATGCAGTGGCAATGTAAAATCTAGCAAAACAAGTACTGCTTTATTGATATAGAATTCTGAATGATTGCAGGATTTGATTCTTCATATTGTTATTTTGGAAGAGACGGAAGAGATGGGCGGGATGGAAGAGACGGAATCCAAGGACCGAGAGGAGACCAAGGACCCATGGGACCTGTGGGATATACCGGATGTACTGGTGAACGGGGAATTATGGGATGTACTGGTGAACGGGGAATTATGGGATGTACTGGTGAACGGGGAATTATGGGATGTACTGGTGAACAGGGACTAATGGGTTATACGGGATATACCGGATATCAAGGACCGATTGGATACACAGGAGAACAAGGACCCCCTGGCAATCAGGGTCTGATGGGAGAACAAGGACCGATTGGATACACAGGAGAACAAGGACCGATTGGATACACAGGAGAACAAGGACCCACCGGAGAACAAGGATACACAGGAGAACAGGGATATACAGGATGTACGGGATACCAAGGACCGACTGGATATACAGGTCCAACTGGTTCTATCTCTGATACATTCATACACTTATTCTCTTCTACTCCACAACTAATTGGCGTCGATCAATCGGTGAATTTCGATAGTACCCCAGTTATATTAGGAAATTGTGCATTTTCAAATGGTTCGAATGAGATTTGGATATGGCAACCAGGATATTACTATGTTTGTGTTACAATACAACACAAAGAAGCATTCCAGTTTTGTATTATGAAAAACGATACAAATGTAGTTCCAGGTTCCATTTTCAGTTCTCCTACTGGTTCTGTGCAAAATGTGTGTTCTTTTATTATGAATATAGACCCCGCCGACGTTTCAATCCCCAATCAAAGTTCACCTACCGGATTCGCCTGTAAAGTACAACTAAGAAACCACACCTCTTACTTTCCAACTATTTTTCTAGACTCCACAAGTAATGGAAGTGCCCTACCCAATATAAATTGCAATATAAGTATAATATCCTTAAAATAATAACCCTCTCTCAGACCCTTTTTCATAGTAATGATGAGGGTGATACTGAGGTAGGACTGATTCAAAAAAATAGAACTATTCCAACCTAATTGATTGGCACAATTCGTTCAAAAATGATTTAAATAAATGACAGAAGAGAGTATAAGTATTTTAAAACCAGAAAAATGAACGAACGTTTTATTGCTGAAAACACGCCGTCTTATTTGAACATAACAAACCCCAAGATCGTCTCTTTTTACCAGTCAAATATGCATATTGACTTTGAATATATGAATTTGCTTTTGGTCGATTTATTGACAAATATTGGTTGCAAACAGATATCTACAAATATCGAGAAGTTAGAGACCGCTATTTTGTACCCAGATGAGCAAAAAATAAAAGAACTCGACACATTTATTATAAACGTGAGAGAATCAGTCCGAAAGTTAATTCAAACAGTTTCGAGTAAATATATTATTGCAAAAACAGAGTATCTGCGCGAATTTAAGTCGAATTCAATGGAGTCATTTCCGAGAGAATTATTCTCCAAAACAAATCAACAATTTTTTGAATCTGCTTGTTCTATTTTATCCTCTATCTTTCGAGTCCGGTTTTCAAATATCGGCGACAAAGTAAAAGTGATTTTGCATCAATTCAATAAAATCATAAATACCAATACAGAACAATTGTTTTACAAACAAGATTTATCCGAAAAAGTAGAAGAATATCTGCATAACTTCGAGTCAAATTCGAGTCATATGATACAAGCAATCATACAATTATTTTCAGAATGTACTTCTTCCTATGAAACGCGTGTAAAACAAGTTACAGAATCCATTAAAAAACGAGACGACCCTACGTTTACGGTCTATTATAAACTCATATATGAACTAAATGATATTCTACATCAATTACCGCAATCAAGCGATGAACAAGATCCTACCTTATCCTTTGAACAGTTATTATCGCAAACGTTTACAACCGCGTCTATATCAAGAGAACCAGAAACAAACAAATATCTTTTGATGCGAGAAAATAAAC
>Ga0214917_10007549_pt1 | contig 10959 bp, 9 predicted proteins | sample LL_1208_BB_MetaG_FD_177983 | JGI IMG/M metagenome (GOLD analysis project Ga0214917, IMG submission 177983) | Freshwater microbial communities from Lake Lanier, Atlanta, Georgia, United States - LL_1208_BB | ecosystem: Environmental > Aquatic > Freshwater > Lake | place: USA: Georgia | collected...
CTTGCGCCCAGTGTCGCGGGAACTCGACACAGCGGGTTTGCGGCGGCATCACGTCTTCGATCACGACCACCGTTTCCGAGATCGTGATCGTCTGCCGCTGGTGCCGTCGGGCCATGCTGGTGCGCAACGCCCAGGCCAGCAGGGCGATCTCGAACCCGGCAAACGGCAGCACCAGCCAGAAACCCAGCAAGGAGATGGGCAGGGCGATCGACAACGAGGCGACGCAGACGCTGACGAAAAACCAGCGGGCACCGCGGGGGGTCAGCGAGCAGTGCGGGGCAATTTCGATGCGGGTTTCGACAGTCATCGCAGGATCATCGCCGAATCCACAGAATTTCCTTCGATATCAGGGCCTTGCAGAAAGCCACGCGTCGTTTAATTGTCCACCAAGCGGTCAACCAGGGTTTTGCCACTCTGGGCGAGAGCGGCGGCGTCGGCGCCGAAGCTGAAGCGGGCAAGCGGCGGGCCGCCCAGCCGTTCTGTCAGCATGCCGAGATTTTCGTCGACGCGGGCCATCGTCGGGTCGATCTGGTTGGCGACCCAACCGGCCAATGGCAGGCCCGATCGATTGATCTCGCGAACCGTCAGCTGGGCGTGGTTCAGACAGCCAAGACGCATGCCGACGACGACAACGATCGGCAGCCCAACAGCGAGCGCGAGGTCGCTGACGCTGAGTTCTGCGGTGATCGGCGCCAGCCAGCCACCGGCGCCCTCGACCACCAGCCAGTCATTTTCCGATCGATGGCTCGCTGCCAAGCGGGCGATGTGGGTGAGGTCTGGGCGCACGCCTGCCTCGGCGGCGGCGATGTGTGGCGATATGGGCGATGCAAAACAGTAAGGGTTCACTGTGGCGTATTCGGCGGCGGAGATCGACGCTGCGACCCCGCCCTGCGCGGCGAGTAACGCCAGCGCATCGTCGTTGCGCAGACCCAGTGGCGTTGGCGCCGCGCCGGCAGCGATGGGCTTCATCACGCCGACCCGAAAACCGCGACGCCGCGCAGCCGCAACCATGGCAGTGGCTACATGAGTCTTGCCGATCTCGGTGTCGGTGCCGGTCACGAACACCCCGTGAAATTTTTGCTTCACGGCGGCATCCTGCCGCGTCGACCGATCGAATCCAGCGGAACAAAGATTTCGCCAGAGGCAGCAGGAGCCACTGTGGCGTCGCCATCTTCTGGCCGCGGCGCGCCAGCGAATGCCGCGACTTGAATCACCTCGATATCGCCCAAGCGGTCGATATCGAGGACGGGCTCGGCGAAACCCGCGCGCCCGAGTGCGCTACCGATGTCGTGCATATCGACGAGATCTGCGTCAGCATCCGTCGGCTGCAGCCGACTGCCTGGCGCCAGTGTGCTCCAAAGAAAAAGCGCACCTGGTCGAAGAACTCGTCTGACTTCGTTGAGTACTGTATCGAGTCGGGCGCTACCTGCAAGCAAACGATCTGCAACCACGACATCCACGCTTGCCGCCGCGAATGGCAACTGCTCCGGTGCGGACTCGATACGCTCTACGGGAGGCCGCCGCCCCGGAATTTTCTGCAACAAAACACCTAGCGAATTCAGCACACCGCGATCGGCGACCCTGGGGTAATTGCCGGGCTCACTTACGGCGACGATGCGTGCTCGCGGAAATTTTTGACGAAGTCCGTGCGGTCGTCCGGCGAGCGTACTGCCAAGTTCGACCACCAGCTTGGGTGTGACTGCAAAGTGATCAAGCCGATCGAGGAGTTCGCGGCGCGCGAGTTCCGACGGTGATGTGCTGCCCGAGGAGTCGCTCACACCACGACCACCGCAACCGCTTGATCGCCCATCAGCCGATCAAAAATAACTTGCTCGAGCGCTGCCAACAGTCCGTCGACCTGCCGCACGCTGTGGGCTGCAGACAGCGTGATCCGCAGTCGCGAGGTGCCGACCGGAACGGTCGGTGGGCGAATCGCCGTGACTCGATATCCCAACTTGGCGAGTCGATGGCTGGCTGCGAGTGCTCTGTCCTCGCCGCCGAGCAGCAGCGGCTGAATCGGCGTGGACGAGTCGCTGACCGGCAAGCCGCGCTGGCGTATGCCGGCACGGAAATGGTCAACCAGTGACAGCAGGTGCTCGCGCCGCCACTGCTCGTGCCGTAATTTTTTGAGCGCATGGCGAGTCGCGGCGGCGACTGCGGGCGGTAGCGCGGTCGTATAAATGTAGGTCCGGGCGCGCTGAATCAACAACTCGATTACTTCGTCGTCGCCGGCAACGAAAGCCCCGAACGTACCTAGCGCCTTGCCGAAAGTGCCGATCAGTACGGGTACGTCCTGCGCGCTCAGCCCGAAGAATTCGCAGCTGCCGCGCCCCTCGGCGCCGACGACGCCGAGACCATGGGCATCGTCGACCACGAGCCAAGCCTGATGCGCACGCGCTGCGGCGGCGAGCGCCGGCAGCGGCGCCAGGTCGCCGTCCATGCTGAATACGCCATCGGTGATCACGAAGGCGCCCCGCGACTCATCTGACGAGCGCAGCAGTTCGGCTGCTGCTGCGGCGTCGCCGTGGGTGTACCGATGATGGTACGGGCTACGAGTGAGTCTGGCGGCATCGATCAGCGAGGCGTGATTGAGTTCGTCGCCGATCAGCAGGTCATGTCGATCGGCGAGTGCCGACAGCACCCCAAGATTTGCCATGTAACCCGTGGAGAATACGAGCGCGCGTGCTCGCCGCGTGAAGTCGGCCAATTCCCGCTCGAGGGCGTCATGTTCGGCGGAATGCCCGCTGACCAGATGCGAGGCGCCCGCGCCCGCGCCGTGGGTGCGCGCTGCCGAGGCCATGGCGGCAGCAACCTCGGGGTCACGCGCCAGACCGAGGTAATCGTTACTGCAAAAATTGATCTGCTGGTCGTCGTTCGGCAAGCGACGACGGCGCAGTCGACGCCTGTCGATTTCATGTAGCGCGGCAGCGCGGGCCTCGGGCGTGCAGCGCACTGCGGTCAGGCGTGCAGTGCGGTCGGCGCTGCGCCCGCAGCCTGAATGCCGAGCCGCGTGAGCAGGGCACGATCGTGTTCGACGTCAGGATTGCCGGTGGTCAAAAGTTTTTCACCGTAGAAAATGGAATTTGCGCCGGCAAAAAAAGCGAGCGCCTGCAATTCGTCGGACATCCTCTCGCGGCCCGCCGAAAGTCTTACTGCCGAGCGCGGCAGCAGAATGCGCGCGACCGCGATCGTGCGCACAAAATCGAACGGATCGATGGGTGGTTGATCGGCGAGAGGCGTTCCCGGCACCGCGACCAGTTGGTTGATCGGTACGCTCTCGGGGTGTTGCGGCAGATTGGCGAGCACCTGCAGCATGCGGGCGCGGTCGCGTACGGTTTCACCCATGCCGACGATGCCGCCGCAACACACGTTCATGCCGGCTTCGCGCACGGCTTCGAGAGTATCGAGTCTGTCTTTGAAGTCGCGCGTGGTAATGATTTCGCCGTAGAACTCGGGCGAGGTATCGATGTTGTGGTTGTAGTAATCGAGACCGGCGTCGCGTAATTCTTTGGCCTGCTCGCGGCTGAGCATGCCGAGCGTGGCGCAACTCTCGAGCCCCAAAGATTTGACTTCACGGATCATCGCCGTCATCACTTCGAGGTCACGTTTCTTTGGCGAACGCCAGGCGGCGCCCATGCAGAACCGGGTGGCACCGGCCTCGCGTGCGGCCTTCGCTCGAGCGGCCACATCGGCCACCGCCAGCAGCGCTTCGCGATCGAGACCGGTGTCGTAACGGACGCTTTGCGGGCAGTAGGCACAGTCCTCGGGACAGGCGCCGGTTTTCACCGACAGCAGGGTGCTCATCTGCACCGTGTTCGGTGCGTGGTAGGCGCGGTGCACGGTCTGCGCCCGAAACAGCAGGTCCTGAAAGGGCAGCGTGAACAGCGCTTCGATTTCATCGAGCTGCCAGTCGTTACGGAGGTCAGCGGCAGCCACCGCAGCGCTGACATCGTTGACCGAAGCATTTTTAGCGGCAGCGGTCGTCGCGGGGCTGGTCGTGGCGGGGGTGATTGCAGCGTTCATGGCGGGCGTCGTCCGGGGCGGAGGCCGGCGAGTATTCCGGCGAATTGAAGTGTTTTGGGCGCTGCCTTCGACGGCAGCAGTCGGCAGCCTTGGTCGCCGCCGTCAGCGATGTTCCGCAAGCGTGGGGGAGGATGTCAACTTGCAAGCAATGAACGAGTCGACAATACCCAGCAGCCGAGCGCCGGTGCCCAATTTGCGCGCCCTGCCATGGTGGCAGCGAGCGAGTTTCTGGTGTTTGCCGGCACGCTGTTACTTCTGTGACGGTCGTGGCGATCTCGGACCGCTCGATCTTTGTGGTCGCTGCCACCGCGCCTTGCCGTGGCTGGCGGTTCCGCGTGGCAGCACGGCCGTCATCTCGGCATTCGTCTACGCCGCGCCCGTCGACACCGCGCTCAAGGCGCTCAAATTTGCGGGTGATCGGGCGGCCGCGCGAGTGCTGGGCGCCTTGGTGGCGATGGCGGCCACGCGCGCCATCGCTCTCGAGCGACTGCGCCCGCCCCAACTGCTAGTGCCTGTCCCGCTGCACCCGCAACGGCTCGCCGATCGCGGTTTCAATCAGGCCGCTCTGCTTGCGATGCAGATTGGCCGCTGGCTGCAGCGACCCGTGCTGCGCGATGGGTTAGTGCGGACGCGCGCCACACGACCGCAGACGGCATTATCGGCGTCCGAGCGACGAGACAATGTCGTCGGCGCGTTTCAGCTTTCCGCGTCGTTCACTCGCCAATCAGCGAGTGCCACACACCGTGGCAACACTCTGCGCAGCGTCGCCTTGATCGACGATGTCTCGACCACGGGTGCGACCCTCGAGGCGGCGCGCGCCGCGCTTTTGCAAGTCGGCGTCGAAGACGTTCAGCTCTGGAGTGTGGCGACGGCAATCCCCAACCACACGATCATGCCGACGTAATTATTGTTGAGGAAAGCGCGGAAGCAGGCAGCGCGATCACGCTGGCGTGACGACCAAAGGTGATATGCGAACAGCGCGGCGACGACCATGAGACTCGAAAAATAAATCCAGTGGAGCTCGGCGAGTCGACCGATCCATATCAGCAGCCCCAGCATGGATGCTTGCAGCAGGCCGATGGCGAGCAGATCGTGACGGCCAAACAGCAGTGCCGTGGAGCGGATGCCGATGCGACGATCGTCGTCGCGATCGACCATGGCGTAAAACGTGTCGTAAATGCAGGCCCAGAGGACGGTGGTCGCAAAGATCAACCAGCCGAGCGTCGGCACGTTGCCGTTGGTTGCCATGAACGCCATCGGTACGCCCCAACCGAACGCGAGCCCGAGATAAACCTGCGGCGCAGCGAAGAAACGCTTGCAAAAGGGATAGCTCGCGAGCAGCGCGGCGGCCACCAGCGACAGCCAGACGGTACGCGCATCGAGCTGCAAGACCACGATGAACGCCAGCAGCATCAGCAACACGAAGAGTCCGATTGCCTCGCTAGGCGAAACTCGACGTGCTGCGAGTGGTCGTTCGCGCGTGCGCTCGACGTGTGGGTCGAACTCGCGGTCGGCGAAATCATTGATGATGCAACCTGCCGAGCGCGTGAGCACGGTGCCAGCGACGAATACGACGAGCAAACGGGGATCAGGCATGCCATCGGCCGCGAGCCACAACGCCCACAGCACCGGCCACAACAGCAGCAAGATACCGATCGGCCGATTGAGCCGCGTGAGCAGCACATATTCACCAAGACGACGACGCAGGGCGGGTGACACGTGGCGGACCTGATCGGGTGCAGTGCGCCGCTTAGCGTGGGCGGCGCTGGCCGATGTTGGGCAGAAATACTTCGTAGAGATCGAAGGGCGCAGCGTCCATACGCAATGCGGAGTGTCTGATCCACAGCGGTTGCGGCGCGAGCGCCGCGTGGGCGAGTGCGCGAGCGACGAGCCAAATATCGGGATAGAACTGTGCGTAGCGGAAGGATTCGCGCGTCAGCGTCGCCCGACCTTCGAGGGCCTCGCCCAAGGTGCGAGTGCCGATCCGGCCCAACCAAGGCTCGGCTTCGAGCGTGGTTGCCGGAATCCGCGTATGCGCGAACATCCACACTTCGTTGTCACAGCTCATGTCGATTTCGCGAATTTGCTCGTCGCCGATGCGCGCTTCGCGCAGCAGATGCATGGCGAAGCCATCGCCCGCTGCTTCGCGAATTCTTTGCGTAAGCAAGCCGGGCGTCAGCAGCCACGATCGCAGCGACTGATCGCCGACGTGGCAATTGAGTGCCTGCCCCGGCAACCACATCGCTGCGGTGGGCACCGGCGGCGGCAGGCCCAGGTTGTCAGCCGATACGGCCATATCTGTCATCCGTTCCGATCCAGCGCGTGGTCAGGGGCGCGATTCTATCCGGGTGTCGGGCAAGCAGTATCTCGGCGGCTTCTTGTACCCGTGGCAACAAATCGGCATCACGGATCAGGTCGGCGACGCGCATGCGGGCAAGACCGGTTTGTCGCGTGCCGAGCAGTTCGCCGGGGCCACGTAGCTCGAGATCGCGGCGAGCGATCTCGAAGCCGTCGTTGGTATCGCGAATGGCATTGAGTCGCGCGCGCGCTAGCGGACCCATGGGTGCGCGATAGAGCAGCACGCAGCTGCTCTCGTACGTGCCGCGACCGACTCGACCACGGAGTTGGTGCAGTTGCGCGAGTCCCATGCGCTCGGCGTTTTCGATCACCATCAGCGTGGCGTTCGGCACATCGACGCCGACCTCGATGACCGTGGTGGCGACCAGCAGGTGGATCTTGCCCGCCTTGAAGGCGAGCATGGTGGCGTCTTTTTCTTTGGGCTTCATGCGTCCGTGTACCAGACGCACGACGAGATGCGGCAGAGCTTCGGTGAGAACTGCGGCAGTTTCTTCTGCGGCCTGACACTGTAGCTCTTCTGATTCCTCGATCAACGGGCAGACCCAGTAGGCCTGCCTGCCGCTACGACAGGCGGCATCGATCCGTGCCACCACTTCGCTGCGCCTGGTTTCGGCAACGACCACGGTTTTGACGGGTGTACGGCCTGGTGGCAAGGCATCGATGACCGAGACGTCGAGATCCGCATAAGCCGTCATCGCGAGGGTGCGCGGGATGGGTGTCGCAGTCATGATGAGTTGATGCGGATGACGACCGCTCGCCACCCCTTTTTCGGCCAGACGCAGGCGTTGCTGCACGCCGAATCGATGCTGCTCGTCGACGATGACCAGTGCGAGTTCGCGAAACTGCATGCTCTCCTGAAACAGCGCATGCGTGCCGACAGCAATTCTCACCTCGCCGGAGGCAATCGCTTCGAGCGCGCTACGCCGCGTGCGTGCAGGCTGCGAGCCCGAGACCAGTGCGACCGTGATGCCTAGCGGTCTGAACCAGGCATCCAGATTTCTTTGATGCTGCTCGGCGAGTAGTTCGGTGGGCGCCATCAGCACGGCCTGTCGTCCACTACCCACGGCTCGCGCCGCTGCAGCGGCTGCGACCACGGTCTTGCCGCAGCCGACATCACCTTGCACGAGACGCACCATCGGTCGGTCCTGCACCAGATCAGCGTCGACTTCGTCGAGCACACGGCGCTGTGCGCGGGTGAGTTCGTAAGGCAAGCCGCTGATGAAGCGCGCCTCGAGCGCGCTCTCGTCGGTCAGCACCCAAGCAGCATCGGTACGTACCGACTCGCGCAGCCGTCGCATGACCACCTGATGCGTCAGCAGTTCCTCGAAAGCCAGGCGGCGTTGCACGGGGTGTTTGCCTGCGTCGAGTTCGTCGAGGTCGGCGTCCACTGGCGGCCGATGTACGTAGCGCAGCGCTTCGCGCAGCGGCGGCAGTCCGAGTGGCGCAAGGATTGCGGGCGGCAGCCAGTCGCGAACGCCTGCGCTGTCGAGCTCGCGCAAGGCTTGTGCGATGAGCACTCGCAGCCTGCCCTGACTCACGCCTTCGGTGGCGGGGTAAACCGGCGTCAAAGATTCTTCCAGCGGCGAGCGTTCGTCAAAGATTCGTCGATACTCCGGATGCACGATCTCGAGACCCATGGGTCCGCGGCGTACCTCGCCGAAGCAGCGCAGACGATTGCCACGTTCCAAGCCTTGTTGCTGGGCGCTGGAGAAATGAAAGAAACGCAGCGTCAGGAAGCCGGAACCGTCGGCAATGCGACAGAGCATTTGTCGCCGCCGCCGAAATACGACTTCGGTCAGCTGCACCTCGCCTTCGACGACGGCGCGACCGCCGGCGAGCAGCGCGCCGATCGGCTGCACGCGAGTCCGATCTTCATAACGCGTGGGCAATACGAACAGCAGATCCTGCACGGTCTCGACGCCGAGCACCGCGAGGCGCGCAGCGAGTGCATCGCCGACTCCGCGCAGAGCCGTGACCGGTCGTTGCTCACGAGGCTCGGTCATGACGGCGCCGCTTGATGGCGGTATCGGCGATGGCGGTATCGGCGCCGGCGCTGATCAATCGAGATGCAGAATGCAGTCGATCTCGACGCGCGCACCGCGCGGCAATTGTGCGACGCCGATGGCGGCACGTGCCGGCCAAGGTTGTGGAAAGTACTGTGCCATCACTTCATTGACCTTGGCGAAGTTCGCAAGATCGGTGAGATAGACGGTGACTCTGACGGCGTGCTTGAGCGAACCGCCCGCTGCTTTGGCGATCGCCGACAGATTGTCGAACACGCGGCGGATTTCGCTGTCGATGTCGCCGCTGACCATTTGCCCATTGCTCGGGTCCAAAGGAATCTGCCCAGAGATATACACCGTGGGACCCACCCGCACCGCTTGCGAGTAGGTGCCGATGGCCTGCGGTGCATCGTTGGTGCTGATGATCTGTCGCGTCATGTTGCAATCTCCTCGAGGGCTCGTCACCGACTCATTCGTCGCGGGTTCTGACTGCGAGTGTACGCGAGAGTCGCAGCACGTCGGGCATGCGACGAATCACGCGCATGACATTGGCGAGATGCTTGCGATCACGAACCCGGACCTCAAAGACCAGCACCGAGGTTTGCGCGTCACGCTCCTCGAGTTCGACGTGATCGATATTGGTTTCGGTGCCGGCAATCGCTGCGGCGACCGCGGCCAGCACACCCATGCGATTTTCAACTTCGACGCGCAGCTCGCTGCCGAACATGCGTTCGGGTTGTTCTGCCCAGGTGACCGACAGCCACTTCTCCGGATGCTTGCGGTAGTCGTCGACGTTCGCACAGTCTTCGCGGTGCACGATGATGCCGCGACCGCTGGAGAGATAGGCAAGGATTGCATCGCCCGGTACCGGAAAGCAGCAGCGCGCATAGCTGACGAGCAAACCTTCGGTGCAGGCGACCGCGAGCGGCGTCGGCGCGGTCTCGCCCGCCGCATCCGACGGTGTCGCGTTTGCCGCGGCAGCCGCTGGTCCGAGGCGGCGTGCAATCAACGGCGCGAGGCGCTCACCCATGCCGACTTTTTCGAACAGCTCGTCGGCATCCGCCATGCCGAGTTCGCCTGCCGTGGCGGCCAGCGTCAGCGCACTGATGTCGGTCAGCGAGAGATTGAACTCGGCAAGGGACTGATTGATGAGTCGCTGACCGAGTTCGATGGCCTCGGAGCGGCGCAGGCCCTTCAAATATTGACGAATGGCCGCGCGCGCCTTGGCCGTCACCACGAAGTTCACCCACGAGGGATTGGGGATCGCTCCCGGCGCGGTGACGATCTCCACCGTCTGCCCGTTGCGCAATTGGGTGCGTAGCGGCGTCAGTCGGCGATCGATCTTGGCCGCGACGCAGCGATTGCCGACGTCGGTATGCACGGCGTAGGCGAAATCAACGATGGTGGCTCCGCGCGGCAGTCGCAGGATCTTGCCCTTCGGCGTGAACACGTAGACCTTGTCGGGGAACAGATCGACCCGCACGCTCTCGAGGAATTCTTCGGAGGTGCCGGCCTCCTGCATCGAGACGAGATTGGACAGCCACTCGCGCGCGCGCGCCTGCTCGTGGTCGGCCGAGTATTCGCCGACCTTGTATTTCCAGTGGGCGGCGATGCCGGACTCCGCGATGCGATGCATGTCGCGGGTGCGGATTTGGGCCTCGATGGGCAGGCCGTTGGGTCCGAACAGCGTGGTATGCAGCGACTGATAACCATTGACCCGCGGAATCGCCACGTAATCTTTGAAGCGTCCGGGCATCGGTCGGTAGGCGCCGTGCACGACGCCGAGCGCGCGATAGCAGTGATCGACCGAGTCGACGACCACGCGCAACCCGTAGACGTCGACGATTTCGGCAAGCGGAATACGCTTGCGAAGCATCTTTCGGTAGATGCTGTAGAGGTGCTTCTCGCGGGTGTCGACTTCGGCGGCGATGCCTGCCTTGGCCAGCGCGTTGCCGATGTTCTCTGAGATACGCGTCAGGAATTCTTTCTGATTGCCGCGGGCGCGCTTCAAGGCCTTTTCGATGACGCGATAGCGCCGCGGGTAGAGCGCACGGAAACCGAGATCTTCGAGCTCGAGTTTCATGCTGTAGAGACCGAGACGCTCGGCGAGAGGTGCGTAGATGTCGAGCGTCTCGCGCGCGATCGCGCGCCGGCGCACCGGCGACATGCCTTCGATGGTGCGCATGTTGTGTAGGCGATCGGCGAGCTTGACGAGGATGACGCGCAGATCGCGCACCATCGCAAGCAGCATCTTGCGGAAGGACTCGGCCTGCGCCTCTTCGCGGCTTTTGAACTGGATCTGGTCGAGTTTGGTGACGCCATCGACGATCTCGGCGACGTTGTCGCCGAAACGCTTCGCCAGATCTTCTTTGGCGATCGGCGTGTCTTCGATGACGTCGTGAAGGATGGCGGCGATGATGGTGTCGGTGTCGAGCCGCAGATTGGCGAGCACTTCGGCAGCCGCCACCGGATGCGCGATGTAGGGCTCGCCGGTTTTGCGCTTTTGACCGCGGTGTGCTTCGGCACCAAATTCTGCAGCGGACCGAATTCGCTCGACCTGATCGGGGTGCAGGTA
>Ga0214917_10007552_pt1 | contig 10955 bp, 13 predicted proteins | sample LL_1208_BB_MetaG_FD_177983 | JGI IMG/M metagenome (GOLD analysis project Ga0214917, IMG submission 177983) | Freshwater microbial communities from Lake Lanier, Atlanta, Georgia, United States - LL_1208_BB | ecosystem: Environmental > Aquatic > Freshwater > Lake | place: USA: Georgia | collected...
CTGGCACCAAGGTGTCTGAGTACATTGGTTTCTTGCGTTACTCGGTGCCCGGCGTCGGTCTTATTTCACCGCCACCGCACCACGACATTTACTCCATCGAAGACTTGGCGCAACTCATCCACGACCTGAAAAACGTCGCACCCCATGCCGACGTCAGCGTCAAGCTGGTGTCTGAGGTGGGCGTGGGCACCATCGCTGCCGGTGTGGCCAAGTGCAAGGCCGACCATGTGGTGATCGCCGGTCACGACGGTGGTACCGGTGCATCGCCTTGGTCGTCCATCAAGCATGCAGGCAGCCCATGGGAAATTGGTTTGGCCGAAACCCAGCAGACCCTGGTGATGAACGGTTTGCGCGGTCGCATTCGGGTGCAAACCGACGGCCAAATGAAAACCGGCCGCGATGTGGCGATAGGTGCATTGCTAGGCGCGGATGAATTCGGTTTTGCCACCGCACCGCTGGTGGTCGAAGGTTGCATCATGATGCGCAAATGCCACCTCAACACCTGCCCGGTGGGCGTGGCCACCCAAGACCCCTTGCTGCGCCAAAAGTTTTCGGGCAAGCCCGAGCATGTGGTGAACTATTTCTTCTTTGTCGCCGAAGAAGTGCGCCACATCATGGCGCAACTGGGCATCGCCAAGTTTGACGACCTGATTGGCCGTGCCGATTTGATCGACATGAAAAAAGGCGTGGAACATTGGAAAGCCCGTGGTTTGGACTTCAGCCGTTTGCTGGCCATGCCGTCTGTTCCTCAAGGCACCGCCTTGCACCACACCGATACCCAAGACCATGGCTTGGAGCGCGCTTTGGACAAGGTGCTCATCGAGAAAAGCCGTGCTGCCATCGACAAAGGCGACAAAGTGCAGTTCATGGAAGTGGCGCGCAACGTCAATCGTTCGGTCGGTGCCATGTTGTCTGGTGCGCTGACGCAAGTGCGCCCGGAAGGTTTGCCCGACGACACGCTGCGCATCCAATTGGAAGGCACCGGCGGTCAATCGTTTGGTGCGTTCTTGGCCAAAGGCATCACCTTGTATTTGATTGGCGACGCCAACGACTACACCGGCAAAGGTTTGTCGGGTGGCCGCGTGGTGGTGCGTCCCAGCATTGATTTCCGTGGCGAGTCCACCAACAACATCATCGTCGGCAATACCGTGTTGTATGGTGCCACCAGTGGAGAGGCGTTTTTCAGCGGCGTGGCTGGTGAGCGTTTCGCAGTGCGTTTGTCAGGTGCCACCGCGGTGGTTGAAGGCACTGGCGACCACGGCTGCGAATACATGACCGGCGGCACCGTGGTGGTGTTGGGCAACACCGGTCGCAACTTTGCCGCTGGCATGAGTGGCGGCATCGCCTATGTGTTCGACGAAGACGGCCAATTCAGCGCCCGCTGCAACACCGCCATGGTCAGCATGGACAAGGTGCTGGACGAGAAAACCCAAGCCGCAGAGACAGCGCAAGCCCTTTGGCACCGCGGCCAAAGCGACGAGGCGCAACTCAAAAAGCTGCTCGAAGACCACCACCGCTGGACCGGCTCCAAACGCGCCCGTGCCTTGTTGGACGATTGGGCGCAAGCCCGCACCAAGTTCGTCAAGGTCTTCCCCAACGAATACAAACGCGCCCTGGGTGAGTTGGCTGCTGCCGCCACCGAGAAACCTGCCAAGGCCAAAAAAGCCACGGCCAAGTCTTGATGTATGGAGTTGATTTTTTCGTCCCATGCGCTCAAGCGCATGTTTCAACGCTGTATCAGTGCTCAGGCAGTGCGTGCCGTATTGGACAATCCGCAAGTGGTTGCTGAGTATGCCGACGACAAACCCTACCCAAGCAGGGTGTTATATGCCATGGTTGATCAGCAAGCTTTGCATGTATTGGTGGCGACAACTGACGTTGGTGTCAATGTCATCATCACGGTTTACCGGCCGGACCCTCTTTTGTGGTCCCCTGACTTTTTAAGGAAAAGACCATGAAATGTGTCATTTGCAAGCATGGCGACACCCAGCTGTCCACCACCACGCTTACTTTAGAGCGTGGTGGGGCTGTGGTGGCATTCAAAGAGGTGCCGGCACATGTTTGCACCAATTGTGGTGAGGCTTATGTGGATGAGTCAGTCAGCGCGAAATTGTTAGGTGTGGCCGAGCAATCCATTCGCAACGGCGTAGAAATTGATGTGCGCAAGTACGCACCCGTTTGAATTCTGAGAGAACAGGACACGATCATGGGAAAAATCACTGGCTTCATGGAATTTGAGCGCATCGAAGAGGGTTACAAACCCGTGCCCGAGCGCTTGAAACATTACAAAGAGTTTGTCATCGGCTTGAGCCCCGAGCAGGCCAAACACCAAGCGGCGCGATGCATGGACTGCGGCACGCCGTTTTGCAACAGCGGCTGCCCGGTCAACAACATCATCCCTGACTTCAACGACCTGGTGTTCAGCAACGATTGGCAAAACGCCTTGACCGTGCTGCACAGCACCAACAACTTCCCCGAGTTCACCGGCCGCATCTGTCCCGCACCTTGCGAAGCAGCTTGCACCTTGAATGTGAACGATGACGCGGTGGGTATCAAGTCGATTGAACACGCCATCATCGACCGTGGTTGGGCCGAGGGCTGGGTCAAGCCCCAGCCACCCGCTGTCAAGACGGGCAAAAAAGTGGCCGTGGTCGGGGCCGGACCTGCGGGTTTGGCTGCCGCGCAGCAACTGGCGCGTGTCGGTCATGCGGTCACCGTGTTCGAAAAGAATGACCGCGTGGGCGGCTTGTTGCGCTATGGCATCCCCGACTTCAAAATGGAGAAAAGCCACATCGACCGCCGTGTCGAGCAAATGCAAGCCGAAGGCGTGGTCTTCAAAACCGGCGTGGTGGTGGGCAACTGGCCCAAGGACAGCAAGGTCACCAACTGGGCCAAAGAAACCATCAGCGCCGAGCAGCTGAAAAAAGAATTCGACGCGGTGCTGCTCACCGGCGGTTCCGAGCAATCCCGCGACTTACCTGTGCCTGGGCGTGAACTCTCTGGCGTGCATTTCGCTATGGAGTTTTTGCCCCAGCAAAACAAGGTGGTGGCTGGCGACAAACTGAAGGACCAACTGCGCGCCGATGGCAAACACGTCATCGTGATTGGCGGTGGCGACACCGGTTCGGACTGCGTGGGCACCAGCACCCGCCACGGTGCGGTCAGCGTGGAGCAATTTGAAGTCATGCCCATGCCTCCCGAGCAAGAAAACAAGCCCTTGGTCTGGCCGTATTGGCCGCTGAAAATGCGCACCAGTTCCAGCCATGACGAAAGCGCAGAGAAAGGCGTGCTCAAGCGCGAGTTCGCCATTTCCACCAAAGAATTCATTGGCGAAAAAGGCCAACTCACTGGTTTGAAAACCGTGCGCGTTGAAATGAAAGACGGCAAGCTCACCGAAGTGCCTGGCACCGAAGAAATCCACAAAGCCGATATGGTGCTCTTGGCCATGGGCTTCACCAACCCTGTCGCCAGCGTGCTCGACGCCTTTGGCGTGGACAAAGACAACCGTGGCAACGCCAAAGCCCACACCGAAGAGGGGGGCTACACCACCAATGTGCCCAAGGTGTTTGCGGCCGGCGACATGCGCCGTGGCCAGTCGTTGGTGGTCTGGGCCATCCGCGAAGGCCGGCAAGCCGCTCGCACCATTGACCAGTACCTGATGGGCGAGAGCGCGCTGCCGCGTTAAAGTAGGCGGTTCATGTCCTCTCCCTCCTCCTCTTTGGTCGTTTTGCGCGATCTGCACTTTGGTTACGGTGAACGCCCTATTTTGGAAGGCGTCACTTTGGAGATACCGCGCGGCAAAATCACAGCGCTGATGGGGGCTTCGGGGGGCGGCAAAACCACGGTTTTGCGCTTGATCGGGGAGCAATACAAAGCCCAATCGGGAAGCTTGTTGTTTGACGGTCAAGAGGTGTCGCAACTTTCCCACGACCAACTGTATGCCGCACGTCGTCGCATGGGTATGTTGTTTCAGTTTGGCGCATTATTTACCGACATCAGCGTGTTCGACAACGTGGCCTTTCCCTTGCGCGAACACACAGATTTGCCCGAAGCCATGGTGCGAGATATTGTCTTGATGAAGCTTGAAGCCGTGGGCTTGCGCGGTGCACGTGACTTGCTGCCCAGCGAGATATCGGGCGGCATGGCGCGGCGGGTGGCTTTGGCCCGTGCGATTGCTTTGGACCCCGAGTTGGTGATGTACGACGAACCTTTTGCAGGTTTGGACCCCATCTCCTTAGGTACCGCAGCGCGTTTGATTCGCCAGTTGAATGAAGCGCTGGGTTTGACCAGCATTGTTGTTTCACATGATTTGGACGAAACCTTTGCGATTGCGGATCAAGTGATCGTGTTAGCCAATGGCCGCATCGCCGCGCAAGGTACGCCTGATGAGGTGCGCCAAAGCCGGGACCCTTTGGTCCACCAATTTGTCAGTGCCGCCCCCGACGGCCCGGTGCGTTTTCATTACCCCGCCCCGTCTGCGGGTCAAGACTTTGGTGTGCAAGCTTCTGGGGGTCGTCCATGATCGTCAAAGGCATTGCCCACATGGGTTGGGTCACCCGCAGTTGGTTGGCTGACATTGGGCACGCTGCACGCTTGTTTGTCCGCTTGCTTTCCTTTGCGCCTGACTGTTTGCGCCGTTTTGGCTTGGTACGCGACCAAATGCATTTTTTAGGCAATTACTCCTTGGCCATTATTTCGGTGTCGGGTTTGTTTGTCGGCTTTGTGCTGGGTTTGCAAGGTTATTACACCTTGCAGCGCTATGGTTCAGCCTCGGCTTTGGGTTTGTTGGTGGCGCTCAGCTTGGTGCGTGAACTGGGGCCTGTGGTCAGCGCCTTGTTGTTTGCCGGACGTGCAGGCACCTCGTTGACGGCCGAGATTGGTTTGATGAAAGCGGGTGAGCAACTCAGCGCCATGGAGATGATGGCCATCGACCCTGTTCGGCGTATTTTGGCGCCACGTTTTTGGGCCGGTGTGCTGGTCATGCCCATCTTGGCGGCGGTTTTCAGCGCTGTGGGTATTTTGGGCGGCTGGGTCGTAGGCGTAGTGATGATTGGCGTGGATGGTGGCTCGTTTTGGGGTCAGATGCAAAGCGGCGTCGATGTTTGGCAAGATGTGGGCAATGGTGTCATCAAAAGCCTGGTGTTTGGTATCACGGTCAGCTTTGTGGCTTTGCGCCAAGGTTTTGAGGCGCAGCCCACCCCCGAGGGTGTGGCGCGTGCCACTACCCGAACCGTGGTGATGGCTTCTCTGAGCGTGTTGGCCTTAGACTTTGTTCTCACGGCTTTGATGTTTTCAATTTAAAAGGGCTTGCCAAAATGCAACGATCGAGCAACGATGTTTGGGTAGGTTTGCTGGTGCTGATGGGCACAGCAGCACTGTTGTTTTTGGCGCTGCAGTCGGCCAATTTACTCAGCCTGAGCTTTCAAAAAACCTATACCGTCTCCGCCATGTTCGACAATATTGGCGGCTTGAAAAAACAAGCGGCGGTCAAAAGCGCTGGTGTGGTGGTGGGCCGCGTCAAAGACATTAACTTTGATGGCGGCAGCTACCAAGCACGGGTGGTGTTGGCGATTGAAACCCAGCACCAGTTTCCCAAAGACAGCTCCTTGAAGATTCTCACCAGCGGATTGCTCGGTGAGCAGTATATCGGCATAGAGGCCGGTGCTGAAGAAAAAGTGCTGGCCGAAGGCGACAAAGTCCAAGACACCCAGTCCGCTGTGGTGTTAGAGAACCTTATCAGCAAATTCCTATATAACAAAGCAGCCGAACCCGCTGCCCCTGAAAGCAAATAAGCATGCTCCGCCTGACTTCTACCCTGCGCTTGTGCCTGGCAGCTTTGCTGCTGGCTTTGGTGGGTTGTGCAAGCACTTCGGGCGGGAACCCCTTGGACCCGTTTGAGGCCACCAACCGAAAAATCGACGCCTTCAATGAAAGCGTGGACCAAGCTGTTTTAAAACCTGTGGCCAAGTCGTACCAAGACTACACGCCCAATTTGCTGCAAACCACCGTTAAAAACTTCTTTGGCAATTTGCGCGATATGTGGTCGGTGGTGAACAACGGCTTACAACTCAAGCCCAAAGAGACTGTTGAAACCGGTGCTCGGGTGGTGGTCAACTCCACCATTGGTCTGTATGGCTTGATCGACGTAGGCACGCATATGGGCTTGCAAAGGCATACCGCCGACTTTGGCCAAACCTTGGGTTACTGGGGCATGCCCGCGGGTCCTTATGTCGTGCTTCCTCTGCTCGGGCCCTCCACCGCCCGTGACACTGCCGCCTTGTTGGTAGACAGGCACGGCGACCCTTGGGGGCAAATCAACCCTGTGGCGTCTCGAAACCAAGGCATCGCTTTGCGTTTGGTAGATAAAAGAGCGCAGTTTTTGGGCATGGACGACCGTTTGAACGAGGTGGCTTTGGACAAATACAGCTTTGTGCGCGATGCTTATTTGCAAAAACGCCGTGCCGAGGTGCGCCGCGGTCCGCCCTCGGACGTGGACGAGTTGGAAGAAAAACAATGACCTTGGTAACAAAAACAGCCCAAATAACCAATAATGTGTCCCTTGACTAATGATTCTTAAGATGCAGATATGTTTCATCAAAGAATAGCGATTCTCACCCCTTGGTTTCACAGGGTGATCAACACTTGGCTCTGGGTAGCGGTTGCGGCTATTGGCTTGCCCGCCCACGCCAGTCAGCAAGCCCCTGACGCATTCATGCAGCAGTTGTCCAATGAATTAATGGAAGTGGTTCGCAAGGACCCTGCCGTTAAATCCGGCGACATGCAAAAACTGGCTAATTTGGTGGACACCAGGGTGCTGCCGAATGTCAATTTTCAGCGCATGACCGCCTCCGCTGTCGGCCCGGCTTGGCGCAAAGCCACGCCCGAGCAACAAAAGCGCTTGCAAGAAGAATTCAAAATGCTGTTGGTACGTAGCTATGCCGGTGCATTGTCTCAAGCCAAAGACACCCAAACTATCGTGGTCAAAGGTTTCAAGGGTAGTGCAGAAGACAACGAGGTGGTGGTACGGTCGGAAATTCGCGGCGGCAACGAGCCCATTCCTTTGGACTACCGGTTGGAGAAAAATCCCGACGCCCCAGGCGGGTGGTTGATCTACAACTTCAATATATTGGGCGTGTGGTTGGTTGATAACTACCGTACCCAGTTTTCTCAGGAAATCAATGCCAAAGGCGTGGACGGCCTGATTGCCACTTTGGCCGAGCGCAACAAATCGAACAGCCGTAAATGAACATAGGCCCTGTTTTTCAGTTGCCAGCGCAACTCACCCACGACCAAGCGGCGACGGTGGCGCAGCAGTTGGGCAGCTTGGCACGAACCCAAACCTCGCTGCGCGTTGACGCTTCGGTTTTGCAGCAATTTGACTCTTCTGCTTTGGCCGTGTTGCTGACAGGCCTGCGTGAAGCCGCACAGCAACAACACGCCTTGACAGTCTCAGGCTTGCCCGCCAAAGCGCTGGCTTTGGCTCGCGTCTACGGCGTACAAGATTTGCTTGAACTCCAAGCTTAAAAGTCCTAGACCTTCGAAGCCTTAGAATGGTTGGCTTCACTTATGACAGCCATTTCCTTTCAGTCCGTCAATAAAACCTTCACTGGCGCTCGCGGCGCTTTCAAGGCCCTCGATGGCGTGAGCTTTGACATTGAGCAAGGCGAGTTTTTCGGCCTGCTCGGCCCCAACGGCGCAGGTAAAACTACCCTTATCAGCATCTTGGCGGGTTTGTTGCAGCCCAGCAGTGGCCAGATCAAAGTACAAGGTTTGGACGTACAAACCCAGTCTGCACAGGTGCGCAACATCTTGGGTGTGGTGCCGCAAGAACTGGTGTTCGACCCGTTTTTCACGGTGCGTGAAGCGCTGCGTTTCCAGTCGGGTTACTTCGGCATCACTGGCAACGACGCTTGGCTTGACGAATTACTCGATTGTTTGGGCTTGGCTGACAAGGCCAACCACAATATGCGCCAACTCTCAGGCGGCATGAAGCGTCGCGTGTTGGTGGCCCAAGCCTTGGTCCACAAACCCCCGGTCATCGTGTTGGACGAACCCACTGCTGGCGTGGATGTGGAGTTGCGCCAAACCCTGTGGCAGTTCATTGCGCGTTTGAACCGCGAGGGCCACACGGTGTTGTTGACCACCCATTATTTGGAAGAAGCCGAGGCTTTGTGCAACCGCATCGCCATGCTGAAAAACGGCAAGGTGGTGGCCTTGGACAGCACCAGCAGCTTGCTGAAAAACGCCTCCAGCAATGTGCTGCGCTTCAAACTCGATGCGCAATTGCCACCCGAATTGGCGTCGCAAGCCCGGGTGACCGGGCGCATCGTGCAGTTTCCTGCCAACGATGCGGTGCAAATTGAAAACTACCTCGCAGCGGTTCGCCAAGCGGGCTTGGTGGCCGAGGACGTGGAAATCCGCAAGGCCGATTTGGAAGACGTGTTCTTGGATGTCATGGGAGCTGCGTCATGAGGGGTTGGCAAGCGCTGTTTTACAAAGAGGTGCTGCGCTTTTGGAAAGTCAGCGCCCAAACCATTGCCGCACCGGTGTTGACCGCACTTTTGTACATGTTAATTTTTGGGCACCTGCTGGAAGGTCGCATCACGGTCTATGACAGTGTCAGCTACACCGCGTTCTTGGTGCCCGGTTTGGTCATGATGAGCCTCCTGCAAAACGCCTTCGCCAACAGCTCGTCCTCTATGGTGCAAAGCAAGATGATGGGCAATTTGGTGTTCATCCTGCTCACCCCCTTGGGGCCGCTCAGCTGGTTCTCGGCTTATGTGCTGGCGGCGGTGGTGCGTGGCTTGGCCGTGGGTGCGGGTGTGTTGCTGGTCACCGTCTGGTTTGCGCCGCTCACCGTGGTTTGGCCTGTTTGGATCTTGGTCTTTGCCTTGTTGGGTGCCGCCATGCTGGGCACTTTGGGTTTGATTGCTGGCTTGTGGGCCGACAAGTTCGACCAGATGTCGTCTTTTCAAAATTTCCTCATCACGCCCATGACGTTTTTGAGCGGCGTGTTTTATTCCATCCATTCCCTGCCGCCGTTTTGGCAGCAGGTCAGCCACCTCAACCCGTTTTTCTACATGATCGACGGTTTTCGCTACGGCTTTTTCGGGGTCAGCGATGTCTCGCCTTGGTTGAGCTTGGCGTTGGTGGGGGGTGCATATGTGTTGGTGGCTGCATTGGCGCTGCATTTGCTGCGCATAGGTTACAAAATTCGGGGGTGATGTATGACGGCAGACCAAATCCAAACCATGATTGGCGCAGGCTTGCCCTGTGAGCATGTGCACGTCGAGGGCGATGGCCGCCATTGGTACGCCACCGTGGTTACCTCGGCCTTTGAGGGCTTGCGGCCCATCCAACGCCACCAAAAGGTGTATGGCACCTTGGGCGACAAAATGGCCAACGACGAGGTGCATGCCTTGTCGATGAAAACCTTTACCCCTGCCGAGTGGAAGGCGCAGGCCTGAGGGTCTGAAACGCTATGGACAAATTGCTGATTCGTGGCGGCCGGCTGTTGAAAGGCGAGGTGGCGATTGCGGGTGCGAAAAACGCCGCCTTGCCAGAGCTTTGCGCCGCCTTGCTCACCGCCGACACCTTGACGCTGGCCAATGTGCCACGCCTGCAAGACGTGTCCACCATGGTCAAACTGATCCGCCACATGGGCGTGACTGCCGAGCGCAACGAGGCTGGCGACATGGTGCTCAATGCAGGCAACTTACACACGCCAGAAGCGCCCTACGAGTTGGTGAAAACCATGCGGGCTTCTGTGCTGGCGCTGGGCCCCTTGCTGTCGCGTTTCGGTCATGCCAAGGTGTCGCTGCCAGGCGGTTGCGCGATTGGTACACGCCCTGTAGACCAGCACATCAAGGGCTTGCAAGCCATGGGTGCGGTGATTGATGTGGAGCAGGGTTACATGGTGGCCCGTCTCAAAAATGGCTGCACACGCCTCAAAGGCGCTCGCATTGCCACCGATATGGTGACCGTCACCGGTACCGAAAACTTCCTCATGGCCGCGGCTTTGGCAGAGGGCGAGACGGTGTTGGAAAACGCCGCCCAAGAGCCCGAGATTCCCGATTTGGCCGCGTTGCTGATCAGCATGGGCGCCCAGATCGAAGGCCACGGCACCAGTCGCATCCACATCCAAGGCGTGGAGCGTTTGCATGGCGCGTCCCACAACGTGGTGGCCGACCGAATCGAGGCCGGCACGTTTTTGTGCGCGGTGGCTGCTACTGGTGGTGACGTGGTGTTGACCCACGCACGTGGCGACCATTTGGAAGCGGTGATTGACAAGCTGCGCGATGCAGGTGTCAGCATCGAGGCGGTGACTGGTGGTTTGCGGGTGCGTTCACCCGGCCCCGCATTTGCCCACCTGAAGGCGCAGAGTTTTCGCACCACCGAATACCCTGGTTTCCCCACCGACATGCAAGCCCAGTTCATGCTGCTCAACGCGGTGTCGCAAGGCAGCGCCAAAGTCACCGAGACCATTTTTGAAAACCGCTTCATGCATGTGAACGAGTTGCTGCGCCTGGGTGCGCGTATTCAGATTGACGGCAAGGTGGCGATGGTCGAAGGCGTGGCCAGGTTGTCAGGTGCCACGGTCATGGCCACCGATTTGCGTGCCTCGGCCAGCTTGGTGATTGCTGGTTTGGTGGCCTCGGGCGAGACCGTGGTCGACCGCATTTACCATTTGGACCGCGGTTACGACCGCATGGAAGACAAACTGCGCGCCTTGGGCGCGGACATCGAAAGAAGCCGATGAGCATCACCCTGGCGCTGTCCAAAGGACGTATTTTTGACGAGACCTTGCCGCTCTTGAAAGCCGCAGGCATCGAGGTGTTGGAAGACCCCGAAAAATCGCGCAAGCTGATTTTGCCCACCAACCAAGACAGCCTGCGCGTGGTCTTGGTGCGTGCCTCGGACGTGCCCACCTATGTGGAATATGGCGGCGCGGACAT
>Ga0214917_10007554_pt1 | contig 10953 bp, 8 predicted proteins | sample LL_1208_BB_MetaG_FD_177983 | JGI IMG/M metagenome (GOLD analysis project Ga0214917, IMG submission 177983) | Freshwater microbial communities from Lake Lanier, Atlanta, Georgia, United States - LL_1208_BB | ecosystem: Environmental > Aquatic > Freshwater > Lake | place: USA: Georgia | collected...
ATTAACATTCATGAATCTATCCTCTTTTGTCAAGACAGTAAATGCGGGGCTATTGTAACATTCACTGGTACAACAAGAGACAATTTTATGGACAAACAAGTCAAAACTCTATCATATGAATGCTTTGAAGAAATGGCGCTTAACGAAATGTTGTCCATTTGTGAAGAGGCCAATAATGCGTTTCCTGGTTGTCGCAAAATGTATCTTGAACACAAACTAGGAGAGGTTCCAGTAAAAGAAATATCAGTTGTTTGTACAGTTAGTTCAGAACATAGAGAAGAAGGGTTTGAGTGTTGTAAATGGATTATGAGTGAGTTAAAGAAACGTGTTCCTATTTGGAAAAAAGAAGTTTTTATCGACAATTCAAGCATTTGGAAAGAAAACAAGGAATATTTTGATTAAAGATAAACATTATTTTATCTAAAATAATGTTTAGATTGAGAAGATTATTTTCTAATTTGAGTCACGTTGACCATAATGGAAAGGCCAGAATGGTTGACATCTCCAATAAAACTCCAACAAAACGCACTGCCATCGCTAGAACCGATATCTTGATCAACAACCAAATACTTGAAGCAATCCAACAAAACGAGGTAAAGAAAGGTGATGTTTTCTCAGTCGCAAAAATTGCTGGCATTCAAGCTGCCAAAAACTGCTCGCAAATCATTCCTTTATGTCACCAGGTTGATCTTTCTAACATCGACGTTGTCTTTAAAATTGATCTTATCACGCCAAAAATAGAGGTATACTCTGAAGCGACAACCATTCACTCGACTGGAGTTGAAATGGAAGCGCTTGTCGCATCACATGTTTCCGCATTGACAGTATATGACATGTGTAAGGCTATTTCTAAAACAATGGTTATTCAGAACGGAAAACTTATTAAAAAAACTGGAGGAAAAAGCGGGGACTTTACAAATCTATCTTAATATTCCCTGTCTTTAAAATTCCACAGGTATTCTCATTTGAAAACAAAGCTCCAAATATAGTCTTTCCATCCATTTTTCTATACTTGTTCAAAGTTCGCATTGGTTCTAAATTATGGTCTTGCTCTTGCTTATTTGGATTCATCGTTGTCAAATAACATCTATTACAATCACCTTCTTTTACAATAGTGACTCCATTACACTCGATCCGTTTTATCTTGTCTTCTTCATACGCAGGAAGATTATCAATAATCAAGTTTGGTCTGAATCTGTCCCATTGAATAGGCTGATAAAAAAAGTTGACGCTTTTCTTGATCCACTCTGGAAAGTAATACATCCAAGACTTGTCTAACATGATTCTCATATTAAGATCCTGAAGACTTGTTTTTGAAATAACCAAGTACTGATTTGTGTTTGCGAAATTTTTTTGAGAACTTTGGCTTAATACCATTTCGCAATCCTCTTCAATCTTTTGAGAGAGCCATTCGTTTATGAACTCTTTGCTCTTTTCAAAATTTTGGATTTTGAATTTGATACACTCCTGTAACTGGACATCTTCTAATACCATCTCATCCTTTTCTAAAATTACCTCTGGCCGAATCTTTCCTAACTTAACATTTCGCTTCAACGTGATCGAACGTCCCAACTTATCAAATATCGCAAACATTCTGTCATACTTCAATCCAGTATGGCATATAGGCCACTCGTCAACTTCTTGTCCAAGACAACTCTTAATTGGATAAATCACTATTTTTGTGAGTTGTGGATTTCCATATTCCCTTTCTTCTTCAAGAACTCTTTTTGAAACATAGTTTTGTTCAAGAAACTTTATCCACTTATCTATATCGCTCAAAGTGTTTGTATATCCAAATGAAATTCTAATTGCGCCAGTAATCTTTCCGTTTATAATATCTTTGCTATCCCAACATCTATGTCCATCTTTGAAAAAATACAGAAGATCTTCTTTTGTCAAACCTAAATATTGAGAACAAGCTCCTGGATTACAAAAACATCCAACCCTAAGACAAATGTCAGCTTTATCTGCCAACATTTGTACATCTTTATATCCATAGTATTCTCCATTGTGTGTTATAAGATTAAATGCCAAAATGCTTCCATGATTGGCTATATCATCCACACCATAAAACTGGACAAGTCTTCTTCCATTGTGATGTTCGAGTTTTATCATCCTATTGTAACACGTCTGTACCATTCCTTTTATCCTTTCAAAATTTACTGTTTCAATATACTTTTTAAGACAGATATTTGCCTCAACGATAGATAAATATCCCAAAGATCCATCTTCAAACTGTTCAACAAAGTCCTTTCTTGGAATAGAGACGTGTTCTTCAGCAATAGCAAGATCATATGTGCCACCGCCAAAATAGGTTTTTTGGAGTACGTTCGCTGAGGACTTTTTTACAAGAAGCGCGCCCAGATTGGTTGGATATCCTGAAATCTTGTAAAGAGAGATAGGGACAAAGTCTGCTTCTATCTTTGACAAATCTAATCTGTTTGTTGAGATGTATTTTGCGCAGTCAAGAAGCAAATAGACTTGTTCATCTTCACTTGTCTTTATATCATCAATATTTTTTTTTAGTTGGTCAAAATTAGTTAGTTTTCCACTAAAGTTACACTCTGCTGGAAGTGCGACAAGTGACTTTGTAAAGATTTTTGAGCTTTTTCCGTTTGAAAAGGTGTTGATAATGTTGAAAGAGTTATCAACAATATTGATCATTGAGTCTTTATTGTATGCGTATTCTCTTATACCAACCACACTGTTGTGATTTGAGCAAGTCATATAGAAATTTGTTTGACAGTCCCATTTGAAATATTCTCCAACAATCTTTAAAGCGTGAGTCGCGTTTTGAGTAAAAATAACGTAGTAATCTTTGCTTGAAGTTCCACAAAAGTTCAAAATTAATTCTCTTGTCTCTTCAATCCATTTTTTAGAGTTTTGACCAGCTACATTCAAGCTGTGAGGATTTCCAAACACATTTTGTGATAAGATCCGTTGAACATCTTTGAGCCACTCTTGATTAATGAGCTGAGAACCAGCATTATCTAAATAAATCATCTTATATATACAAATAATCTTATTTAAATAAATTAAAACATTTATAAAAAGATTGGTATGATTAAATTTATTTTTTTTATTCTGAATATAGTGGGAATTTTTTCTCAGCCTACTATGGTCTATCTAATCAATAGGCATGGTGTGAGAGAGGCTAGAGACACTTCTGTTTATGAAGGAGGAGCATTACTGTTAAATAGTGCCTATGAAAGACTTTACACAAAAGGAGTACATATAAGACAAATATATCCGATTATTTCACAAAAGTACAATCCGATTGACTTACGCGTTAACTCTTCTGGATGGGAAAGAACTATTACAACAGCGAGCGGAATAGTGGCTGGAATTTATGGACAAAATGACACAAGACAGATTCCAGTATATTCAAGTCCGCCATTTATAGATTGGACATTATACAATTATGACAAGTGTCCACAGTTTGATCAGCGTGTTCAGGAGTTTCAAGCGTCTGTTGAGTGGCAAGATAAGGAGAAGATGTATCAAAACTTGACTCAATATTTGAATGATTTGTTAAAACCAAAGACAAAGATAACGTTAGCTAATATTTACTCAACTTGGGACCTATACTGGATTCAGCGAAATAGACCAGAAATCACAATCTCAATTCCACAGATAGATGATTTAATCTATATTCAGTTGACAGGAGCGACTTATTGGGTAGAAACAACAAAATATTCTCAAAAAATAAGTGGAGAGTATTTAGGAGCGACGTTGAGAACGGCAGTTAAGTATAGAATGGATATGGCGATAAAGGATGATAAGGTGTTTGGACATAAGATGTTTATATCATCGACCCATTATCCGACACAGCTTAACTTTTTGGCATCATTAGGATATAATGGAATGGTTTCAAAGATGATACCAGATTATAATAGTGTTATCGCAGTGGAGTTGTATAAAAAGGCAACGTTTCCAAGTGGATGGAGTGTAAAGTTAAAGTATTGGGATGGAGAGTTATCAAGTCATATTCCGATAGTGATGCGATGGTGTCAAGAGGGAAGTGATTGTGAGATTGATTATACAGAGTTTTGGAGTCAATATAAGGATGTTAATTTGTTAGAGTGGTGTGATAAGTGTAAAAGTACAATGATGTTATGTGTTGGGGCGCAGTCAGAAGTGGTAATACAAAACTCAACAACGAATGTGATTAATATGCGAGAAAGCAATTTGGTACAGATAGGATTGTCAGTAACAATCTTAGTCTTTGTTATAATGAATTTTATGATGATTGTTGTTAGATTTTTCAAAAAGCAAAATCATGATCATCATGAACAAATAAATATAGTTTAATCTTTCTTACTTTGTTTTCGTTTCACATCTTCAATCGCCTGCTTTATTGAGTCCTCTGCCAACATCGAACAATGTAACTTCACTGGTGGCAAATTCAACTGTGTAGCTATATCTTTATTTGTTAACTTTTGTGCCTCTTCTAATGTCTTTCCTATTATTAATTCTGTTGAAAGACTTGAAGAGGCTATCGCTGACGCGCATCCAAATACTCTTGTTTTCGCATCAACTATATTTCCTTTATCATCTACTTTGATCTGAAGCTTCATCACATCTCCACAATTCTTCACAACGATGCCAAAGCTCTTGCTCAAAGCCACAAGATAATTGTTATTCTCTTCTACTTGAAGAGTGTAAGAAGCTGTTGGTCCGTATGTTTTTCTGTGAATGATCTTAAACTTCTTGTCATAAAATTTATTATCTGAATAAATATATGAAACTAACGGCCTATTCTGTAATTGAGAATTCTCCTTCCAACTCATTGTATCCGCTGATAAAAACTTATGATCTCTTGTCACTATTACCGTTGAGTCTCCGTTAAAAGTAATTTTATCCATATCCTTGTATCCAGTGAATAGGACAATCGCGCTTTTAAGCTCAAATACATCTTGTTCAATATTGTACGACCAGACCTTAAAGATCTTTTGTCCATTTGTCTGGTTGAATAACTCTTTCAATGAAATAATTCCATCTTTCGTAAAAACATCTGTATCGCCATGAAAACAAGCAGGCGCCCCAACTATCGCGGTTCCAACGTTTGGATCAGATTTGTCAAGCGACCCAACGTTCTTCGGCTGATTAAATAATTGGACCACTTTCGAGTCGTAGAATCTCTTTGAATTACCTGTTATACTTTTCTTGAAAAGATTAAGAATATTCATTTTATAATACAAAATGAATATTTAATTTATTTTATCAAAGTTTTCCTCTTTTACTAATTTACTCTGACCAATTTCTATCTTTGCTACCACTCCTCGCTGGATCTCTCCCACATTCGTTAAAACCACAAAATTATCTCCTCCCTCCACTATCATTCCATATCCTTCATCGGCTGAACCTTCCTGAACACTTAGTGCTTTTGTCACAAACTTTCTAAAACACTGATTCGACTTATCTTCCTCGCAATTTCTCTTAAATGGTAATGCTCCAGCATTTTGTAACAAGTCTCCAGCCTCAACATACAAAAGACCATCATCTGTTTTTGCCAAAAATCTCTGATTCTTTCCACACTTGATAACTTGCTCTCCCTCTTCAAACTGGACATCGTTCATTGTTGACTTTTCAAATTTTTGTACAGTTCCCATAGCAGATCTAAAACAGTCTCCTGTTTGATCAAATGTTATAATTTCAACAGGAAGATTGTTAACGTATAAGTTTTCGATAGTTTCCCAATTGTTATTAGGAAGACAAACAAGCGTATTTGCTTCAAAATAGAAATACCCGTTAAACATTTTATTATACAATTCTATTTTTTTAAATTATTTAAAAATTTGTCTCACTCCTCCTTTTATATTCCAACAGTTTTGGACTCCTCTATCTATTAGTTGTTTTACCATTCCTCTTGACTGTTCTCCTATTTGGCATAATAAATAGACATTCTTATCCGTCGAGTTACAAATTTGAATAATCTTATCTATCTCTCTTTCTTGGACAGCCCCATATATTTCCTCATCCGAATCTATTGTCTCTCTCACATCTATTATCAGTCTTTTTAGATCTTTTACAACATCTTCATAGCGTTTCTCAATATTGTAAATTGGTATTTTATTACTTGGATAGCACAATTGACACTCTTCGTCTTTATCAAATTGGATATGATTAAATGTTCCATTTAATCCATCATAGTGTAAAAGACCATCTAAGACATCACCAACTTTTGTTAGGACCTTAATACACTCAATCGCTTGTAAAGTTCCAATCAAACCAGGTATTGGACCTAACACGCCAGCGTTGTGACAGCCTTCATTTGTCCAATTTTCCAAATTAGGAAAGAGACATGTGAGACACTTATCCATTTGAAAGACAGCTAGTTGTCCCTCGAAGCCGATAGCCGATCCAAAGATTAATGGAACATTCCATTGTTTGCTTGTCTTATTAATAAGGACTCTAGCTTTAGAGTTGTCTGTACAGTCAAGTATGATTTGAAAGTTATTAGCGTTTTCTTCAAATGTCTCATAAAAATAAGGAAAGTTTAATATCTTAACTGAAGGATTTGCTAGTCTACACTCTCTTTCCGCAACGTCTGTCTTTAATAGATTAAGATCTTCTTGTTTATAAAGAATCTGTCTATGAAGATTCGAAGCGTCAACAGTGTCTCCATCCATAAGACCAATACAGCCGATTCCAGACCTAGCAAGATGGATACAAGCGCTTGTTCCGAGTCCTCCAAGACCGATGACGAGTACTTTAGAGTTAGCAAGGATACGTTGTGAGTCGATTCCGAAGTTTTTAAGAAGGTGATGCCTCTTAAACATTTATAATTATAATTTAATAAGATACCTTGTTAAATTATAATTAGCTATGTTTAAAATAAGTCGTCAATTTTTTGGAAAATGGAATCATCCCATTCCAAATTCAGCATTGTGGGATTCTAATACGAATCTTCCTATCCTCTCTGACAAGTTTGGAAGATTTCACAATTATCTTAGAATCTCTCTCACAGAACGTTGTAACTTGCGTTGTGTATACTGTATGCCTGAAAAGGGAATTGATCTTACTCCAAAAGAAGATCTTCTCTCTACGGACCAGTTCATTAAGCTTTCAAGACTTTTTGTAAAGGCTGGTGTGGATAAAATCAGATTGACAGGAGGAGAGCCTTCCATCTATAAAGACATTAGAACCATTGTGAAAGAGATTGGAGATCTAAAGAAAGAGGGTTTAAAAACACTTGGAATGACGTCAAATGGGATCATACTACATCGACATTTAGAAGAGTTTAAAGAGGCTGGTTTAGATAAAGTGAATATAAGTTTGGATACGTTAGTTCCTGAGAAATTTGAGTTTTTTGCGCGAAGAAAGGGATTTGACCAGGTGATGAAAACCATTGACAAAGCGGTCAAGTTAGGTTACAAACCAAAGGTGAATACGGTGATAATGAAGGGAAAGAATGAGGATGAGATTTTGGATTTTGTGAGTTGGGTACGTGATAAGCCAATAAATATTAGGTTTATTGAGTATATGCCTTTTGATGACAATAAGTGGAAGTTTGAGAAGATGGTTTCGTATATGGATATGAAGGCGAAGATTGAAGAGAGATATGGGAAGTTGGTGAGAAATCGTGATCCGCTGAATGAGACATCAAAGAATTACACTTTACATGGATTTGTTGGAACAGTGAGTTTTATAACAAGTATGACAGACAATTTTTGTGGGGGTTGTAATAGGATAAGGTTGTTATCAAATGGAAATTTGAAGTGGTGTTTGTTTGATCCAAAGATGAAGGGATTAAAGGAGTATTTGGAAGGGAGTGATGAGGAGATCTTAAAAGTGATAAGTAATAGTATAAAGGAGAAGCATCAGAAGCATGGAGGATATGAGAAGATATCTCGTACAAAAAATTTGGAGATGATAAGAATGGGAGGATAATTTTTTAATAAAATCTTTTTTATAGAATAAAATGTCATCACCGTTCGATTATGATTATTTATTAACATTCACAGGTCATTTTGATCCAACAGTGATTCAAAACTCAAATGTGCCAGACAAGTCCAATCCAGCATTCTTTACTGCGGTTCAGCAAAAGGTGGGAGAGATGGAGTTGGCATTTTATTACCAACCACAGTTACAAATGGTGAGCTCTTTTATAAATTTCAATGAGAGCAGATATAAACTTAATTTAAACAAGTAATTTTGTAATTTAATTAAATATTTTTTAATTAAATTTATTTTTAGTCGAAAATGAGAGTGAAAAATGAGAGAAAAATGATATTATAATTTTAGTTTTTTTTATTTTGGTTATTATAAATGTCGTTTCAACAATTCAATAATTATTCTCCCTTTGGTTTTGTTGATTCTATAGGGTTAATCACCTCTAAAGTCTCAGAACTTCAGGCTTCTTATCAACATCCAGTTCAAATTAATGTTCCTGGAAATGATGTTATTTACAACACTACTCAAGTCTTATCTAGATACATTGTTCGTTCTTTTAGCGGTACTGGAAGTCAAGATCAATTTCCTAGCGCATTAGACCTCATTAACGCTCTTAATGCTAATTCTAATGTCGGTTATACAAACGGTATGTATTTTGACTTCATCATAGCCAACAACTCTACAGGAGCGATTACATTTCAACCTGGTGTCGGAATGACCGTTAGTCCATCAAACATCTTGTTATCAGCTGGAGAAGCGCTTTCTTTCCGTGGTATCATAACAGATATTCTTTCAGGATCAATGGTGATCAATTTGGTCAATGCTCCACAATACGTTCCAGCAACAGTTGTCGGATATCAAGGAGCTCAAGGTTGGCAAGGTTATAAAGGTGATCAAGGTCAAGGTTTTAGAATCTTCGCAACAGTGACATCTTTCAATGATTTATGTTCAACAAATCCAACTGGCTCTAACGTTGGTGAGTTCGTTCTCATCACAGGTGGAGACTTATATGTTTATGCTGGTACAGGATTTGGTACAACGGGACCAGCTGGCTGTCCTTTAGACTGGAACTATGCTGGTGATATTACAGATGAATCAACAATCATCGGACCACAAGGTAATCAAGGTTGGCAAGGCTTTCAAGGATCACAAGGAATTCAAGGAGCACAAGGTTGGCAAGGTTTGATTGGTTATCAAGGAGCGCAGGGATTCCAAGGATTTCAAGGATTCCAAGGTTTAATTGGTCCAACAGGAGCAGTAGACTCTTCTACAGGAGCGTTCACAAATTTATATGGAACTTATGTTACAGTTGGATCACAACTCTCAATCAATGGTAATATGAGTGGAGCTAATGGTTATATGGTCAACTTTGCTGCTGAAAATTTAGCAGCGCAAGGTGTAACAGTAGGATTCAACGGGTTGTTATCTGTTGGAAATGCTTCTCTATTACAAAACTTATATGTCACCGGAGGATCTGGCGCTGGTTACTTTGACTCTTTATCAGCAACAACATTCTCTGCTGGTGCTTTTTCAACAACATCTCTCAGCGCTGGAACATTAACAGCAACAACAGGAACAATTACAAATCTTTCTTCAACAAACTTAAGCGCTACAAACGCTACGTTAACATCCGCAACAATTAGTGGAGGAAATGCTACTCTATCTACTATTACAGCTGGAACAGGAGTTATTACAAACTTAACATCCACAAACGCAAATTTACTTGGTGGAAATGCTACTCTTTCAACAATTACAGCTGGTACAGGTGCTATCACAAATTTAAGTGTCACAACTTTAAATGCGACAGGAACATCTAATGTAAAAGACTTAAACATCTCAGGAAACATGAGTGGTGCGAATGGTTACATGGTTAACTTTGCTACAGAAAGCTTAGCAACACAAGGTGCTACAGTCGGATTTAACGGCTTGTTATCTGTTGGTAATGTAAGCTTATTACAAAACTTATATGTTACAGGAGGATCTGGTGCTGGTTATTTTGACTACATTTACACAAAATATTTGACAGGTCCATCTTTAGGAGCAATTGGTCCACAAGGTAATCAAGGTTGGCAAGGAGTACAAGGAGCACAAGGATTTCAAGGAGCACAAGGATGGCAAGGTATTGTTGGTCCAACAGGTTCCTTTAATATGGCAAGCGGTTCGTTCTCTTATTTATACGTTGATCAAATGGGAGTTGGAACTAGTTTAACAATGTTTACTGGGGCTCTTCTTACTACTCAAGATGTCACAGTTAAAGGAAATATGAGTGGAGCAAATGCTTACTTTGTTAATTTAGCTTCTGAAAGTTTAGCTACACAAGGCGCTACTATCGGATTTAATGGTTTATTATCTGTTGGCAATGTTGCTCTTTTACAAAACTTATATGTTACTGGAGGATCTGGAGCTGGTTATTTTGACTCTTTATCAGCAACAACATTCTCAGCAGGAGCTTTTTCAACAACATCTCTCAGTGCTGGAACATTGACAGCAACAACAGGAACAATCACAAATCTTTCTTCAACAAATTTAAGCGCTACAAACGCAACTTTAACATCCGCAACAATTAGTGGTGGAAACGCTACTTTATCAACAGTTATAGCTGGAACAGGAGTTATCACAAACTTAAGCTCTACAAACGCAACTTTAACAACAGCAACAATTAGTGGAGGAAATGCTACTTTATCAACAATTACAGCTGGAACAGGAGTTATCACAAACTTAAGCGTAACAACATTGAATGCGACAGGAACATCAAATGTCAAAGATTTGAACATCTCAGGAAATATGAGTGGAGCTAACGGTTATATGGTTAACTTTGCTTCGGAAAGCTTAGCTACACAAGGCGCAACAGTAGGATTTAATGGTATGTTATCTGTTGGTAATGTTTCACTTTTACAAAACTTATATGTCACAGGAGGATCTGGAGCTGGTTACTTTGATTCTTTATCAGCAACAACATTCTCAGCTGGAGCTTTTTCAACAACATCTTTAAGTGCTGGAACATTAACAGCAACAACAGGAACAATTACAAATCTTTCTTCAACAAACTTATCATCA
>Ga0214917_10007555_pt1 | contig 10949 bp, 12 predicted proteins | sample LL_1208_BB_MetaG_FD_177983 | JGI IMG/M metagenome (GOLD analysis project Ga0214917, IMG submission 177983) | Freshwater microbial communities from Lake Lanier, Atlanta, Georgia, United States - LL_1208_BB | ecosystem: Environmental > Aquatic > Freshwater > Lake | place: USA: Georgia | collected...
GGCCACCCTATTTGTCTGGACGCAAAAAGCCCGAATTTCCCGTGCGGAAAAATCAAAAACCTGAAGACTCTGTAGGGCTGCGCTTCGTCGCGGCCATGGCCCCAGGGGACTGGGGCCCAACAGGACTCTGGGCTTCCGGTCTTCCGGCTCCGGTAGGTTCGCCTTTAGCCCTCGATAATCATCCCGCCTGGAAGGACGCTAACTTTGAAGGGGCCGAGCGAACCATGCTGCTTAACGGAATGCGCATGACACTAGCGGAAAAATTCGCTGGTTGGAGGAGGCGGAGACTTTTTCCCTGCAATTCCCCATCAATCGACGGCGTGCAATCTCAGAAGGCCGCCTCCCGCCAGAAGGCTGATTGGATTTCGAAATTGGGATTTCGAAATTCGAAAGCCGGCGCGGAGCGTGGCTTGCCACGAACCCGGAGGCGAAGGTGGCTTGGGCCAGGGGTTGGTGTGTGGGGGACAATTCCGAAATAACATCACTACTCGTCCCCAGCCTTACGCTTCAACGCCCAAATATCCCATCTCCTGAAAATGCTGGTCAAAGGCAAGGGCTGTTCGGATGGCTAACTGTCGCATGGCATCAAAACTCGTCAAATCTACCAAGCTGAGGTTACGACGCTGGGCGATCCGCCACTGCGCGGCGGCACGCTCAAATCCATCAGGACCAACCTCATGAATTTTGCAAAGGGGTAGCCAGTCATCCTGAAAAGCCGTCACCGCCTCTGCGCCCAACCGTCGCTGAATAAGAGACCAGCTTTCCAGCCGGACGTAGTCGGTTGTCCATGCCTCGGCGCGGAGCTCGGCCAGACGGGCCCACTTCTTCAGGGAATCGGAGTGGCAACGATCCCCCTTGTCCAGTACCGCCAAAAAAGCCGAGGTGTCGATAAAGACCGCCGTCACCACCGATCCCCAAGGTGCTCATCGTGTTTCTCGGCTAGGTCCTTTAACCCGCTTTGAAATTTCCCTGCGGACTGAAAGGCACGCGCCCATTTCTGTTCGGCCTCTTGCATCTCGATGGTTGTGTCCAAGGACCTTCGCACGATCTCGGAGATGCTGTCCCCGGACGCCTTCGCCCTCGCCTTCAGCTTTTCGTAAGTTTTCTTTTCAAACTGAATCTGAGTTCGTATCATGTTGGCATTATAATTGAAACATGCCATCAGTCAACTTTTTTGCTTGGCGAAAAAAGGAAACCAGAGGTAGGACTTAAATCAACTCTCGGCTGAGCCAGAACTGGATTCATGAGGTCCCTTGCATGAATTTCGATTACGATCTTCCCAAAAAAACCGAATCGGCTATAGAAATTATACTATGTTTGGACAACTAAAATGACATGACTATAAACATGACCTAGATAACCAATATGATCCAAATTAACATAAATGAGGCAAAGGCAAGGCTTTCCAAATACACCAAAATGGTAAAGGCGGGCGAAACAGTGGTACTTTGTGAAAGAAATAAGCCCTTTGCAGAAATTAGACCTTTGGATCGCAAAGGTTTGGCGCCCAGGGTTTTTGGTTTGTCGAAGGGGATCTTTACGCTGGGGCCAGATTTTTTTGAGGCGGACGCCGAAATTCAAAAATTGTTTGATGGAGTTTAAATAAAGCGATGGCTGGAACCTTCCTGTTAGATACGGCACCCCTGCTTTACCTGATGGGGCAGGAGGATTCCGTGCCGGTTTCCGTTCGCCGGGAACTAGCGGATCCTAATACGGAGGTTTTCTACAGCCAGATCAGTTTGTGGGAGATTCAGATCAAATATCAGCTGGGAAAGCTTTCCATGCCCGATGAGCCTGCTGTCATTCTGCCACGCGAACTGGCCCGGTACAGTTTCAGCCAGCTAAACCTCACGGACACGGCAATCTATGGATTGTCGCGTCTACCGCCGGTGCACCAGGATCCTTTCGACCGGATTCTCATCGTTCAGGCTAAACTCACGGGATCGACCCTTGTTTCGCCAGATAAAATTTTTTCTCAATATCCCGTCAACGTACGTTGGGGATAACGGGAAAAACCTGCTGAACGCAGGCCAGCAAAAAAGAAATTGCGTCGAATTGGTTTTGAACCCTCAAAGAAAGGGGTCAAGCGACCAAGGGCGGCAGCATTCCAAGATTTTTTTGGAAACCTCGCTTAAACAGACACTCTTGTGGTGGAAGAAAATACAAAATATATTGTTAGGAAATTTTAGATTAACTAAAAAAAGTAGTTCAAAAAAAATTTTAGTCTCCGCGTCCCATTACATCGGAAATTTGTTTCACGCCAGAATTTTTCTCCCGGAGCTCTGCGCCTTATTTCGAGCCGAGGCAGCCTGTTTCTCCTTTGAGGCCGTACCTGATAAAGACAAGCTTCGCTGGCTGAAAAATCTTTCCTGCCCGTGCCTTTTAGGGGAGCGAGAGTTGAGGCCGTTTCAACAACAAGCCGAGACAATCGCGCAATTATTGCTGCAAAAATTTGTGAATCAGGAAACGCTTATAAATTACTGTATAGACAAAATTCCCCTGGGCATTTTGATTCATGATCATTACCTGCGAAGAAAATGTGTGGCCCAAGTCGACCTCAAAGATCCAGAGTTTTTGAGAGATTTGATTTTGGGCATCAAGATTTACCTAACCACAAAAAATTACTTTGAAAATAATTCAACCGTTTTGATTTGGGCAGATCATCCGGTTTATCTGGAGTCTGGGGTGATCCTGCAGGTCGCCGCAAAATACGGAATTCCGTGCCTACATCTGGGAGGAGGGTCATCGCCAATGGCATTTTTTATTTATCCACCCAAAACACGGCGTAAAGAGCATGCTTTAAAAATGGCCTACCAAATTCCATATGAGGAATTCCCTTCATTATTTAAAAAACTTTCATTGGAGCAAAAAAGAAGAGCGCTTTCTTGGGCAAAAAAATCCTTACACAGGCATCTTGGGGGTGGCAAAAAGGAAATCGTGGCAGGGGGCCATACACCTTTCCGCTTGGTTGCCCGAAAAAAACTTATTCGATCAAGCCGCATTGAGGCCTTGGTGCTGCCACGAGACTTTTCCGATGCACCGAACGTTTACGGAAAAATGCTTTTTCCGGATAATTTAAGTTGGCTTACTTTTGTTCTAAAAGAATCCCAAAAAACAAATTTTCCATGGGCATTAAAGCCGCATCCCAACCGCTGGTCAGGGGATGGTGAAAAAATGAACCGTCTGAACCAAGCCGTTTTGGAAAAAATCCGCCTTCAGTTTCCCCATGTGGAATTTCTTGAGCCTCACACAAGCTATTATGAACTGATTCAGCGAGGGCTTCGGACTGTCTTTACCCCGTGTGGATCTGTCGGGCATGAATTGCCGGCTTTGGGCGTGGCGGTTGTTAACGGGGGGCGAAATCCGCATATTTCCTATAATTTCAATTACCATCCGGCATCTCGCAAAAAGCTTGCTTCCTTAATCCGCAAAGCAGACAAGTTAAGGCCTAGAAACACAAAAAAAATTCCTGAATTTTATTATATGTACTACAAATTCCTGGAAGACACATCCTCGGTGAAAAACCTTTGGCCCAAGCGCCTTGATCAGGCTTTTCAAGTGACGCAAGATCTTCCATCTTCATTGGGTCTGAAGCGCTTAGCCGGCGAATTTCCCGTCCTTAAAACGCAAAGCTCAAAAATCCAAAATCATTTTAAAAACAAAAAAATGCAGTTAACAAAAAAGGCGTTTTAAAAAATGAAAAGCATTCTTATCACCGGAGGAACCGGATCTTTTGGTCAAGCTTTTGTCGCTGAGGCAGTTCGGCGGTTCCTTGAGTTAAAGCGGTTAGTAGTCTTCAGCCGGGATGAGCTAAAGCAGTTTGAAATGGCTCAAAAGTATCCGGAGCCAAAATATGATTTTATCAGATTTTTCATCGGGGACGTAAGGGATCGGGGTCGTCTACGGAGGGCTTTGGAGGGAATCGATGCGGTGGTCCACGCTGCCGCGCTTAAGCAGGTGCCGGCGGCAGAATACAATCCCATGGAATTTATTCATACCAATGTGCTGGGCGCAGAAAACCTGATTGAGGCATGTGTCGATGCGGGAGTGAAAAGGGTGGTGGCCTTGTCGACCGATAAAGCGGCTGCACCGATCAACCTGTATGGGGCGACCAAGTTGTGCAGCGACAAGTTATTCGTCGCGGCCAATAATTATGTTGGGAAAAAAACCACCTTCACGGTTGTCCGTTACGGCAACGTCATGGGGTCCCGCGGCTCAGTGATTCCTTTTTTCCTTGAAAAGGCCAAGACTGGAGAATTGCCAATAACCGATCCGATGATGACCCGCTTCAATATTACCCTCCAGGAAGGCGTAAACATGGTCTTATGGGCGTTGAAAAATGCGTTGGGAGGTGAAATTTTCGTCCCCAAAATTCCGTCCTATCGGATTACAGATGTCGCCAAAGCGATTGGCCCTTCCTGCTGTCAGAAAATCGTCGGCATTCGACCCGGGGAAAAAGTCCACGAGGAGATGATCACGAGCAGCGATAGCCTCAACACCATTGATCTCGGGAATTATTATGCCATTCTCAATACGGGAGCAGGGCACACGGTGGAAGAGTACCTAAAAAAGCGAAAAGGTAAAAAAGTAAAAGAAGGCTTTTTTTATAACTCTGGTCAGAATGAAAAATTTTTAAGTGCTTTAGAAATCCAGTCTTTAATACGCAAACATCTGGATCCCCAATTCCAGCCTCTCTGACCTCCATACCCTACAGCCGGCCGTGTTTGGATGCGTCCGACATAGATGCCGTAGTGCGGGTCTTAAAGACTCCATTTCTTACTCAAGGTCCGGAAATTTCCAATTTTGAGAGGAAGTTTGCAGAGTTTTGCGGAGTTAAGTATGCGGTGTCCTGCAGCTCCGCCACCGCTGGTCTCCACCTTTCGGCCATGGTGCTGGGAATGAAACCAGGGGATCTCTGGTGGACTTCACCAAACACTTTTTGTGCGACTGCGGACGCGGCGTTGCGTTGCGGGGCCAACGTAGATTTCATCGATATCGAATGGGGTACTTACAACATGGACCTGAACCTGCTGGAAAAACGGCTTCGGGAAGCAGCCCGAAAAAATCGTCTTCCCCAAGTGGTGGTGCCGGTGCACTTTGCCGGCAACCCGGTCGACATGGAAGCCTTGGAAGGGCTTCGAAATCGTTACGAATTCAAGGTGGTGGAGGATGCTGCCCATGCGACCGGTGCTGAGTTGCGGGGCGATAAAGTCGGGTCTTGTAAATGGTCTGATCTGTGTGTGTTTAGTTTTCACGCCATAAAAATTATTACCACGGGAGAAGGTGGCATGGTGACTACCAACTCTGCGCATCTTTATGAGAAATTATGTCGTTTGAGAACCCACGGGATCAGCCGGGATTTGCGGCATCTTCGGCCTAATCGAAAAATGTCCTGGTACTATGAAAAACTAGAGCTCGGCAATCATTATCGCATGACCGATATCCAGGCGGCTCTTGGAACGAGTCAGTTAAAAAAAATCAACAGGTTTCTAGCCGATAGGGAAGCAATAGCCGAAAATTATAACGAAAAGTTGAAGGAACTTCCCCTGGATCTTCCCCAAGTAACCCGTGGGGCCCGATCCTCCTGGCATCTTTATCCAGTATGTGTGCGGGGCAACCTTTTTTCCAGAGACAAAATCATGCCGCGGCTTCATCGGGCCGGGGTCTTGGCCAATCTCCACTATCCTCCGGTTCCGCATTTCAGAATTTATCGCGGAACAAACGCAGTTCTTGGCCCGTGTCCGGTCGCCGATCAATATGCATCCCGGGCGCTTTCTTTGCCCATGTATCCTGGTCTTTCCAAAAAAGATTTGGTGAAGGTGACTCGCATTATGCCGGGCATGTTCTCCTGATGCCCTTGGATAGTGAAACGTTAAAAAATCTCCCCGAAAATGGAAATAACGAAAGAATTGGTTTTTCGTTCTTTGTCCCTTGCCGGGTTGGTAGCTGAGATGGAAGGTGATAATACGGCAAGATGGAAGCAATGCCTGCAAAAACTTGCCCACCAACCCGTTTCCTTCCAATCCAGCTTTAAAAGATATCAGCAAGCCTACCATCAAGCTCATGGTGACAGTTGGATCGACATTTCCTTGATTCTGATGTTTGAAAATCGACCCCTGGGACTCTGGCCACTCAGTATCCATTACCATGGGGGAGGGTATCTTTTGACTTCTCATGGGCTACCTATGTGGGCGCCCGTTTTTGCGGGGGGTGAGGAAAAGGCGATCGTGAAAAAACTGATCGTTAAATGTCTGAATTTTCTAGAAATAATGGGAACCGAGCTGAAACTAAAAGAAGTCCAAAGCCGAGAGGCTTTTGACGGAGAGACCGTCTTAAGTGAGTGGCACCGACAATCCTTGTTGCGTGGGGGGCGCCCTTCCTTGGAGTATGATCTCTACCTTGATCTTTCTCCGGGTTGGGAGAATGTCCGGGCAAAATTTCGGGACTCGTATAAACCTCTCATCAACAGTGGCCTGCGCACGTGGAAAACAGAGGTTTTCGGATCCGGATTGGAAAAAAGCGCTTGGGAGGAATTTCGCTCTTTACACCGAGAAGCAGCAGGTCGTAAAACGCGTGCAGATTCCACATGGGAGATACAATTTCAGGCAGTCAAAGGGGACGATTCTTTTGTTGTTTTTTTAAGGGACGAAAATAACCGTATGGTGGGGGGTGGGCTTTTTGATCTAAGTGCTACAGAGGGCAACTACTCCGTCGGGGCCTATGATCGTTCGTTGTTTAAAAAACCCCTTGGTCATGTGGTCCAAGCTTTGGCGATCAAGGAAATGATACGGAGAAACATCAAGTGGTATCGAATTGGCACAAGACCATTCTCCGGGAACTCCCCGGGGAGCTTTTCGAAGGAACGATCCATCGCGTATTTCAAAGAGGGGTTTTCCTCCCACCTTGTTCCGGTGTATCTTATGAGCCATCCGATCCCCAGCCCTGTGCCCACATGAACAAGCAACTGTCCTTTCAAGATTTCGAAGCTTTGGCCAGTCAGCCTGGGTTGCAGGCTTACGAAAGGGTTGGGTTCAAGGCGGTGCATCGGAAGAAAACAGAAAAAAATATTTTTCCGGATCTCCTGCAAAAGATACCGGCGCTTAACCAAAAAAACAAAAACATCCTCGAAATTGGTTGTGGCTGCAGCCTTCCGGCCCGATCGTTGATTGCCCACTGTAAAAAGAAAAAACACCGCCTCGTGCTGGTCGACAGCGCGGGAATGCTGGCACGTCTCCCGGACCACGGGTTTTTGAAAAAAGCGCCGCACCAGTTTCCCCAGGAGCCAAAGTTCCTTAAAGATCATCATAAAAAGTTTGATGTCATTATCATTTACGGCGTGGTCCACGCCATTTATGAACACCAGAATGTATTTACCTTTCTCGACCGCGCGGTTTCTCTGCTGAAGGAGGGCGGCTCTCTTCTGGTGGGTGATCTAGCGAATCTTTCAAAAAAACGCAGGTTTTTATCCAGTCCCGCGGGCCGGCAATTTCATAAGCGTTGGGCCAAGGGGCAAAAGGCGCCTCCCATCCGCTGGCTGGAGACATATGAGGATTTTGATGACAGCGTGATTTTTCAGCTTTTGCTTCGCTATCGGCTAATGGGCTTGGAGACATACCTGTTGCCTCAGGCCGAGGGACTGCCCCTGAATCAGACGCGGGAAGATCTCCTAATTGTTCGCAGATAGGCCGGCTGAAGTTGGGCGGGATTCTGGTGAAGTCGTCACGTCAATTAAATTTTGCCGTTGGGCTCTAGGCACAGCCCAATTTGGGTTTCCTTATGGGGTGGCCAATACAGCGGGTGCACCCTGCCCCCGGCAAGTAAGAGCGATTCTTAAGCGCGGATGGCAGGCGGGGTTTCGCACTTTGGACACGGCGATGGCTTACGGCCGAAGCGAGGAGCAACTAGGCCGGGCAGGGGTCTCTTCATGGGAAGTGATCACCAAGCTTCCCGGCTGTCCTGTGCAAGGTTCGACGGCCATTGCGGGATGGGTTGAAGAGAGTCTTCATGGCAGTCTCCAGCGCCTGCGGCGGTCCTACGTTAGCGGCCTTCTTTTTCACCGCCCCGAGGAGCTGCTGGGCCCGCACGGCAAGGATCTTTGGAAAGCAGCCGAAAACCAAAAGGCCTGCGGGCACATAAAAAAAATCGGTGTTTCGGTCTACGACCCGCAAGTGCTTCGGGCCCTTCTCCGGAAGTGCCCTCTGGAACTTGTGCAATTTCCCCTCAATCCCTTGGACCGAAGATTTCTAAAAGGCGGTTTGTTGGGAGACCTAAAAAAAAGAAAAGTGGAGGTACATGCGCGCTCCGTTTTTTTGCAAGGCTTGTTGTTAATGCCGCCCTCCCAAACACGCCCTTATTTCAAAAAGTGGCGGCCCCTTTTGAGGCAGTGGCATGAGTGGGCCTGCAAAAAGGCGAAAACGCCGCTTCGCGCCTGCGTGAACTTTTGTGAGGGGTTGGACCTGGTCGATCGGTTTATTGTTGGAGTGGACAGCCCGACGCAACTGAGGGAGATCCTTGCAGCGCTGCGTTTGGCCAAACCTGAAATGAGCCCGGTCTTTGGCTGCGAAGATCCCCGCATTCTCAATCCTGGACAATGGTTCAAGGCTTGAAAACAGTTGCCCTCGTGCAGGCCCGGATGAACTCCCGCCGACTTCCCGGGAAGGTGATGAGGAAGATCGGGAATCGTGCCCTGATTGAGATTTTGGTCGAAAGGCTCAAAAAGGCGAAATGTTTGGACGGTATCTTGGTTGCAACCACGAAGACAAAAGCTGATGACTGTCTGGTCAGGCTTCTACGGGCCAAGGGGATTCCGTTTTATCGCGGGAGTGCGGAGGACGTTCTCGGGCGTTTGACCGCAGCGGCTAAAAGTGCGGATGCCACAATTGTGGTGCGAATTACCGGGGACTGCCCGCTGGTGGATGGTCAGGTCGTGGATGCTGTCGTGGCCGACTATCGGCAAGGAGGCGTGGATTATGTTTCCAACGTGGATCCCCCGACCTTTCCCGATGGCCTGGATGTGGAGGTGTTCTCCGCCCGAGTCCTGAATCAGGCCAACCGTGCCTCCCGGAGGCGCGCCGAGCGTGAACACGTCACCCCTTGGATGCGAACCCATCCCCGTTTGAGAAAGCGAAATGTTAGCCAGACCGTTGACCTTTCCGGCGAACGCTGGACGGTGGACGAGCCTGAGGATTTTGAGGTAATCAAAAAAATTTTCCGTCACTTTGCTCCGAGAAGGGATTTTTCCTGGAAAGAAGTGGTCCAGCTGAAAAAAAACAATCCACGGATCTTTCAAGGCAACCGTGGAATCGCCCGGAATCAAGGGATGGAGCTGGGGGTTGGGCAAAAACTCTGGAAACGGGCAAGGCGGGTGATCCCGGGTGGCAACATGTTGCTGTCCAAAAGGGCCGAAATGTTTTTGCCCGGTCAATGGCCCACCTATTTTCAGCGGGCACGAGGATGCTTCGTTTGGGATTTGGAGGGGAGAAAGTTTGCCGATCTCTCCATGATGGGAATCGGTACGAATATTCTGGGGTACGGACATCCGGCGGTGGACGGAGCCGTGCGGCAGATCGTCCGGGAAGGAAACATGTCCACTCTCAACTGCCCGGAAGAAGTTTATTTGGCCGAAAAACTGGTGGAAATTCATCCGTGGGCAGAAATGGTCCGGTTGGCCCGGAGCGGCGGGGAAGCCAACGCTATCGCAATCCGGATTGCGAGGGCTGCCACCCGCAAAGAAAAAGTCGCGATTTGTGGCTACCATGGCTGGCATGATTGGTACCTCAGCGCCAATCTTGCCAACGACCGACATTTGGACGGACATCTATTGCCGGGTTTGGAACCCCGGGGCGTGCCCCGGAGCCTCCGGGGCACGGTCTTTCCTTTTCGTTACAACCAGTATGAGGAGCTGGAGAATTTGGTCCGGAAAGAGAATATCGGAATTGTTAAAATGGAGGTGGAGAGAAACGAACCCCCGCGTGGCGACTTCCTTAAGAAAATCCGTAAACTTTGCTCCCAACGAGGGATTGTGCTGATTTTCGATGAATGCACCTCTGGATTCAGGGAAACCTTCGGCGGGTTGCATAAAAAATACGGGGTTGAGCCGGATCTCGCGATGTTTGGCAAGGCTCTCGGCAACGGCTACGCAATTACCGCGGTAATTGGCCGGCGGTCCGTGATGGAGGCGGCCCAAACCAGCTTTATCAGCAGCACTTTCTGGACGGAAAGAATCGGTCCGACGGCTGCGTTGCGATGCCTGAAAGTCATGGAGAAAGAACGGGCTTGGGAACAAATCTCCGCCACGGGACGTCTCATCCGAACAACTTGGGAAAAGCTGGCAAAGGAACACGGTCTCGGGATTCACGTCAGTGGCCTGGCCCCGCTTCCTGCGATGACTTTCCTGGGGCCGCGAGCGCTGCTTTACAAAACCCTTTTTATTCAGGAGATGCTGAAAAGGGGCTACTTGGGCACACCAACGGTTTACGCCTGCTTGGCGCACACGCCAAAAATCCTGCGGAGCTACTTCGAGGCTCTCGAGCCGGTTTTCCGGATAATTGCGGAGTGTGAAAACGGCCGTGATCCCGGCGAGTTTTTGCAGGGGCCGGTTTGCCATGCCGGGTTTCAAAGATTAAATTAACTTATGAAGTCGATCCAAGCTTATCTCCGCATCATCAGCCGAATCGAAAAGGTGCGGGCCCAAAACAATATCAACTGGATGGATCTTCTGCGAATCGCCTTCCGTGCCGACCCTGCTAACGCCAAAAAATGCATGCGCCGGATCAATGCCCAAGACCGCAAAATCGCAAAACTGCTCCGCCAGTTGTCCTCCTGATGGTGGATGAGCTGCGGGCGCGATGCGTCCGCCGAGAGGACGGGCTCTTTCTTCTGGCTTGGGCTAACGACCGCGAAGCTCGGGAACAAAGTTTCAACCGCAAGAAAATCACGGTTCTGCAGCA
>Ga0214917_10007557_pt1 | contig 10947 bp, 8 predicted proteins | sample LL_1208_BB_MetaG_FD_177983 | JGI IMG/M metagenome (GOLD analysis project Ga0214917, IMG submission 177983) | Freshwater microbial communities from Lake Lanier, Atlanta, Georgia, United States - LL_1208_BB | ecosystem: Environmental > Aquatic > Freshwater > Lake | place: USA: Georgia | collected...
AAGCATGTATTCGGAGATAAATATTGAAACGAAAAAAATTTCCATCCCCCACCAAATTGATTGATTTTCTTCTTGGGATGGAATTGTTTCAACCGCAAAAACAATCATTGATCCTAAAATGCATGCAGTCAGGAATCCATTAATAAGGAGAGCTAGAAATGAGGAAGTTGGTTCCTCAAATATCAAATACACTTTGTATCGAAAAACTTCATAATCGCCAGAATTTACAATTCTTGTTGGAATTGTAAACATTGCAAGTTCTCGTAATCGAGCAAGTTTCGATTGGATGTCGGAAGACAGAAATGGGCGAGGTGCTTCCGGTGAATACCCAACTTCTACTGCCATGAAAAATATTTCTAGAACGATTTTACGAGAGAAAAAAATATTGCGAGAAAAAAAAATCGGCAACACTCTAAGTTTTAGACGTACTATCGACAACACTTGTGTGAACAATTTGTTTCCACTTCATAAATTTATCCACACAAGACGTTTTGGAGCCAAATCTGTTTGTGACCCATTCCACATTAGTAGCGGAAATTGAGACGAAAAAATCACCTTTTCTGTCCATTAAAATCCATCCTGGTTGTCGAGAGAAAACCATCATTTGTCCCCCGCCATGAGCCGCCGAGAATCCTTCTGGATGAGAAAACTCTCGCGATGAAAACAAGAGCAATAATCCCATCTGATCCATCATTCGAGAAACTAAAAATTGGTAACATGATGCTGACACTGGCACAGGTAATTGGAGGATAATTTTTTGATGAAACGGAAGTTCATCGAAGATGATGGATGTTGTTGGTGTAGATGGAGCTGGTTGAGGGAACAATTGGGAATGGGGAAGTTGAACGAGATTGAATCCGTCTTCCTGTGCAAAGATTGACATGGAATTTGTCACCGACTCAATCACACTAGATTGGCACAAAATCCATTCAATAGACACCACAAACAATCGCGGAAACGTAAACTGTGGTTCCATGTGAATTATATACCAATCTCCGTTGGAACCTGTTCGAACAAGGGTCGGGACGAATCCCGAGATTTTTCGCGATCCCACAGAAGAGGGGAGAGTGACACGGAGAAATTTTTCGAGCTTGTGAATCCAATCCAAGAATCGGGAGGTTATGAGGGATGGAGATACTAGACACGTTAGATTATCCGCGTTGCCGAGACTTGGAGAGTTTGTGGCAGAAAATGCATGCACAAACTCGTCTTCTTTCGGGATTAGCGCAAAAAGTTTTGTTCGAATAGCTGAACGAAATTTCCATCCAATGCCAACAAGTTCTTGAGAAATCGACGCATTGTTAGGAACCGTTGATGGCAAAGATTGTTGTATGAACGGATTCACAATCACGTCATCGAGTAAATTCCATGGCAGCGGTGGTGGGATGAAAAATTTACGTCGCTCAAAACTTATTGAGGAAGAAACATCCTGACACGATTTACATACAATAATATCCGATTTAAAGTCCGCTGATAAATTGGGTGATCCGTTTGTTCGGAGAATGTACTCGTAGACATACTCGCTTGATTCCGGATTGGTCGAGTCTGGCACCGGCCCTGTTATTGAGTTGCCAGACTCTCCGCTCAAATAAACGCGGGATACGTAAATGTTCCCGGACTCGAGCCGGTTCAAAACCCAAATACATTTGTCCTCACTCTTGATCATTACTTTTTGAATATGACTGTCTCTCATAGACGACCGGCTCACTAATACACCAAATGAAGTGGATAATTTTTCACGTGTATCGTCTGCAGGTGGAGAATCGCCTGCGGATGTCCCGCTGGCGTCTATCAGCTGCATATCCATAGCTAAACGGGTTCCAATAAGATCGTGAAAAGTCTTCAATCCTTCACCTGGAACTGTCCAATTATCGATCGGTTTAATATCAGTCGATTTCACCGATGCTTCAATCGCCACTCGTTGAAGACGAGGTGTAACTATTCCGAGATCCACAATCTCAGTATCAGTTCTTTTTTCACGACCAAGAATTGGTTTTCGGAATAGTTTGTCCACACTGAGAGGTTTCACAGAGGGTTGCAGATTACCCGACATACTGAAAGGTGGTTTCAATGTCTTCCTCACTTCGCTACCAGAAGTATACATTTCGATTTTGTTCTCAATGTTTGAGAATAAAATACTTGAGAATTTCTCTATTCCACATTCCGATTTATTTTTACCAACAACTGGAGCTGGGAAAACGCAACTGTAGTAACTGAACCACAACCACGGTAGAAATTTTTCCTCATTGTTCAAAAGAATTGTTACAGGCGATTTATTCACGATTGGTTTGGGTCCAAGAGAAATTACTCGAATACTACAGCTGGTAGATTCGACTCGTTTTCGTGTTATTTCCAGCAATGATTTTTCCTTTATTCGAAAAACTGAATTGCATGCAGAAATAATTGTTATCTGTGTTCCAGTAACTCCAAGTCGACGATCCATATGATGTTTCGCAAAATGATTTAATGCTAAATTTATTGACTCGAGAATGTTGGAATCGCTAGAATGACACGGAATACTTCCACGAGGAGTTTTAAGCTGAACAGGACGAGTCTTGCAACCACAAACTGCTGAATCACGAACAAAATTTACACCGATCGTTAACGGTCGCGACTGAAACCAGTCGGGACATTCACCATCGACTGAATTGATCGGACAATCGATCCATTCAATTCGGGATGGAAAAACATTGAAAAATCGCACCAAATTTGTCCGAAATTGAGAGACCGAAAAATCGGATAAATTTCCTTCAAAAATTATTTCGCAAAAATCAGGAATATTTTCATCGTCAACTCGAATTGTGGCAATTAAAAGTAAATGATGATTTCGTCCTTGAGCGATCGCTTCATGCAAACCATCGCAAACTGCGCGAATCATTTTCGTGAAAACGGGTTCTTGGGTGAGACAATCAAATTCCCATAGATCGCGAGTTATATGGAGAAAAACAACAAGTTGAGCGGAGCAAGATCTCACAACTATCCGCGTTTGCGGTCCAACTATCCCACTCACTGCTCCGCCATTCGTTTCACCAAGACTGTGAACTGTCACGGATGAACATTTCAACATATCGGAAAATGGAGGAGAAAGAGATGTGTAAACAACGGATCCTAAAAGACGAATTTGAAAACCCCATAAATCCCGTTTCGATACATAACGATCCTTCACAGCAATCACGAGATCACTCAACGTACTTTCCACCAAAACTGATTGGTCAGTTATTTCTTCGATAATTAATTCGCGAACATCTTTTGATATTCCGGCTGATTCTGATAATCGCGGACAAAGTGCGATAGTCGAACCAGGAGCGTGCGTTCCTTGTTTGATATTCTCGGACGAGATCGAAATGAGGAACGGAGAAAATGATCCGCCACGAACGCGACAAATACACCCCTTTTCAATTTTTTGAACCGATAAAGGACATCCCGTAACAATCACATGCGGCATATTGCCGCACAAATTCGTATTGTCCTGTCGATTAAGACTAGCTGTCCAAGGGCCTTCTGTTGAAGTCGAGACGGGTTTCGATTGACCCACTGATGCTGTCAGTTTCGCCAATAAACTTTTACTCATAACAATTCCTCACTATTAAATGTTTTTTTTTTCGAGAAGCCCACTCGGAACACGTATTTATTCGGTCTAGGTCTATCTAATTTAAACGCCCTCTTCTAGCAACTAACTCCTCCTCTGATTTCGCGAGTTCGAAAATGAACAAATGATCCGGAATAAGTTCGTTTGAGCTCGAATTCTTCCCCAATCGGACAGTTACTACTGTGCCATCTTTCAACGGACCGACAGGACCTTCGCTGGGGATACAACGAACACCATCGACCAACACTGTCACTCCGCCATCTTCATTCATCATGACGTATGCGTCGTTTCCGAGGAAGAAAAATTTACCTGAAAAAAAAGATTCACCCGCCGGAATAATATCAAAATCAAACCCGGTTTCGCTAGTCCCCACAATTGGTCCAAAAACCAATTCTGTTCGAAGGGGTTGCGTTTCGCAGTCTGCGCGATCTTCTTCAGGAATCGACAACAAAGATTTCCATCGCCATGGTTGAGGGAATTTTGAATTCAACGAATCGCAAAAATTCGTAAATGCATTTTTCGATTTCGCTTTCAACGGATTAAATTTTGGAATTATATACGAAACAAGCAAACGATCAAGTTTCAAAATATGACGAATAAATGAATCATCAAAAGCGTATTTGTGGAAAAAATCAGAAAGAAATGGAATTTTAAAAGAGTCAGTTTTTTGGCGTTTTGCAGATGGTGATTCGGATTCAGCAAGTTCACGAATGGTCAGGAAAGATCGCGGAACACTTGTTATCCAAATCGAGGGTAGTTGGGGGTCTTTGACCGTCTCGGCAGCTGCAGAGGTGCCATGAGTCTGCTCCTCCGATACAGTCGACTGAACTGGATCAACACGACCAGTGAATTTGAATTCGCCGTTTCCTTCATATTCAAAATAACAATTATTTTTTAATAGTAAAAGTTTTTGCCTCTCGGAATCATAGTAGAATAATAATCCGTTTTCTGAAATCCATTTATTGCGGAATTTTTCTTCGCTAGAAGCTCCACGAATAATCATTTCTGCCGCCTCGACGATTCCATCATCCGAGTCGGAAGACTCGGATGATGAGGGCTGTTCCTCTTCTTGAAACAAATCGTCCAGTAAATGGTCATTCCCTGACATTTCCTAGGCCTAAAAAATTTATATATAACACAGAAATGATTTTAAATTCCACATATTTTTTTCACAAAAAATTAAATTAAATTTCAGCATCTTGTTCGGAGGCGATTTCTTGACAAATACGGTACACATTTTCGTCAAACATGAGTTGTAGATCACGAAGATCACTGACTCTTTGGTTGAGTTCTTGACGTCGCGAAAGTGCAAATTGTTGACGAATTGCATTCTCTTTTTCTGACGAAGAATTTGCAATCGCCAACTCCATTTCAGTCACAAAAGAATTGTCCAAATACGATAATCGACAAAATCGACAAAATTCTGATAAAATTGTTTTTCGATAATTCCGGACTCTTGCCACAAAAGGATTCGGTGACAAGTACAGTTGTCTCAAACTAAAAGGAAGAATAGAGGAATTACTCAAATCCATTTCATGAATCAAGTTTTTGGCCACATCCAAAACTTCCAGGGATACCAAATTCGATATGTCTGGGAATGATGTGAGTTTATTGTGGGACAATTTAACGAGTTTTAAGGTGGGATTTTTTTCAATTACTGAGAATGAAGTGAGTGAGTTATGACACGCATGCAGTTGCTCAAGCTTTGGGAACAACCGGATATCAATCTCAGTGATAGCATTGTTGGAAACGTTGAGAAAGACGAGGTTGGGGAACTGAGAGAGATCAGATACACTAGTGAGACAGTTTTCTGCCAGTGATAGAAATTCCACGTGAGTATACTCCGGGAGAGGAGAGACGGCTTTGATACCAAGTCCGTGCAGAAAAAGGGAATCATTCAGTTCTGGCGTTTCATATATGTCACGAGACTTGGCGACCGACAGAATCAGTCCTTTGTCAAGAGTAACCATTTCCAGACTATGAGAGGAGGGGGCATGAGGGTAGTAGAGAAAGATGACCAAGTTCACGACTAGTATTATCTAATAAAGACACCCTTACCACGGCCGAACTTGTTGAAATTATCTATCGCGGCTTCGTGCATCTTCTGGCGCTCTGTATAGATTTCACGGAGTTTATTGTAATGTCCCTCCGTTCTGCGGCCATAAGGTGGTGGAGGCTGTGGAATGATTCCTGCGACCGCAAGAAGATCACGAGTGGTCTTGCTCATCTCTGCTCCAACACCCAACCAAAACTTGACCCTGGAAAAACGTAGTCGAATCTCTTTAACCCCGGTCTTAACCTGCGGAGCATAAGATCCTAATACTTCCATGTGCTTTCCATCGCGGGGGTCGCGCTGATTACAGGCTACCAATCGATAGAATCTTCTCCCGCGGAGACCGCAAACCTGTAGTCTGAGGACCGGTGGACCGCGTTCTTTTGAGAAGTAGGGGAGAAACATTTTCCGAATCCCCAGGAGAGGTGAGAGGACGAACATGATTGTGGAACTCCCGAAAAAAATTATGCGGAACCTTTGAAAACCTACTCAGGCATTCCATGATATCAATTTCAACCTAGTGTATATCAATGTCCGAACCTCCTTTCGATAAGGATCTCTTGTTCGGTGCAGGAACAGGTAGTGAAAACGTCAGAATTCTATCTTTCGCTCCAGAGGGAATACCCATCACCCGTGCCGACGTACAGGCGTACCAGTCGCAATTACTGGCAGTACGTCACCAGGCAAACTCTCAGATAGCGAAGCCTTTGATCGGCCTTCTTTCTTCTGTCGACAATCCGCTTAGCGCGAGCGAGTCGGGAACACAACCCGCATCCGCTCCCATTCAAAGAGCTTTCGGTTTGTCCGACGAAGGCGCAGGTGTTGTTTCATCACGTACGGTCGCTGGAATTGACAAAGGTGAGATTGAGGCTATTGTGAGTAAGTTACAATTTGACATCGAACCGCTTCATCGGCCGTGGTCGAATCCACATCAGCAGATGAATGATTTGCCCAACTTTTTCAATTACGGCCTCAACCCTCATTTACTTCGGGAGTATTTGGAAGCTCAAATCGCCCTCCGAATCGAGAAATCTAGAAGAACTTCTCTCAAGGTTAGTGAAGTGTCTGGGAACACAGAAAACGCATTTATGCGTCCTGTGGCTCATCCACCTGCCCCCTTGCCTGTAGCTTCTTCAGGTGGTTGGGGTGCTCCTCCCCCTGCCCAATTCCAATCCGCTCCAGCTGACGATCCCTGGAGAGTGTGATAATTTAGTCTAGGAAACCCACTTCCTTCGCCTTTCCACCCCTCTTCACCCCTCCTTATAGCCTCGCACTCTAAAATGGCTGATCAAAAAGTTATGAACCGGTACTATCCGCCGGACTTTGATCCGTCGAAACTGTTACCGGTGAAGGCGATTCGTCCCAAGCGGACCCCCGGACCTCGCCAGATGTCTATTCGTATGATGATGCCGTTCACGATGCGTTGTTCCGCGTGCGGGGAGTACATGTACATTGCCACCAAGTTCAACTCGCGGTGTGAAAAGATTCCTGGAACAACTTCTCTCGGACTCAATGCGTATCGTTTCTTTGGTAGTTGCAAGCACTGTAAAGCTGAGTTTGTTTTCCGGACGGATCCCGAACATTCGGACTATGTTTTGGAATCGGGAGGGTCGCGAACGTATGAAGCGTTCAAGGATGCGGATTATGCGGAAGCCGAAGTGGCTCGAGCAAAGGCTGAAGAAGAAGGCAACTCAGAATCGGTCGCTTTGGAAAGTAAAATTTACGACACAGCAGAGGAAACGCGCCGAATTGAGGAATTAGGGGAACTCAGAGCTATCAATAAACGCGAAGCGAGACGAGATATTGCTATCGACGCAGCGATTGACAAGTTGACAAAATCTATAGAGGAAGAAAATGAAGCGGCGATAAGAGCTCAGGAAGAAGCCGAATTCGAAGAAGAGTTTCGTGCACTCAAGAAACAGCATGTTGAAATGAACCACTCGTCAACTAAAAGCAGCAGTGTTCCTTCGAGTTCGTCAAAATTAAATTTCGGAAAACTCGGAATAAAAATTAAACCCAAAAAAATTTAGCTTAGAAATAAAAACAATAACTCCAGTTCATCTCCTACTATACTATTATATTTGGGTGAAAAACTCCCCCGCACTTATTTGCTCTTCTACTGCATGTATCTCGGCCTTCAGAATCGCATGCAATTCCTTGGCTTTCTTGATCGCAATCTCCGTCGACGGATCAAACGGTTCATGAATATACGCCACCAAGTTTGCAAAATCAGCGAGTTTCTGATCCCTATCTTCTTTGGACAATTTCTTCGGCGAAACAGATTTGGGTGGTGACTTTTTCAGAGGTGGTGAATTCTGCGACGATCCCGCTGCTTCCTTCATCGCCTCCATGGCTTCCCTCAACAGCTGGCCACGAAGTGACGTGATAGATTTGTCCGGAGATTGAGAAGCTGGGGGACGTCTCTGAGGCGACAATGATCGCTTGGTAGGAGAGATACTTGGAGTCTCGGCAACCACACGAGGGCGAGCGGACCGAACACAAGTATGTGCGAAATTGTCGGCAAGTTCTTCCATTGATTCCGAGTCCAATGAGAAACTGAGACCCTTCGACAAGTATTCCCGGTAGACTTCGTGAAATTGGGGAACCTCAACGTCTTCGGTTGTATTGAGTGTTTCCCGGAGAGCTTCGCCGAGATGTTCCAATCCAACGAAAAAACAATACACTTTGAAAATGGACAAATCCTTCCCTTGTAAAGCTTTGGCACTGTTGCACGCAGCATCTGTTGCCACCGACATATCCAAAACAGCGGATTTAAATTTATCGACGACAGCTTTCTCATAACCACGCTCCCCAAATTTAGTTCTAAGACTCGCGATATCAGTTTTGAGCCGACTAGCCCGAATACTATACTCCAGAACAAGTTTATCCCTTATTAATGACGCAGTATTCTGATTTTCTTTGTCGGCCTCGAGAATAGACCGGGTGTTCCCCGCGAGGGCTTGAGCGACCAAGGCGCCGGAAACGTCCCGAATAGATCCGTGCAACGCTCTGGACCGAATGGTTCTCGGAGGAGAGGTCATCTTAATAATTGTCTCCACTAGGACGAATATGCATTCTTGTAGGAATTCGTCGGAAAAAAACTTCCAGATGTTGGCCAGAATCTCCCTTTCAATTCGAAGATTCTCGCGGACGGCATATCTTGATAACCAAGCTACCACTCCGATGGATCCGAGAGTCCTTGACGCGATGTTGCCATTTCTGACTGGTCGCTTCGGAAATCCACATTCGCGGTCGCACGCGTACGGATGGGAAGCTGAGGAGGTCGTGGAAAATGCGCGATCTCAGGTTGCGAGTCTAATTGGAGCTGACTCGAAGGAGATTATCTTCACATCGGGAGCCACCGAAAGTAACAATCTAGCTATTAAGGGTGTTGCCGCTTATAACTCTGCGAAGAGGCATATCATTACCACAACCACAGAGCACAAGTGTGTTCTTGCATCGTGTCGTCATTTGCAGGATGCGGGATACGATGTAACATACCTACCTGTTCAGTCGGATGGTCTCGTGTCGCTTGCAGATCTTGAGAAGGCGATCCGCGATGACACAGCCATCGTGTCGGTGATGGCGGTTAACAACGAGATTGGTGTGATCCAACCCATCGAGGAAATTGGAAAACTGTGCCGTTCAAAAGGAGTGTTGTTTCATACTGATGCAGCTCAAGCGTTGGGTAAGGTCCCAATCAACGTCCAATACATTGATTTGATGTCGATTTCAGGCCACAAGATCTACGGTCCAAAAGGGATCGGAGCGTTGTATGTGCGCCGTCGAAATCCTCGAGTCCGGATGCGACCCATCATTGACGGAGGTGGTCAGGAGAGAGGTCTGCGTTCAGGCACTCTTGCCACTCCTCTTGTTGTAGGTCTTGGCAAAGCAGCCGAACTTGCCGTTTCCGAAATGGCTCGTGATCGTGAACATGTGGAGCGACTGTCCCAAAAACTCTACAAGGGTCTCATGGATAAACTTCCCGAGGTTACCCTGAACGGTTCATTCACGAAGCGATACTGCGGCAATCTCAATATGTCGTTCTCTTGTGTCGAGGGAGAAAGTCTGTTGATGGGTTTGAGTAAACATATTGCAATTTCCAGTGGAAGCGCATGCACTTCAGCGTCTTTGGAACCGTCGTATGTTCTTCGCGCTATTGGGGTAAATGAAGAGCTTGCTCATACCAGTCTTCGATTTGGGATAGGAAGGTTCACTACGGACGATGAGATCGACCTCGCTATTGACAACGTAGTCCAGCAAGTCGAGCGACTCCGTGATATGTCGCCGTTATGGGACATGATGATGGAGGAGAAACAAGCCGGCCACAAGGGCCAAAAAATCAAGTGGAGTTAGTCGTACAAGTAATAGATAGATTGCGAGCATATTTTCTTCGTCTAGCTAAAATTTTTCTATACAGTACATTTGGTAGGTGGTGCTATCCATATCGAGTACCACGGCGCGTCGGGGTACGGCAAGCATGGAGGGAGGTTTTGTTCGTAATCTTCCCGAATAGCTAAACAAGTGTCGGGTGTGTCGAGGAGGCTCCAGAACAGTCCCGCAAACACCGAGAGAGGTCGGAGCACAACTAGTTCCCATAAAACGTAGTGGATTGGGTAATAGAGAGCGGTGAAAAAGTTTGGACGATCTTTCTTTGCTGCTGCTGGTGATCGTTCTATCACCACCCACAACACCACCAATTTCACATACATTAGAGCTATAAAGACACCGATAATGGCTGCCAATCCGACTGGGTCTCTTAGCCCAGATGCAATCAAGACCGGAAGTCGCACTGAGTCGAAAATCGCTCTCAAAAAATTATGAAAAGCAAACGGTTTCTCGGCCAACCGCATCCGATTCAACACGGCTGCTGGCGACAACAACGCCTTCACATCTGACCATACTAATCGTTTTCGTCTGCCGTGAACCAAGAACAGTTTGTCCAAAAACCCCTCGAAATCAACAATACTTGATTTCTTATCGAATCTATTGATCAAATTATTATGAACAAATTTTATTGGCCGTTTGATATGAAGAGCTTCAATGCCCATTCCAACTGCATCACCACCAAGTGCCGCTGTTAATGGCTCAAAAGTAAAGGCACATTTCTCCAAGCAATCGCGCTCCCATACAACAACTCCAGATCTCTCAATCATCTCGGTGTCCCCAAGAGACGATCGATCAGACAAAAACGATGCATGCATAATCTCAAACTGCAAGCCCAGATTATCGAGTCCGTTGGGATTACGCGATGCAAAACAAATCACTCCTGGAAGTGGTTCTGGCTCCTTTCCCGTTTCGTCAT
>Ga0214917_10007559_pt1 | contig 10946 bp, 8 predicted proteins | sample LL_1208_BB_MetaG_FD_177983 | JGI IMG/M metagenome (GOLD analysis project Ga0214917, IMG submission 177983) | Freshwater microbial communities from Lake Lanier, Atlanta, Georgia, United States - LL_1208_BB | ecosystem: Environmental > Aquatic > Freshwater > Lake | place: USA: Georgia | collected...
AGAGAGAAGAATTTTTTTTCTAGTCTTTTCATACCGGTCATGCCTTTGTAGAATGGCTACAAGATCCGAATTATTGAATCTGATTCCATCGGTTCAGCTCACAGCTTTATTGGCGCCTCATTTTGTCAAGTCGGGACCAGTCTGTGAGCACCGGGAGTCAGACAGCTGTGATTGTCCATTGGAATACTACTGTCCGTTGTGTCCTCTCGAAATTGTCGCAGACAATGTTTCTGTGATGGAGTCACATTACCTGGACATCCATTGGAATGGTCAAGTGAATGTGGGGGACAAGTTCACGGTTTTTCCATGCGGATTGATGCATGCATCAGCCCGGGTATCGTTGTCGGGAGGTGGATGCAGTCAAACAAATCAGTCAAGCTTACATTTTCATTGCCCTTACTGCCCAGCCATGAGCACACACTTCAAGACCAGTGACGTCCTGAGGAATCACGTCCAGGTTGCGCATGGCAATAGAGTAGTGCAAGCAGGACAACTTCTGCCTCCTGAATGGTCATTTGCTGATTACTATAAGACGGCATTTGATTCAGAGGAAAATGGAGATGGGAGACGTGTGGGATTCCGAGGCACTATTCATGTGCGGGAGTTCCCGCTTGGAGCAAGTATAGTAGAGCAATCTGGTGGTAGATCAGAAACGAAGAGATCAAAGACATCATTCGATTCGTACGTAGAAACAAGTCTAGTTGAGACATTCGCTGCATGCGAATTAGAAATTTTGGGATGTGATTACAAACCAATGAAACTTTTCAAGTCATGTACTTTCCTCGTATGTGGGACCGAGTTGCCTCACTCTGTGCTCGCGGGAATAAGTTCTCTAGGAGGCACAGTAAGCGGAGCAAACTACCTTGAATCAAGTGAATGGGACAAAATAACGCATGTTTTGTTAGGAAGTCGAATCTCGCTCAAATCCGTCCGGGGACTTCGGAAAAACGTTCCAGAGACATTCGCTGAAAGCCTGAATTGGGTGGGAATCGATTGGGTGAAGAAATGCATCGAATCAGGGAAAATATTTGGAACGCGAAAAATTTTCACACCGGCAGCTATTGAGCGATTTTTCCAGGTTAGAGAAGCAAATGCAAGAGCCGATAGACGAAAGTCGTTACGTATTAAACCTGATATTTTCAATACTTCACCCTCTTTTGCTCCAGATATCCAGCCGGTGCATGTTATAGCGTCGCCAAAATTGTCACCCACTGTGTCTTTCTCTACCATCACCAGTGATGACCATATGCAGACGGGTCCATCTATGACACCACCGTCAATGACACCCGAATTCACACCGAGTATCCCAATGGCAACGGAATCACCCCGCATTGATCCGGTCGTCATGATTGATAGTGCCGCGGTTCTTTCCTCAGTGAACCACACCGGGAACGACTATGTTGGTCTTCGAAGGAGCAAACGATTGTCGGTGATCGGAGCGTCAACAACAAAATCTCTCTCCATGATGTACCCTATCAAGAAAAAACATATATAAAGTTTAGACTCCGTCGACGGACTTACGGTACATCAAAATAATCAACGGGAATTCAGGCGGATACTTCTCCTACAGAAACGATGCAAAACTGTGATCGATTACGCCATCCAACCACCGATGCCATCCCAGGCACGTTCGATGAAGGCTTTGTATTGTCTATTATACTCACAAACTGCCACCATTCCTTCATGACCGTGAGAACGATAAATATCCTGACCAATTACGCGGACTTGATTTTCGATTCTAGGAACGGTGATAACATGCTCGGGACTCGTTGCAATTTGGGCGATGCGATTGAAATAATCGACAACCCATCGAGGAGCTTCAGTTGCGGGAGGACCTGTAGCCCTTCCAATACCGATGACGTTATCGCCGCGGAGCATCAGTAGTCTTAGGAGCATCTGCATATCTTCGACAGATATCTCGCTTTCGCCGCGTCTGGGGGCTGTCACGGTAGTTGTAGATGATGTCGTTGTGGTTGAGGTTGAGGTTGGGGCTGGCGAGGCTGAAGCGACAGCCTGTGAGACAAAAGCAACAGAACAAATGATTGATTGGATTCTCATTTTGCGTATATGGAAGACTAGGTTTGGAAGCGTGTCTCTAGCTAGAACGAACTCCGGTTACAAAAAAATTGGATGAAATTCGCTATACTCGGATTCTCATTAGCCTGTTTCACCAGCGCGTCAAATCCCTGTGAACGCTTATGCATTATCGACGGTAGTGCAGTGTGCACTGGTGGCTCCTGGCCTAAAGGAGACAATATATGCCACGCCTATTTTCTGCTACCAAGCGGTGAACACTGTTACCATAACGCAGCAACGAGCCAAGTCTGTCATGACCGTCTCCCGCCATTGACGATTGGTCAAGCCGCCTTCTTTGTTGCGGCTCTCACTCCCGAGAGCACCACTTCCACAACAACCACTACAACTCGACCAACCACGTCGACTACTACTACCACGCCCACAACGACCACTACAACTAGCACAACGACGACCAGTTCTACGACAACATCGAGCACCACCAGTACTCAATCAGTGGAGCCGGTCATTCAACGTCGTCGCGTGATACCGATTGCAGCTGTTCCCACCACGTCGACAACAACTACAACGACCACGACTACCACAAGTCAAGCGCCGGTTGTGGAAAGAAGACGTCGAGTCATTCCCATTGGCGTTGTTCCAGAACAACCAACAACAAGTACCACCACTGTTGGCCCATCTTCCACCACTGTTGCCTCACTCCCAGAGCGCGTGCGACGAGTCTTCCCAGTCGGAGGTAATCATAATCCTGATGTACCACGTCCTGTTGCTCGCAACTTGATGGGTGAATTCGATTCACCTGCTAGTCCAGCTCCAATGGTTCGAGGTGTTGCTATTCCAGCTCCAATTGTTGGAGGTGTTGGTTTCTTGCCTCCAACACCACCCCCTATTGGCTCTGGTGGTTCACCAGCATTGGACGATTTAGTGAATGGCGATGGTCCCAACTCTATTGGTCAAGCTGCCGCAGCTGCCGTTGGTGGAACCGGCAATTGGGACAATGTTGCTCGCATTATTGGACAACGATTCTCTGGTGGCCCAGCCATAAGTGGAGATGATTTTATTTTCGTATGGGAGCGCAGCGGCGGTGAGCTTTTGATGGCTACGGCTCGAAGAGAAGGTGCCGAGAGCTGTCGTACTGCAAACCGTGTCAGAAACGCATGTTTTTGCCTTGTGCTCTTGGTTAGCGAGATGCCATTACCTGCCGATACTCAAGCGCGAACAGATGCCTTGGAACTCATTGGGTTCAGTCAGTTTGCTACAGATCATGAAGAAGCCCTCGTTGGTCTTTTGACAGCTACAACCAGAGATTTTTCTCTAGAGAACCCATCTCTTCAATATGGTGAAAATGCTCAAACAAAATCAGTATTGTTTGGGTTTGCTGCAAACTGGATTGAAAGAATACCCAACGTTATTACTAATCCATCTCGCCGTGCCATTGTTCTCAGACATCGTTTATTCAGATACATGATGATGAATGATGTTTCAGCAGGTCGTTATTATCACGGGCTTCGTTTCGATGTTGCCCGAGCTCAAGCGTTTGCTGAATCATATGAGACATTGGCCCAACGTGCCCCTGCGGAACTTCGACGAGGAGTTGCCGGTGTGGCTTTCAGAGGTGAGGGCGCTATAGGTCAAGGTGTTGTTCGTGAATGGTATTCGCAAATATCTCAGGATGTTTATTCTTCAAACTTTGCCCTCTTTGAGTACAGAGCAGAGGCACCAGGTTACTATAGAATATCTCAGTACTCGGATCATCATCCACGGAACTGCTTTGTTGCTATTGGCAGGTTTATGGCTATGTCGATAGTTCAAGGTATTCCAATTGGTGTCAATATGCACCCGATGTTTTATAAGCGATTGATGGAAGAAGCACTCAATGTTGCGGATGTTGAAACAAATGATCCCGATACTTATAGGGCCATTCAAACGGTTATGGAGTACTCAACTGATGAGGAACTAGAGGCTATTGGAGCTCCTATGCCACATGCTTTCCCTGAACATGTTCAAGATGTTGCTGAACTCACACTTGCCAACCGAGACACTCAATTAGCGGCTGCGTTGGACAATATCAGTGTGAATCACATGGAGGAACAATTTGACTGGTTCAGACAAGGTTTCTTTGCAGTACTTCCCCGAGAACTTTTTGCGGGTATATCTGCGGCAGATTTGGACAGAATTCTGTTTGGTGATCAAGTCATTGATATCGATGATTTGGCGGCTAATGTGGATTTCGAGGGTTACTCTATGGCATCAGCACCTGTTCAGTACTTGTTTACAGTTCTTAGAGAGCTCACACAAGAACAAAGGAGACAGTTCCTAAAATTCGGAACAAGTAATACTCAGCTTCCGTTGGGAGGATTCGGTTCACTGAACCCGCGATTCAGGATAACACGAATCCACTCGGATCCTGACCACTTGCCAGGCGCACACACATGTTTTAACACAATAGATCTCCCCCAATATGTTTCACTTGAGCAAACACGCGAGAAAATCCTACTGGCGATAACCCATGGTAATACCGGGATGCTAAATCTTTAGATTCGTTAGGATGTACAGAAAATATCATAGGGTCCACTTTGTAGAGCATAAGAACCCCTCTTCACCACTGAAAATCTGTGTTGGTACAATATGCGGTTTCAAATTTTTTCTTACGCGTCTCACCCGTCTCGTATTCCATTATCCTATAAGATTTGACTCCTTTTATGCGATTCGCCTCCACTTTCATTGTATCAACCAAAGTGTTCACTGCTTCAGCTTCTTCCACGATAGATTGCTCACGCGGAGATGCTCAATGTGTCTCTCTGTTAGGAGCTGCGTCAGGATCATATTGCACATACTGGCAGGCTACTCCTGTCTGCCACGGCTCATCAACCCCCTGCAATTGCGACGGGACTCTCCCAGTTGTTCCAACAGATGAGGATGCTCTCACGACTTTTGCGCCTGCAGATACAGAAGGAATAGCGAACCCACTTGCTGTTGTCCAACCTACTCAGGCCCCACAACGCAGACGCCGAGTATTCGTGGTTAACAACACCCAACCCCAGACTGAGGCCCCTGTTGTTCCTTCCACATCCCAGAGCAGCGATCCAGTTGCCCCAGCGAACCCCCAACCTCAACGCCAACGACGCGTATTCCCAGTACGAGGGACCTCTACTAATCCTTCAAACGGTGTATCGAATTCTGTACCTCGTCAATCCGTTGCTCCAGTCATCCATTCGCTTCCACAAGTTGCTATACCGGAGGGGTTGTCACCAGAAATCGCAGGCGTTCGAACATCGATTGAGCAATTCGTTGCTCGTCAAATTTCGGATCAGGCTATGTTCAATCAAGTCCTCGATCGCATTGAAAGACTTACTGCTGAGCTTAGAGGATCATCATCTTCTTCATCGACCTTTGATGAATTATTTGATCAACTTGGCGGAAACCGTTTACTCGATTTTATATCCGCCCAATCTTCAAGTCGATCTGCAGGTTTGCTTCAGAACTCTCCCGAAGCGATTATTATGGTTTTGGGTTCAGTAATAACTGATGCGCTTCCCCAATCACAAATTGCCGAAAGAATTCAACAGGATATTTGTACTTCCAAGATTGAGTTCCTTAGGCAAATTATCAGGACCTCTGCTGCCCCTTCAGGTATCCTTAGTGGTAGCTCAATTTATCGTTCAACATTTGCGGCTGGATGGGCACGTGTTTGTCCCACATTGCATGAGGATGATGTTGCTATTGCACGAAGTATTATGCTCCATGGTGTTCGACGACATCAAGGCATGACATGTTCTTCTATAGGCTGTCGTCAAATGGGAATATCAACTACTCGTGATACTTTGTTGGAGGATGCCTTTGGTTTGATGGGTACAGCAGGCCCAATCAGTCCAAGGCTTTTGGGACAATTACTGTCTGGTGTTCAGTCAGCGTCATTGGGTGAGACTGGTCATGGGCCAGGAGTCATTCGTGAATGGTTCACAGTTCTTGCTGAGAAACTTTTCAATGGATTTGAGTTTGGAATATATGAGAGATCATTCTCTGCACCATACTACTCGAAAATTTCTTCCATGCTACGAATAAGTGAACCAACCACGTTTAAATCATGGTACAAGATGTCTGGTCGATTCATGGCTCTTTCCATTATCCAAAACATACCTGTGGGTAATGATTTCCCGTTGTATTACTATGCGATACTGACAGATCAGCCAGTGAGATTGCAAGACATCCAGGAAGATGAACCTGAGCTGCACAAGTCATTGAGTGATATTCTAGCAATGGATGCGGAAACACTTGAATCGATTGGTGTTGCTCTAGAAGGATCTGGTTATGAGGATGAGTTGACTGTTGACAATAGAATGGAACAAATCAATGGGAGATTGTCGCGTATGATTCAAGCACCAACTGATGTTAGAGAGGAAATGGAAGCGTTGAAAGAGGGATTCTTTGAGGTACTACCACGTGAGATATTCAGAGGATTCACGCCACAGCAAATGAGGAAATTCCTTGTCGGAGAAGAGAATGTTGATGTTGTCGATTTAGGGAACAATATAAAATTCCGAGATGGATATACGAGAAGATCTCAACAGATTGTTTGGTTTTTGGAGGTATTGGAAGAAATGCCACAAGACCAACGAAGACGAGTTCTTCGATTCATCACAGGATCTAGTCGAGTTCCATTGGGTGGTTTCAGAAACTTGCAGCCCTCCACAATGGAAATAACCTATTATGGATACGCAACTGATATGCACATGCCTAAAACACATACATGCTTCAATCAGATCGAGCTGCCGCCATATACAACCAAGGAAGCTCTGCGCCAAAAACTTATACAGGCTCTCGATAGTAACCCCGACATGACTATGCACATTGCATAGATAGATATTAAATAAAGATAAATTGTCTCAAGGTTTCTGTATTCATAAGATGCCAGTGTTGTGACGTGTACGATACTGTATTCTCAACTCCGGAAGTCAACAAAGCATGCCAAATTGTTTCACCCAATTATAATCTAACGAATTCCTACCTTTTTGTTTGGCGGCGAGCATTTGGGACTTAGACGCCCAAGATAGAATGACCCCAATCACTTCAAGACGCTGGAGAGTATCCGTAAGTTGGTTAATTATAAAAACTCAAGGTACTGTTCATGAAAAATAACGCCAAAAATAATGACAATGTTGACTGAAGTAACATCAACTATGAACAATCCACAACCAATAACATCGGCTCCAGTATGTTACATTTGAGTTCTTCTGCGCTGTATCCTTTCAGCGATTAGGCGTGGAGGACTTGCGCTCCATAGTATCGTTGAATTGTGAGTTTCTAATGAATCACTTCAAAGATGAGGGTCTTCTAGAATGCGAAGCTGTAGATTATATAGTGGCTGAAGCGCAGCAATTGATGTTTCACGAACCAAATGTTCCTCGAATCCACAGTCCGGCTATTGGTATGTAAATTATATCGATTCTTTAAATGTTCTTAGTGGTTGGAGATCTGCATTGACAGTTTTACGATCTAGTTCGGATTTTCGAAATGGCAAGCGAAAAGGAAGCGGTCTTACCCGACTGCAATTTTGTTTTCCTCGGGGACTATGTGGATCGAGGTGCCTTTTCGTGTGAGATAATTCTATATCTATACGCCTTGAAGATGCAATATCCGGGTTCTATTTACCTGGTTCGGGGAAATCACGAAAGCCGCCAAATGACGGAGAGCTTCAACTTTCATAACGAAGTTGTCCACAAATACTCTGAGCGAGTGTATTCAGCTATCGTTGACTCGTTTCAGTCCCTTCCAATTGGTGTTATTATTGATGATGAGTATCTAGCTCTCCATGGAGGTATATCTCCAGATTTGCACACTTTGTCACAGTTGTTCAATCTAGATCGGTTTGTGGAACCTCCACCTTCTGGTTTACTGTGTGATATTCTTTGGTCGGATCCGAACCCCCAAATCGACTCTGTTGGTCTTATGGACGATTTTATACCAAATAAAAACCGCGGTTGTTCCTATTATTTCTCTCATTCAGCTCTTTGTCAGTTCCTCAACACCAACGGTCTTTCCTGTCTCATCAAGGCTCACGAAGTGCACGAGAGGGGTCACAAGATGGGCCCAATCAACGTCGGTTCACCTTCTCACCTTCCGTCGTATATTTCCGTCTTCAGCGCACCAAATTACTGCGACATGTATCGTAACAAGGGGGCGTTTCTCGAGATAAAGAGCAAGGATATCAATATAGTCGAATTTGATGCGTCGCCGCATCCGTACGTGTTACCGAATTTTATGAATGTATTCTCGTGGTCAGTGCCGTTTATGTGTGAAAAAGTGTCTGAAATTCTTCACCAAATCGTGCATGATCCAGACGATGGTTTAGAAGAACCTAGTTAGACACAAGATACCGAGTAGGATACGTTACAGTAGAAGACAGACTTATCCTCACCGCCCGGGGAGACTCTTTCACTTGATACTAGAGGTTGAAAATCTCTTTGCATTGTTTAATAGTGTCATCGGGTCCAACAACGGTGTGTCCGAGAGTTCTAGGATCGGCGAAAATTTCATGGTCATTGCCTCCAGGGTCCGTCTTGTCCCCAAAGAAATGAACGACGGATTTTGGGTCGATATATTTGAGACAGAATCGTTTATCCCAACCCTTGATAAAACAGTCAATGGAGATTTGTCCACCAATAGAAAATTGGAGGTTGAATTTATTGCCAAATTCTGCCTCTAATTTTTTAACCATTGTTTCGCGAATCTTGTGACTCTTGTCGTATTCGTAAAACGCAATACGTTCTTCCTGTGAACAGTTGCGGCCAATTGGGGAGATGTTTAGCATCCCTTTGCGGTACTCAATAAAGGTTCCACGCTTTATAGGGATATCGAGGTCTGCGATATAATGTAAGCAGAAATTAATTAGTGATTTCAAGTTTGATTCGCCCATTTCTTTCGAGATCGATTCGGACCCGATAGAGGCGCCATCCAACCACGCCTGAACACCATTCTCACTAAACACATAGTCAAAGACCTCAAATGGGTTTGCACCCATTTGTTCTTGAATTTTGCTCAAATCACTCCCCGACACGATTCCGGTAATACATTTAGTACGTAAAACTTTTAGGAAATCTAGCATTGATTTATCGCATTTTTGACGCGGAAGGGACAAGGTTCCGTCCATATCAAACAAGGCGATTGGTTTTGTCATTTCACAGATACTGGCAAGAGATTGCGTAGAGGAAAATTATGAGGATATGAGAATCTAATTATTCAATTTTATCGGCACTAATGGTGGATTGTGGGGGTCCAAACTGGATGAGAGCGGTCACCACTCCTAGGGAAGCTAAAACGAGCCCCAGGATGGCTCCCCAAACAATCTCGAATGAAAAAAAAGTAGCAAATTGCCAGCATAAAGATTCAAAAATTCTACCGCTTCCATCGGGAGAGGATGGATCGAGAGGTGGTTGTGGAGAAGCAAGGGCTGGATTCAATAGGGCGTGAAAATTGATCATATCTTCACAGTTCGTTGGAGCTCGACCAAGTCGCGTGATATTAACGTCCCACAAGACAGTTAGAATTGAGCACGTGGGCATCACACAAAACGCAAAAGTGACGAGGGATATTAAAACACTTTTACTGGCCATTACACCGAATCTCGAAATGGAAAATGATGTTTTACCTGTGTTTTGGTCGTACACCAAACACGGGTAATGGGAGAGCGAATACGGGATCGATTTTCGGTAGCTCGGATAAAGTGATGGGACAGCAATATTGCGAGCTTTCCGCTGACGCAATCCGCGATACACTAGAGATCCTGCGAGGGGAACAGTCAACAGTGACACAAGAGCATTGACAACAAAGAGATCCACAACAAGTGCATTAGGAAGTGTCCAAAGACCTGTCGTTAGTACCTGGGTAAAACTCGTTGGTAAATGGAACAAGGAGGGAATCATGGCACCGATGGCTCCTCCGAGAACCATGTGACCGAAAATGACAAAAAAACAATACAGTTTCATTCTATAGCGGAGGAGGATCAGGTGAGAATAAGAGCAGAAGTTGATTGTAGTCTAATTGGCCTATGAGGATGTTTATCTTGCTTTGTTTGAAGATCTACGGCGCCGTTTATCTGCACCACCAGGACCTTCTTCCCGACTAACAATAGCGGCCGCTATGCATACGGGACATAGCCATTTTTTTCCAGCTTCATTTTCGTCATCGTCAGGTTTCGTCCCGAGTCTGTTTTGATCAATATACTGATCGAGGCAATCAATATGCCACCAGGAGATATCGCATTTCGGGTTATCACAGGCGACCATCTGTCTGCCATCGTCTGGTTTGCGGCAGAAACACCATAGTTCTTCATCTGGAGGGGTCATTACAGCTGTCGATTGGCGAGGAGCCCGTGACGTTGTTGGAGCAGCAGATGACGCAGTTGTATTGCCAACTAATCCATCATCAGTAGCCATAGAAGCTCTCTGTTCGGTGGCGATTCGAAGAGCTGCTTCTACCTCTAGAATCGTCTCGAATGGCCGTTTAACCAGATCCATCAACTGCGAACAAACTGTTACTTTTTCATTCGCAAGTTGTTCCAATTCGTTTTCCAATTGCTCCACAATACGGAGATCATCTGCGGTACCTGTAACAGCTCTCCCACGGGGAGAGCTCATCAATTTCTTCCTTCTGTCTTCGAGCAGTTTTTCAATCACGGCAGACCGTTCGTCCAAAACCTTCACTAAATGGAGTTTCCGCGATACTAGCGGACGAATCAAGGTGTTTTGTTCGTCAAGGAACGCTTCCATCAAGTAATCGGCTCGTTCATCAGAAGACATGATGTTTTTAGCTAGAACAAAATGCATGCATTTTTAATATTTTTTTTCAAAAAGAAAAATATTCGGTGAAAATCTATTTACGAACACGAGCAATTTCAATCTTGTCAGAGTACA
>Ga0214917_10007561_pt1 | contig 10943 bp, 12 predicted proteins | sample LL_1208_BB_MetaG_FD_177983 | JGI IMG/M metagenome (GOLD analysis project Ga0214917, IMG submission 177983) | Freshwater microbial communities from Lake Lanier, Atlanta, Georgia, United States - LL_1208_BB | ecosystem: Environmental > Aquatic > Freshwater > Lake | place: USA: Georgia | collected...
TCAAGGAAACCTGGATTAGGATAAGTTGAATTCATTGGCTCAAGAATTACAGCTGCTACCTGATTAGGAAGTGCAGAGAACAAATTAGTTAAAGATTCTAAATCATTGTATAGAAACTTATGAGTTAACATCGAAACAGCCAGAGGGACACCTTTGTTCTTGGTTGTAGCTCCAACGAACCAGTCTTGCCAGCCGTGGTAACCGCAAAAAAGCACATGGTCTCTCCCGGTGTAGGCTCGCGCGAGTCTGATTGCAGCAGATGTGGCATCTGTGCCATTTTTTGCGAATCTGACCATTTCGGCTGAGGGAACGAGTTCAACAATTCTCTCTGCAACCTCGGTTTCCAAAATTCCAGGGAGAGAAAATAAAGTACCTTTTTTAAGTTGTCTGGCTACTGCACGATTAACATACTTGTTGTTGTAACCGAGAGTTATTGCTGCTAACGAATTTACTAAATCTATATACCGGTTGCCGTCCAGATCCCAAACATGAGATCCTTTAGCTCTGTCTATAAATAGCGGGGAAACTCCAACTGGATATTGAGTGCGTGACTTACTAAAGGTTTGAGAGCCAAGAGGAATTATCGCTTCTGCGCGTTTCAAAAAATCAATTGAGTTTTGGTATCTTGAAGCAGTCATACCACACCGCCTCCTTGCCAGTTGGCCTCACAATTGTTTGGGGAAGTTAAAGAAATATGTCTTAAATTTGATGGAGTTCTATTAGAGTGAAGGATAGGGTCTAATTCAATGTACCGCAAGACATCCGAGACGGTAAAGGAACTCTCCATTCCTTCGTAATATTCAAACACGCCTTTGACAAACTCGAAGTCACCAGGGTAGTCAACGGTCCATCGTTCGTTTGATAAGTCGACTTGAGATTCAAAATTTTCTAGCCTGAATACTTCTGGTCGATTGTAGATCCCCAAGGTAACGTGCTCACGCTCCAAAGATCCCAGGTTTAGATTCAATAGTGTTCTTAGAGCAGAGTCAGAAAATATCTCAATATCTAGACCGTCTGGGAAAGTTTCCGTCAAAGTATTGGACAAGTAGTCAGGTCTAACTTTTTTGTACAGCACAATCATTTCATCCAGAATTCCAGGCATAACAAATGGACAATCTGCAGTAAGCCTAATGATATTACCTGCTGGAAATTGAATAGAAGCATCTACAAATCTTTGCAACACGTCATTTTCAGAACCACGAAATACTTCTACGCTATATTTTATTAATTCTTCATATAAATAATCATTTTCCGAAGAGTCTGGAATTAGTACTACTAGTCCATCAATTTCTCTTGACTTCAAAATTCTATCAATTTGACGTTTAATCATAGGAATGCCATTGATATCAAAAAGTACTTTGCCTGGCAAGCGTGTTGAACCAATGCGAGCTTGTAAATACACAACAAAATTTCTCACTACCACCTCCGAGGATCTACGAGAAATTGGTCTGTTGACGCGAACGAAGGAAAGTGTACATTCAATGGAGGTTTTTTGATGCAACTAACGATTTCTTGCATCTCTATTTCGCTATTTATCCCAACCACAATAGCATCAACATATCCTAATTGTCTCGGATAAGAGACACAAAGATCGTATGGGTTACTTTCTGTTAAGAGGCAATACTCCCAGAAACTTTTCAAATCAGGATGATCATAAAAAGGATTATTACTTGAAGAATTAATTAATATTCCTTGAAGGAAAATACTTCGTCCCCAAAGCCGTATTTTACATTCTAATAATTTATTTCTCCACTCTTCAGAATCCAACTCTCGAACTCTTTGGTCTAATATGTTCATGTTAAACTGAACGACGATATCTCGCACTTTCGAGGACAAGATAGTCTTTATCTCAATTAAACTGTACGTGCTGATTCCAATGTCCCTTATAACTCCAATTGTCTTCATTTCTTTCAAAGATTTATAAACACTAGTTTTCTGAATTTGGTTCAAATCGTCCCAATTATGAACAAAAACTATATCTAGCTTATCTACTCTTAAACGATCCATTGATTGCCTAAGTTTCTTTTCCAGGCAAATTTTACTCTCGTCACGGAAAACTATTTTCGTGGCAATATCTCTATTCCAGAAACATTGTCCAAGAATTGTCTCTGCATCACCATAGTCAGGTGAGGTATCTATCGCTGTTATAAAATCTGGATCTGCTATATTAAGAATATCCTCAATCTGCCCTTTACTCAAAAATTCCTTCTTAATTGCTCCATATGGCATCCGCCAACCTGCAGATCCAATTACTAATTTCACATCACAATTTTACCCTAGAGCCACTCATCCACGAATTCTGGCCAACGATCTGACAATTTTAGAGCTTATAGATTATTGACCTTTGGGTTACTATTCCAGGGTGCCAGGTTTCTTTTGTACTTTTTGCAAGTGCCTAATAACTCTTCGGAATTTTTTATTTATTTCAGTTTTAGTATTGTTTGCTTTGACCGTGAAATGTATTTCGAAACGGATTAAGTATCCCTCGCTGATTTTTTACTCACTTACATTTGAACAGGCCTTTTTAAATTCAAATCCAAGACAATTGAAGTCATTCTTGGAGGAAAAACGATTTGCCAGATATTTAAATACGGAGAATGTGCTCTGGCAAGTAAGGAGTTGGCATCCAAGGAGGATAGCATCTCGGGGATTTACATATGATGCTTCATTTTATTTGTTTGTTAGATGTGTTTCGTGGAATTCAATTTTTCTAGTTACTAAAAAACGAGTGAATTTTAGAAACTTGTTCACAAAATTGCACCATAGGTACTTTAAGGAAATTTACGCCGCCGTGTTTGAAAGCTTTGTTTGGGCCATTACGTGCGATGAGCTCGAATCTCAAATACATCTTGTGACAACGCAATCACAATTTAGAACACAACCAATTAATTTCAACAAAAAATACTCTCACAAATCTTTTAGAACCATGATGTGGTACTCGATAAATAGCCGCGGAATAACTCGAGATTTCGCATCTCCTGAGGGAATCAATCTTGATAACTTGAAAGGTAAAATAGACCAACAATTAGTCTGGACAGACACTCATGGGGCTTTGTTGCGTAATAAAAGTGTAGGTCAAGTTCATGTAGTGGGGTCTTGCCTATTTCAAAGTAGTCATCAGCCTATTCCCCCAAGAGAAAATTCGGATGAACTCCATGTCCTATTCTTTGATGTTTCCCCTGTAAGGGAAAGGACTTTGGACAAATTTGGTACAGAGTCCAAATTGCAGGATTCCCTTTATGATTATGATTTTTGTGCAAAAATACTTCTTAGATCTATTTCGACTTTAGACGCCTTCACTAAGTCGAGAGGGCTATCTCTGAAAGTGGTCTTGAAGCCAAAACGAATACAGCGGCTAAATCATTTCAACTATGATGTAAGGTATCAGGATTTATTGCGAAATTTAAGCATCCGTGAACCGCGTTTTTCTGTTGAGTCGCCACATCTTAATATATATACAATGATTAAAAGTGCCGATCTAGTTTTAGGTCCTCCTTATACTTCACCTATTTTTGTTGCGAGTGAGTTGAATGTTCCAAGTTGTTACTTGGCATTTCAGGCTAATGAATGGAGAATCCATAAATCTCTTGACTCCATTCCTGTATATTTCTCAGAAGAGGAGTTTCGGGAATTTCTGGAAAAAAAATTTCCACTCAAGTAAGATACTATCCCCTATAGTGAATCAAGAGTCCAATCTTCAATTGCCGACTTATAAATTCGAAAACTTTCTTCATCCATCTGTGAATCGATTCTAAAATTTAGCACTTCGTCCTCAAACAACTCAGCAGACCCCAACTCCTTTCTTTTTTGAGACATGAAATCAGGGACATATCGGTGCATAGCTTTATACCATTTGCTAACGAATAATCCTCTTGATTTCATATATTTATACAACTGATCTCTCTCAAAATTAGGTAGCCTGACTGTTGTCCGCCAAATTGGCCTACTTGAATCATTGATATCGGGTAACACGACGTTTGGTAATTTTCGAAACACTTGATCTAGGGTTGCGTGACGCCTCATCCGTAAATCTAATTCTGACATTTGTAAACCAAAAACATGAGACGGCAATGGATACCTCTTTGGTTTCTGATGCAGAGGTATGAACAGTCGAGGGTCTGAGTTCCAAACACTACAATAAAAGCTCTTCCAGTCTTTTTCGTATGAGTCTAAAGTTAAAAATGATTCATAAGTTTCTTTGTATTTTCGCTCTAGGTCAACATAGTTATTTTCTGTAATTATAAGTTCTTTGGGACGTAGGTTTTTCATCTCGGCGTATAATTCATTATCCAGCGTTTGAGCAATTCCCAATCGCTGCGTATCAATTATCTTACTTCTTCCATAACTATAAACTGTTACGACCTTTGCTTTACCGTGAGAGGCAATAAAGTGGGACGGGCCCAAAGTTTGTGCAAGGTCCTCAATAACTAGTATTTCTCTCGATTTTATCTGGTTCCAAAACTCATCTAACCCCACAATTGGATATCCATAGAGAAATGGTAGAAGTATGGCATTCACTTTCGAATCACTATCGAGAATCTTAATTGTTTCCTTGAGATCTAATTGAAAACCTTCAACACCAACAAAAATAGGTTCGTAATTCGCATAGTGACAAGCAATAATTGGGTCAAGGCAAATAGTAGAGGGAATAATAATTTTTCCAGAAGCGCAATAGGACTTAAGTGCTATATAGATCGCTGTACTTGCTCTTGGAAAATGTAGAATCTCACCATCTTGTTTATTGAAAGCTTTTTTTAGTGAGTCTTTCATGGTGCCAACAATACTCATTTGTGTGCATAAAAAACAAATCTATGATTTTGTAAGTCAGGCGAATAAATGGCTTGTAGCCAGAAATGTGCAGTACTAAGCAAAAAAGTTATCAATTATTACTCGAAGTTTGATGCCACATTTATATTAATCAATATACGGACCACTTTGCAGAATGGATTTCACTTACTTATTGTAAGTTATCACAAAACAATCTTGACGACACTCCATAACCAACCTCGCTACTGAAAGCAATATAGAGAGCTAAAGTTAAAGAATTTTGATTCAAAGTGATAGAAACGGAAATTCCAAGTCGCGCTACGTGGGCCCTGTCGGGATCGAACCGACGACCCACGGATTAAAAGTCCGTTGCTCTACCGACTGAGCTAAAGGCCCCATTTTTTGGCTATTTTTACGCCTAGTTAATGCGTAAGTGATAAGCCTACCGCCAGAATTGACCTTGAAAATTCACGATAAGATTCGCCCCTCCTCTAGTCCCCATCGTCTAGGGGCCTAGGACATCGCCCTTTCACGGCGGTAACACGGGTTCAAATCCCGTTGGGGACGCTAGAAGTAGATAGTGATATCTCTTCTGTATCAAAAAGATTGGCCCAGTAGCGCAGTTGGTTAGCGCGCCGCCCTGTCACGGCGGAGGTCGCGGGTTCAAGTCCCGTCTGGGTCGCTACTGCTTTAACTTCTTTAATTTTTAAATATTGGCTGGGTAGCTCAGTTGGTACGAGCGTGCGACTGAAAATCGTGAGGTCGACGGTTCGATCCCGTCCCCAGCCACAATTATGTTATATTTTTTATGCGAATAACGTTTTTGTGGTTTCCATTCACACATTTAGGGAATCTAAAGTCTTCGTGGATATTCAATTTCTCCATCACTTCTTTTCCAATGATTTGAAATTCAGTTAATGCTCTACCTATACACGAAAGCACAAGTTTCAATCCTAAACTTTAGAAATTTCAATTCATTTATTCTCAAATCTAGAAAAGTCTCCACGAAATTAGGCATTACCATTGATCAATTTCGCTTATCTCAAGTCGATGTTTTCCAAACTCCAAAACAACCTCATCTAGAAAGTATCTGGAATTAAGAGTGATTGGTCCTATGACTTTAAGGAGATGTCCCTCTTTAGATTCAAATCGTTCCTTGTATTTCCACGAATTTCCGAGGAAATTTGATACAGGGTGCATCGAATCAAGTTTTAATTGGTTAAAAGATTTGTTAACCAAAGTATAAAAATCACACTCATTAACTACCGAATCGCATATAGAAAGTTCTATTACGCAATCTCCTTTAACTATCAGATAATTACAGTGTGCACTTTTTTTGGGCAGAAGCACTTGATAATTCCCTGATTTCCCTTCGTTAACAATAAATTCCCAATCTACTACTGATCGAGCGATTCGACTATTAGATAGAGCCCTACTATTTGAGTGGCAAAGATGCAGTTGATCTACATCGCATAATTCTGCATTACGAAAAAGATCCTGAGTCACGCCTTTATCACGACGAATATTGGTATATTCTGGAAAATGAGAGAAACCTTGGAAACCCAGTTTCCAATAGAAATCAGCAACAGCGCGCCTCGCAATAGAAACTAGTACTGAGACTTTTCTTGCTTTCGCTACTACTTCTACTTCTTCTAGCAAAGTTCTAAAGAGTCCCTGACCTCTAAATTGAGGATTAGTGATTGCTTGCGTTAAAAAATAAAATGGAATGAGTTCTTGATCCACGTGAATCGCACCCCTCACCAGAACACATGAGGCTATAACCTCATGATTTTTGCTCAAGGCACAGAATAGAATTTCCCTCTCTTTACTTAGTTTAGAGTATCTATCCAGAAATTTGACCCAACCAGATGGTTCTTTTAAATAAAATTCAACTTTGGAATTGAATAAGTGCTTTTCTACATTCTCTCTATCAATATGGAAAGTTTCAAAATTCAAAAGGTTAGTCATAACTTAACCTGATATGGAATTACTCTAATTAATCTTATTTCTTGACTATCTACAATTCTGTGCAATTTTCTTATACCTTCAGTTTTATCAAACTCGACCGCTATTGGAACTTCAATTATAGTTGGGATTACATCATCACTCTCCAAATTTTTGCAAGTGTGACCTAAATTCAATCTATTTACACTCTTGATAAAATAATCGTACCTCTGAAGATAGAGTTCTTCCCATCGAAGTATGCACGTATAAATTTGTCCGTATTCAATTTTTGTCAACGCAAGATTTAAAAATTCTAATTTTTGCCATTTTATGTAGGCCAATCTTGAGAACGAACTAAGCCACCGAAGAATTGTTCTTAAATATTTGAAAGGGAATGACTTTAAGTCTCGCTTAAAACGTAATAGATTTGCATCATCCCTATTCTTACACCACAAAATCGCACCATAACTTAATCCAAATATCTTTGATGTGGACCACAACTCAAATTGAGCACCACTGCGCATAACTGCTGCACCTACTGGGTAGAAGCTGTCAACAGAATCTTCAAGAAATGGTGGCTCTGCCAAATTGTGGTTATACCTACCCCACTGATTGTAAGAAATATCCAAACTAGACGTGTCAAAGGGCGTGATTGGAAATCTAGCTTTGCTCAAAATACTGTCAACAACACACTGACTTGCGTACGGAAATATTTTAATGTTTTCGAAACGAAAAAATTCGCCTACCGCAGCCGCTATGCCTGCCCTGCCGCTGGACATTACAACTGGATGGCCCCCTTGAAATTTTCTCTCCAATAATTTTTCAATTTTTGTGGCGTCACACATCACAAATTTGAATCCACAAGATCTTCGTTTGAGCCAGACATCTCCACTATTTTCGATAAAATCTTTCATAAAGAACAAATAACTTCCGCAATCAAGTTGCCTCCAAAAAACGACTTAAATTTTTCTATATTTAATTGCTTTTCACTTATGGGCTGAGAGAGATGGGAATATTGATTACCAAGTATGAGATTATGAAGTCCGATTCTCTTGGCATAAAAAATTGCTTCACTCACACACAGATGAGACATAGATACTTTGCTATCTAGGCGTCTAGAGGCACTGACCCCATAATAACAATCGAATGGTGTTTTCATAAAATAAGCTGAGGAAATGATGCCTCCTTTCTTTTGCAATTGCGTGATAAAGGCATCTCCATTTAATATTTGATTTTTTTGAATAGACCAACTTTCATCAGGTCTTGTTTTTCGTCTTGCTGAATCAAAGTGTAATGATTGCAAGTAATTTATTGCATTTTCGACTTTGTCGTAAGAGTCATCTTTATCTATGATTTTCACTTCCATTGATTGCAACTCTCTATGTCGCATCGCGCTTTTAACGGATTTTGAAAATCCCTCTATAATACTTTTATCGCTTTGATCTAAATTGATTTTTCGAACAAATCCGACTTCGACTCTCTCAGATTTCTTGAGAAATTCTTCGAACAGTTTGGATCTTATAACTAATTGAGAATTGGTTTTCATAACAAATGTGCCTAGATGTAAACTCTTAATCGCCAAGAAGAAGTTCTGGGAACTTAAATAATCATACAGAACGACTAACGCTTCGAAAATTTCACTTGGACTCAATTTCGAATTTGTAAATATCCCCGCCGGATTTCCAAAATAGTCAAATTTTTTCCTACCCTCATCTTCACTGGTAGTCATTAAGAATGCAGCAACAGGCTTACCATGACGAGTGACCAAGTGCGAACAATCTACATTTACCGTTTTTGATATAGAGGAATAATAATCTACAAATCTACTTGAATATATGGGATTAAATTCTGAAGAGTAAAGGAGTTCGTCAAGTTGGTATGAAAAATCGCTTTGGTTGTTCGCAAGAATTGTGAACTCGCTGACCACTTCATCACCATATCATTAATTCCGGTGAGTTTTTTCAAAATTTCGAAAAATGGAAAGTTTCTCCTATGCCCTTCTACGGCTTTTCTATTGATGACATCTCATTCTGAGGCTAGATATAGAGAAATAAACCAATTTGGATTTCGATTCAACTACTGATCAACTTGGTTTCTCTTGTTTACGGGCGTAGGGCCTCCTATTGTTATGGTGGTAGTAGAAGGTTTCAGTCTGTCTCCGTCGCTACTGCTTTATATTCTCTGTTTGAATATTGGCTGGGTAGCTCAGTTGGTACGAGCGTGCGACTGAAAATCGTGAGGTTGATGGTTCGATCCCGTCCCCAGCCACCAGATTTACTTCTCTGCCCCTTGATCTTTATCTATAGCAGGGATTCTTAAAAAGAGAATCAGAGCTATTAGCCAGAAAGCAGAACCAATAATTACTACTAGCGGCTCTTGGCCATACGCAGCATTTGAAAGAATTAAAGCAAAGACTCCATAAAGAAGGGTGAATCCCCAGAGAAGTAAGACTGAATTTACTTTAGAGATTCCAAGTCGCATTAAGCGATGAGAGAGATGATCTCTTCCTCCCTTAAAGGGAGATACACCCCTTGCTATCCTTGAGATTACTACAGTGGTGGTGTCAAGAATTGGTATCGCAATTAAAAATAAGGGAACAAAGAAGAATGTTGGATAGACAATAGGATTTGGATCAAATCTAACTAGAAGTGAAGCAATAAGAGAGCCTAGAAAGAGAGATCCGGCATCGCCCATATAGATTCTTGCCGGGCTCCGATTCCATTTAAGAAAACCAAGAGTAGATCCTGCAACTACGATAGATATCGCTGCGATGTAATACTGGCCAGAGGAGTAGGAGAGAAGTGCTAGAAATAGCGCTGATATTGCTACTGTTCCTGAGGCTCCACCATCCACATTATCAAAGAAATTCACTGAATTACTAAGGCCTACTATAAAGAGCACAGTACTGGCTATATCTAGAGTTCTAGAGCCTGTGGGAGATCCAACGGTATTGGTCGCAATTAAAGTGATCGCTACAGCTATACCTACAAGGCTCTGAGCGATAAATCTTGGCCAGGGGCTTAAATTTATTAAATCATCGATTAAACCGATTGCTCCTAGGAATAGTGATGGGAGTAGTACGGCTGCAACTAAAACTATTAGATCAGGATTAGAGACAAGAGTGGCAGTAAAGGTAATCCCTACTACCCCAATGATGATTGCCACCCCACCAAGATATGGAACTGGCTCCTTATGGCTCTTATGGTCTGAATCTGGGGTATCAAAGATCTTTCGTTTTATAGCAATCTCTCTAATTCTTGGAGTTAAGAGTCCAACAAAGAGAGCGCTAAATAGAAATAGGGCCGAGTAGGCAAGAGGTGAGTAATTCACTTTGAGACTTTTTTATGCCGATCCTGATTTTCTACGGAACATCTTTGGAGTCTTACCACTTGCCTCTCCTCCAGCGACTTTAGGGCCGCCTGTAACTCCATTTTTGCGAACCCCGCTACCCTGTCTCTTCTTCTCAAGGGCCTCGAGATACTTTGCCTTTGGATCTAAAGCTTCACTCTTTGATTTATCAGACTTCTTCTCTTCAGACATTCTTATCCCCGATTCTCAGACTTTGTTAGTAGTGATTCAACCTCTGATCTTCGATATCTTCTATGGCCACCTAGAGTGCGGATAGCGGTTAGCTTTCCAGCTTTAGCCCATCTAGTAACAGTCTTTGGATCAACTTTAAATAATTTAGCCACTTCAGCTGGGGTCAATAAGACTTCAGGCTCGCTAGGCCGATTAATACTCATCTCTGCTTTTGTCCTATTCGCACCATTTGAGGCAAGTATCTAATAGATAGAGCCTTAAAGCCAATAGTCATCACATCGCCTGCTCTAGGGCTGCCACTTTTCGCCATCGCTTTACTAAAGCCTCATATCCCTGGCCAGCTAAGACCCCATCGCCATTTGATAGTCCCTGAAGTGAGAGCGTGACATCTTCAATTGAGGTATCAGATTCAAGTCCAGTCTCGCCGCTATCCATCAATGATTTCTCTAGATAGAGAGCTAGCCCGCCGTAATCACATTCAAGGATTGATTCAGGATGAAAAACATTGAGCCAGTTGAGAAGATCTGCGATCTCTTGCTCAATTGGGCCTGAGCCAAAAGCGCCCTTTACTATCTGATGGCTTGCTATGCATCGCTTCTTGGCGTTTGAGATATCAGTGCGAATAATAGTGAAAGGTCCATCATCATTTCTTCCTCGAAGTCGCTCCTCGGGATTAAAGAGAGCAAACCAAC
>Ga0214917_10007562_pt1 | contig 10942 bp, 7 predicted proteins | sample LL_1208_BB_MetaG_FD_177983 | JGI IMG/M metagenome (GOLD analysis project Ga0214917, IMG submission 177983) | Freshwater microbial communities from Lake Lanier, Atlanta, Georgia, United States - LL_1208_BB | ecosystem: Environmental > Aquatic > Freshwater > Lake | place: USA: Georgia | collected...
CGAGGGAGACGGCGCACAGAATCAGGGAGAGGGGGATTTTCGGCGAGGTACGGTCGGCTTTTTGGAAGGAGCAACCCTCCTATGCGGATGCAATTCAAGGGTTGAAAACAAAAAAAGTGGTGGTGGTGCCCTGGTTTCTGGCGAACGGTTATTTCACAACGAAGATTCTACAGCGTGAATTTGCGGAGACAGCGGGAGTGGAGTGTCGTGTGACGGAACCGATCGGATCGAGGCCAGAGATACTGGGTCATTTTCAAAAGCGGGCGGAACGTTTGCTGGCGAAGAGAAATTGGAAGCCCAATCAGGTGAGCCTGTTGGTTGCAAGTCATGGAACACCACTGCATACGGGTTCACGTGGAGCAGCAGGTGGTTTGGCAGAACAGCTCGCGAAAGATGGTTATCGGACGGCACGGGCTGTGTTTCTCGAAGAGGAGCCAAAGATTGCGGACTGGAGGGATTTAATTTGCGAAGGGCCTGTGATGGTGTTGCCCCATTTTTTGGCGGGGGGATTACATGGTTCGGAGGATGTACCAGAACTTTTGGGAATATCGGGGTCGGGGGAGGGTTGGTATCAAACGGAGAAAGGTGAGGTGGGGTATGGAGAGCCCTTGGGAAGGCCGGAAGAGGTTGAAGAAATGATTATCGAACTCGCAGTGGCAAAGGCTTGAGAGAAATTAGTCATGAAGATGATAGATGAATCAGGAGAAATGGGGCAGGTCTGTTGGAAAAAGAATGGGGAGTTTTGGGAAGTCAGGCATCTCGAGGATCGAGACGCAGTTGGTCAGTTGCGAAGTTTAGTGACGCTGAATGAGTTGGAAGAGGTTGTGCGTTGGGATGGGCAGGGGAAGTACCGACCCCTTCGGAGTGAGGGGAATCTAGTTTCGGGTTGGCAGTATCACGCCAACAGCATGAGGGAGTTTCGAGAGGCGATGGAGGTCATTTACCCCGGCTTGTGGGGGAATGCCGAGGCTTGGGGGGATGGGAGACTGAAGTTTCAAACATGGGACGAAGCATTGGCAAAGCAGACTGAGCGGGTTCGGAACAAGGTGGCGAAAACAGGGGATTTGCCTCGAAGGGTGATTGAGGAAAATTGTAAGAGACGCTGCTTGAAGACAGTCCTCTGGGCGGGTGAAAAGCCTGTGGAGAGAGAGGGCAAAATGCCCATGCTTTGTACAGGTCCGTGCGGGATGTTTTGGAGTTGTTTGGGGAATTAGCTTTTCAGCCCGATTGGTATTAGTCAATCTGGTGACTCCATGCGACGAGCTGGCAGTAAAACGAGTGGATTGCTTCTAACGGGGGTCATTTCTGCATTTGTTGTTGTGGCGATAGGTGGTGCTTGGTTTTTGGGTGGGTTTGGAGACTCTTTCCGGGGTATCGAAAAAATTAATCCGGAGTCATACATAGAATCGGCCAAGTCTTTTCAGGGTGGAACATATCAGTTTGAGGGAGTTGTTGATGGGGACCTTGGGTTTGAGGCAAGCAAAGGTAGGTTGGTAAGTTTCCGGGTGTCATCCTCCAAGGGGCCAATTTGCCTGCCTGCCTTAATTCCAGCGTCAATGAACCGGATTAACCCGCAAAAGGGGCAGTCCTATAAAATTAAAGTGGTTGGGGGTGATTATGGTCTTTTGGTTGTAGAAAAAATAGAAAAATCATAAGTAAATTAATATGAGGAAAGTAAAATCGAATATCCTAGTAGTTACTATGAAATTAGGTTTGTTTTTTATTTACGTACAAGCCAATCAAACTTTCAGCCAAACAAACAATTCCAACTCCTCGGATGGGGCAGGTTCAGCAAAAGCTCAAGCAAGTGCTAGTTTGCCATCAGTCTCATTAGGAAATTCAAATTCTGGTGGTGTGCCATCAGGTTCGCCAGAGCCATCATTAGGTCTTGATGGAATCAGCTGGGATGGAAAATCTTTTAAAGTAACGGACATGAAAATTATTGACTCAAAGTTTTCTGCATACTTAAACGAGCCTGAAATTTCCTATGAGGAGGAAAAAGAGTATGCCGACTTAATTGAAAAGACTATAGAGCTTCTTGATGTCTTCAGCATTCGAGAGAAAAATAGAGCCTACCTGATCAAGGAGGTGTTGCCATTGCTTCGCAAAGCTTCACGGCACAAGCGTGATGGGGGATTGTGTCGTTCGATATACAACGCCATTGGAACCGACCTTCAAGCGAAAGACGCTAGTTTTAGTAAAAAAGAGAAAATGAAAGAACTTGAGAAAAAAGTTGATAGTATTAAGTGGAACATGCGAATGGCGACTCAGGCGTCCACGCTAGCGCCTGAGGGCAGTAGATTAATGGCGGATGACGAGACCCAGCGAAGTGTTAAATTCGCATTTCTTAATGATGAACTGCAAAACACATATGCTGAGATGCAAGCAATCACAAAGGACGATCTAGAAAAAATAGGGGATTCGAGAATTGCGCTTCAAAGAATCGTCGTTGGCTTTTTTTTGTCTAGGAGATTCGATCATGTAATGATTGGTGCCCCAATTTACCGACTGATGTATTCTGATGGGGCAGGAGAGGTTAAGCTTCAACAGAGACTGATTCAAGAAGCTGCCGAAAATGCAAAACAACTACGTGCTGCAACCAGTGTGGCAACAAGTGAAGCATCGAAAACAGTTCGCTCTTCAAATTACCGTGCTGATGAAAAAAGCAGTACTAGAGCAGAAACAGGTATCACCTCAATGCTTCCTGGAACAACGGCAGTAATGGATTCGGTAACAAGTGCGAAAATGCAAATTGCTGCTGTAATCCCAGATACGATGACTGAATTAGAAATGATTAGTCAGGAAGTTATTGATCAGTGTAATCGATATTTATCAGCGGTTAATGGCCATATTGCTCAAAGCGAATTGGATAACGCTTATCAAAGGCTTCAGGAGGCGTTTGCCGCTGGGGAGAATCTTGCGTGCGTTCGCTCTTTTTCCCGCGATTCAAAACAAGCACTTTGGAAATATAAAAAAGCCGTTCAGGAAGCACGGGCGGGTTTAGCTTCGAAAGATCTTGGGAAAGCGAAGCTGGCCATGGATCGACTGGGTCAAATGACCTCCGACAATCCATTTTCAAAAGAAGAGAGTGAAATGGGCAATATAAAGACCATTAGCGCGATGCATTTGGCAAAAGCCAAAGAGGCTGCCACTCGAGGAGACCGTGAGGGAATGAAAAAAGAACTAGAGGAGGCCGCTAAGATTTGGCCTCAGAATCCTTCCTTGGCCGAGGCATCGGATAAAATGTTAGATCAATTAAACCAGCAGGTTCAGGGGAAAGAGGAATTAAAGAAGTTGCTCGAGCAGAGAAACTTCAAGTATATCATGGATGAAAAGGCCAAGTTCTTGGCTGTGGCTTCAGATGATCCAGCCCTTTTAGAGAAGCTGAAAAATGTCCTTGAGCAAGAGGGGAAGGCGCTTTCTTGGAAAGCTCGTGTTGAGGAGTTGCTTAAAAGAAACGATCCTTACGGGGCTTGGGAGGAAGCAGAAAAGGGAATCATTGAGCACCCTGAAAGTAACGATCTAATGAAATTAAGATCCGATGCGGCTGTTAAGTGTCCCGAGTTTGTTGATAAAATCGAGAAGGCTCGTACTGCGACAGTCCGCCAGGACCCAGCTGCAGCTCTTGCGGCCTACCTACTAGCTCGCCAAATATATCCACAAAGTGCTCTTGCGCGGGAAGGGATTGATAGTCTTTCGAAACAGCTACTATCAAAATAGTTTTCGGTTTGTAGTCAACCAAGATACGATAGATTTATTCTGAATCACATTCCTCAAGGAAATCTAGGCTTTCGAATGGGGGAATTCTTTTCCGATGGTGGAAAACTGGGAAAGGCGAAGGGATATGAGTCGAGGCCTGGGCAGGCAAAAATGGCGGAGCGAGTGGCGGAGATTATTGAGGATCGGAAGCATCTGGTCGTTGAAGCTGGGACGGGCACGGGCAAGAGCTTGGCCTATCTGGTGCCGGCGGCTTTTGCGGCGGAGGAGTTGGGAAAGAAAGCGATCATTAGCACCTATACGATTCACCTGCAGGAGCAGCTGTTCGGAAAGGATGTGCCGATTGTTCAGTCGCTCGTCCCATTTGAGTTCTCGGCGGCTTTGCTTAAGGGAAGGCACAACTATCTTTGTCCGCACCGACTGAAGAAGGCGCAGCAGCATCAGGGGGATCTTTTTGCCACTGGGCAGGCGGAGCAGTTACGAGGATTGGTGGAGTGGGCACGGAGGACGAAGGATGGAACCCTTTCAGATATCGATTTTCAGGTGGATGCAGCGGTCTGGGCGCAGGTGTGCAGCGAGGCGTTCGCCTGTACTCCAAGGCATTGTGGGGGGCCAACAGGATGTTTTTATCAAATGGCGAGGACGAAGGTGCTGGATGCGAACGTGGTGATTCTAAATCATGCGCTCCTTTTTGGTTTGTTGGCGGGAGCGGATGAGAGTGAGGAGGGTCCAAGCGAGGGGTACCTTTTCCCAAACGATTTCTTGGTGCTGGACGAGGCTCATGAGGTGGAGGACGTGGCGGGGAAGGCTTTGGGTTTGGAGGTGAGGCTGGGGTCGTTACGGTTTCTTTTGCAGCGGTTGGTTCATCCCCGAACCAAGAAGGGAGTTTTGACGAGGATCGGCGATGGAAATGCGGTGAAATCCACGTTGGGAGTGCTGGGGATTTTGGAGGGGGCGTTTGAAGAGATTTTAGAAAGTGCGGGCCTGGGGGCTTCGGGCCAGAAACGGGTCAGGCAACCACTAGGCGTGAAGAGCGAGTTAGGACCTCGATTAATGGATGTGCGGGCTCAGTTGCTCAAGCTGGCGGAGGATGCGGGGGATGGGGAGGAGAGAAACGAGTTGAAAGATCATGCGAGAAGGTTGGAGGCGAGCGCCTTTGGTTTAGGGGAGTTTTTGAAAATGAGTCGGGAAGGTCATGCGTACTGGGTGGATAGGAGGCTACCCGAGGAGGGTAGAGCGCACCGGGGGGAGATGAGTCTGCACGCTTCCCCAGTGGAAGTAGCGGAAAGATTGGAGGAGCTGGTTTTTCGGCCTGACTGCACCACGATTATGACGAGTGCGACTCTGGATGTGGGGAGGGGATTGGAGTTTTTTGCAAAACGAGTGGGGGCGCAAGAGGCGGAGACACTTTTGGTCGAGTCGCCCTTTGATTATGAGAGTCAGATGCGGGTATATCTGCCCAAGGGGATGCCGGAACCTTCCGAAGGGCAGAGATTTCAGGAGGCGTTGGAGGGATGGATTCAGCGGTTTGTGGGAATGACCAAGGGGAAGGCGTTTGTACTGTTTACAAGTCGAGCGATGCTCCGAAAGACGGCGGAGGGGATGGCGGGATGGTTTGAGGAGCAGGGGCTTCGGTTGCTGGTGCAGGATAAGGGAAACTCGAGAACTCGGCTCTTGAAGGAGTTTAAGGAGGATCGGGATAGTGTCTTATTTGGAACGGATAGTTTTTGGCAGGGAGTGGATGTGCCAGGAGAGGCGCTTTCGAATGTGATTTTGACCCGGCTTCCTTTTTCCGTTCCGGATGAACCTTTGTTCGAGGCGAGGTGTGAGAGGATTAAGGAGAAGGGTGGGGAGCCATTTCGGGAATTGCAGTTGCCTGAGGCGATTTTAAAGTTTCGGCAGGGGGTGGGGAGATTAATTCGAAGCCGAGAGGATCGGGGTCAGATTGCGGTATTGGATGGGAGGATCCTAAGTCGGACCTATGGGAAGAGTTTTTTAAAGATTCTCCCTGAGTGTCCAGTGGAAGTATGTGAGTGAGAAAACAAACGCTTTAAGATGTTGATGGATTTACTAAAATAGCTTTCATGACAAAGCCAAAGCAGACTTTCAAAATTTGGTTTATTACAATATTATTGACGGCGGTTCTGCCAGTATTGGCAAAGCCAAACGCAGGAGTATTAGAACTTCCCTTTGATAAGCTTATTGTCTTTGCGAATGGCAAGGAGGAAAGAACGGTGTCATCAGGAATACTTGAAGGGGATAATATTATTTTAAAGCAAGTCGGGCGTGCCGACCTGATTCTCCCTTGGAGCCAAATCAAGGGCATTCTTCCTGTGCTGCCGAAGGACGACACCAGTTCCATTGAGGATCTTCGAAAAGCCATGTCCTTTTTAAGAGAGAGCCGAGATTCCATGCCTAATAGAGCTGAGGTCTCCGACCAGTCCATCCAGTCATGGCAAAATCGGGTGGACCGTATTCTTCAACGCCAAGCCGAGGAGAAAAAACAGCAACTCGCGAAGCAGGAAGCAGAGATTCAGCGGGCTGCATTGGAGCAAGCCGTTGCAGAAAAAGTGGCCACGGAGGCCGAAAAATCCCGTCAAATTGATATAGCCAAGGGGAAAGTGGTCAACTATCAGGGGTTTCGCACCCGACAGGAGGTCGAGGAGGCGACCCAAGCCTGCGGCAAGCTGGACAAATCGGATCTGGCGATAATACCGGATTACGAAAAAGCGTCCGAGTTCTGGAAGCGTTGCCTAGCCCTGCCAGTGGATGTCGCGATGCCGGGTGGATTAGAGGGCCAGAAGGAACTGGCAGTGGCATTGGCTATCGATCCGTCTGCTCACGGACCTGCGCTCACGGCTTTAGCTTGGGTCCTTTTTTTTGTTCCCCTTATGGTGGCACTGCACGGGCTGACACGTTTTCTGGCCCTTTTGCAGGAGCGTTCATGGGTCGGGGCGGGCCTTTGGCTGGGAATTGGTGGTGCGGCTGGAATTTGTTTATTCCTGCTGTTCTTCTCCGAACGCGTAAGTGGGGTAGAAGTGGGTAGCGGGGCCAACGCGGAAACGCGTGCTGTTTGGGTGGCTTTAGCAAATGCAAAAGACAAGGAGGTGACGCGTTTTGAGGAAAAAATCGAGATTCCCCTCAGAGTCTTTCTACAGAAAATCGTCGGGAGCATGAAAAACCCTGAAGTTGGTTCTACGGCTTGGGTGCCTACACTCACCCGCCTTCCGGCAGTCGGAGGGGATTCGGGGATCGAAATTGGGATCGAGGTCCCTCTGAAATGGATTTCCCTTCCGGTCCGGGTTTCTTTCGCAGATCCGTTGCCGGATCAGGAGGTTTTATTGAAAGCCGCGGGAGCAAAAATCGGGCCTTTTTCTGTGGGAGCGATCGGGGGGGCGTGGATTTGGGAGCAGATTGCTCCGGTCTATCAAGGGGTTGTAGCGGGACTCGGTTTGGATCAAGGGGTGAAATTGATCCTGCTGAACTCGGAGAAGCTGGTGGTTTCGATTCCGGAGGTCCGGGCAAAACTCAAACCCAGCCCTTAAGCGGACCAGCAGGTGATTTCCAAGCAGGTTTTGACGTAGTCGGCGCGGCGGTTTTGGTGTTTGAGGTAGTAGGCGTGCTCCCAAACGTCGATGCCGTAGATAGGGGTGCGGCCGGTCATCATGGGGGAGTCTTGGTTTGGGAAGGGTTCGATAAAAAGTTTTCCGTCTTTGCCACGACCGAACCAAGCCCAGCCGCTTCCGAAGATACCCATCGCGCATTTGGTCATTTCTTCCTTCCACTTTTCATAACTTCCAAAAGTATTGTCGATCTCCTTAGCTAGTTTGCCCGCCGGTTTCTTGCCGGGGTTGGAGAGGGTCTTCCAAAGGATGGAGTGGTTCGAGTGACCCCCGGCATTGTTGCGGACGGTGGTGCGGATCGCGGCGGGAACGGCATCTAGGTTTCCTAAAAGTTCCTCGAGCGATTTTTTCTGAAGGTCGGGATAGGGAGCAATGGCTTTGTTGAGATTGTTGACGTAGGCGGCGTGGTGTTTGTCGTGATGCAGGTTCATTGTCTCGGCATCGATATAAGGCTCGAGGGCATTGGGTGCGTAGGGGAGAGGGGGTAGAGAGAAGGGCCCAGTTGGGGGCGGTATGGACAATCCTTGCTGAGCTACGGAGGGTTCCGCCGCAACAACAGAGAAGGGCAGGAAGCGGGAAGCGATGGAGGAGCCAAGTAGGATTTGGAAGAAGGTGCGTCTTTTCATAGCCTGATTATCCCGGTTGTTGATTGAAGCGAAAGCTTTTCATGTGCTGGTATTCAGCGAGTCGCCGAGTAACGGGGGCTTGAGGGAGCATGTGTCTTACGATATGATCATCAATCAGTTCTATGAAATCGGCTGAAGTCAGAAATGGGTACTTGGAGTTCTTCCGTGGGAAGAGCCACACGATCGTACCCTCGGCCAGTTTGATGCCGACTTCGCCGAATCTCCTTTTCACCAACGCCGGGATGAACCAGTTCGTTCCGATTTTTCTGGGGCAGGCCAAATTTCCAAATTCACCGGCCCGGGCGGCCGATACTCAGAAGTGCATCCGAGCGGGCGGAAAACACAACGATCTGGAAGACGTTGGTTTTGACACTTACCACCACACTTTCTTCGAGATGTTGGGGAACTGGTCGTTCGGGGATTATTTCAAAAAAGAATCGATCGACTGGGCTTGGGAGCTTTTGGTCGATATCTGGAAATTCCCGCCCGCCCGCCTCTATGCGACGGTCTACAAGCCGGGACCTGGGGATCCGGCCGAGTTTGATTCCGAGGCGCACGGGTACTGGGTGGAGAAATTTAAGAAAGTGGGGTTGGATCCTGCGATTCACGTGGTCATGGGAAATGCGAAGGACAATTTCTGGATGATGGGAGAAACGGGTCCATGCGGACCGTGCTCCGAAGTGCATGTGGATCTGACACCGGAAGGAAAGACCCAGGGGAAGCTGGTGAATCAGGGGGATCCGCGCTGTCTGGAAATCTGGAACCTGGTCTTCATTCAGTTCAACGCCGAGCCGGGCGGGAAGTTTAAGCCGTTGCCCGAGCGGCATGTGGACACGGGAATGGGATTGGAGCGAGTGGCGGGGATTTTTGCTGTTTCAGACGGGTTCAAGGATTTCAAAAAAGAACCGTCCAACTATGCGAGCGATCTGTTCGCCCCGATTTTTTCGGAGATCGAGAAGATGTCGGGAAAGAAGTACGGGGCGCGAGTGCCCAAGAATCGGGAAGAAGTGAGCGAGGAAGAGATGAACGACTGTATCTTCCGGGTCCTGGCGGATCATGTGCGGACACTCTCATTTTCGATCGCCGACGGAATTGTGCCCGGGAACGAGGGTCGGAACTATGTGCTAAGGAGAATCCTGCGACGAGCGGTGATGTTCGGGCGCCGTTTCAAGTTGCCGGATGGATTCCTGTCGGAACTGGCGACGCCCCTGATCCGAACGATGGGAGACGCTTTTCCGGAGCTGAAGGCGCGAGAGAAGGATATTCGGGCGGTTCTTTCGGCAGAGGAGGCTTCGTTCTCGAAAACCTTGGAGAGGGGCCTGGCGATGTTTGAGAAGCTGGTGGTGGGATCGAACAGGGGGATTCAGGGAGAGGATGCCTTTACGCTGTATGACACTTATGGATTTCCGCTGGATCTGACCCAGTTGTTGGCGAGAGAAAGGGGAATGGAGGTCGACGGGGATGGATTCGAAAAGGCGATGGAGGCTCAACGGTCTCGTGCACGGCAGTCGCAGAACAAGACAACGATCAAAGTTGAGGATGAGGCTGGACCAGATTTCCCGACCGTCTTCACAGGGTATGAGAATACGGAGGAACTAAAGGTGGAGAGGTTGGCGGCCGAGGCGTTGAAAGAGGTGGGGCCGGCTGGTGCGAAGGGTCGAGTATTCTTGGGGCAGACACCTTTTTACGGGGAGATGGGAGGGCAGGTGGGGGACACGGGTTGGATTGAGTGGGATGGAAAGAAGGTGAAGGTGGTGGCAACCATCCGCGGAGCGGGTGGAGTGCCAGTGCATTTGACAGATACGGTCGTCGATGCAAAAGGTCCGGTGAAGGTTAGTTTGGATACGGAGAGACGGGGAAGAATCGAGGGTCATCACAGTGCGACCCACCTTTTACACTGGGCATTGAGGAGCGTGTTGGGAGAGGGAGTCAGACAGAAGGGATCGTATGTGGGGCCTGATCGGTTGAGGTTTGATTTTGCGCATCTGAAAGCGATGAGTGCGGAGGAGTTGGCTAAAGTGGAGTCTCAGGTGAACGAGAAGGTGAAGGCCGATGTGGCAGTGAAGTGGGGGGAGAGGCCTTATTCTGAGGTGAAGGATGACTCTACGATTCTACAGTTTTTCGGCGACAAGTATGGAACGACGGTACGGGTGGTGGATATCGGTGGTTTTTCGAAGGAGTTGTGCGGAGGGACTCATGTGCGATCGACGGGTAAGATCGGGGCGATCCGGGTCGTGGGTGAGTCAGCCATCGCAGCAGGGATACGAAGAATTGAAGCGGTTTCGGGAACGGCGTTGGCTGATTGGTGCCGTGAAGAGATGAAGAAACAAGATGAGAAGGCCGCTTCTTTGGAAAAGAAAAAAGCGGGAGCTGGACAGCTTTCCAAGGAGAGCGGGAAGGAGACGCCGGAAAAGCTTTGGGATCTGGTGAAGAAGCGGGATGCGGAAATCGCCAAAGTGGATGAGTCGTTACGGGAGGGGGACAAGCAGGCGGCCAAAGATCGGATGGCCGAGATGCAGAAGAAGGCGGAGCAGGATGCGAAGGATTTGTGGGCGAAAGGAACGGTTTTGAGCGGGATCAAGTGGTTAGGGGTGGATCTGGGGGAAGTACCGAGCGGATATTTGCCCGTGTTGGCAGATCGATTAAAGAGGGAGGGGGAGTCGGTTCTATTTTTGATTGGGAAAGAGGGAGGAAAAGTACCTTTGGTTGCACTTTGCACGGCCGAGGCAGCGAAGAAGGTTCAGGCGGGAAAGATCATCCAGGCTGCGGCGCCGGAAGTGGGGGGGAAGGGTGGGGGAAGACCTGATATGGCTCAGGGTTCGGGAGCAGATGCCTCGGGAATTGGTAAAGCGTTGGCGGCGGTGGAGAAGATGGTGAGGGCGGCTCTGGGGGGTGGGGCATGAAAAAACCACAGGGGGCGGATCGGATCGAAGAAGTGATTGCCGCCATGCGAAAGGGTCGGATGGTGATCATGAC
>Ga0214917_10007563_pt1 | contig 10942 bp, 12 predicted proteins | sample LL_1208_BB_MetaG_FD_177983 | JGI IMG/M metagenome (GOLD analysis project Ga0214917, IMG submission 177983) | Freshwater microbial communities from Lake Lanier, Atlanta, Georgia, United States - LL_1208_BB | ecosystem: Environmental > Aquatic > Freshwater > Lake | place: USA: Georgia | collected...
TCCTTTCCCGGCAATTCGAGCTGGGGGATCGTCGTATCCTCCGTTACCAGGATCCGGAGCTTGGAGACCACCTCCGCAGGCGTTACCGCTTCCGGGAACTGGATGCCGTCGCCTTCTCCCACGGCCATCCCTCCGCTGTCTTTGAATTCAAGCTGAGCGGGCTCGGCTCCGCCTCCGCCGTCAACCGCGCCGCGCGACAGCTCCGCTCGGCCGCCGAAATGATCCGCCAGGGCTACGGCCACCAGCCGAAAGTGGCCGTCGTGCTCATCCATGCCGGCGAAGGCCACCCCGACCTCGGGAAACCCGGCGGCCGCTATGGTGTCCGCCAACATCAGGCCCATCGTCTCCATCTCCAGCAGTGGCCGGAGACACCCATCCCTTGTCTCGTTTACTCCATGAGGGAAGCCGTGGAGGAGGCCCGCAGGATCGGCCACGAGGTGGATCATGCCCTCGAAAAACGCGCCGCCCGCGAGGGCAAGCACGGCATCCAACAGGGACGCCGGGTGCTTCCCCGGCTTCCCCTTGGTGAGGTGCTTTCTGCGGTTAGCTGGATGGCCAAGGAACTGGTCCAGGCGGTCGGCCACGTCGCCCGCAAACTCACTCCCCGCCGCAAAAGCGTCCACACCCGGTATCGGCGCCGTCGCCGGCGGCGCGGCCGTGGCTATCGCCCCGGCGGCCGCCACGGAAACCCGCCGCCCGCCTAGCGGGTATTGACGTTGGTCACCGGCAAGCCCTGGCGCTTGAAGGAATCCGGCTCATTGGCCTGAATGTCGTTCTGGCTGACCAGGCTGAGTTTTTCCCCGCCCACGGAGACCACATCCACTTTGGTGGGGCCGTCCGCATGCGCCTGACTGCCAAGCCAGGGCTGAAAAGCATGCCACCAAAGCCCTCCCGCCACCAAGGCCAGGAGGATTTTTGTCGTGGGGTCGGTTTTTAAACGGAGTGTTTTGGTTGTTCTCATCCGTCCAGAATGCCGGATTCAAAAAAAAATCACGACTCGATTCTCCTTTTGGTATCCCTAGGATTGGGGAAATGAGAAATTCTTACCTCGTCAGGATCGCCCTTTGTCTGCTCTGTCTGGGTCTTTCCCCTTTGTTGGGCGGGGATACCAACGCCCCGGCTTCCCCCAAGGAGGAGGTGGTCGAGGTGCAGGGAATAAAAATATGGAAGCGTGGCACCCCCACCAACGCCTACACCACCATCGGCAATGATACCCTGATGCGCGTCACCCTGCCGGAGGCCCAAAAACGCATCGCCTTGGCCGTCCAGGCCCGCAAGGGGAACGCCGCCATCATTACCAGCATGGTGCCTTCCCAGCGGCTCGACATCACCCAGAACACGGGGGTGAACCAACTGGACGGCCTGAATGTCCTTTACCAAATTATCCAGATCAAGCCCTAGCCGACATTTGCCGCTCCTCCTGCTGGCCATTGCCATTTTCCCGGCTTGTCCACTTTGGGCGCAGGTCGTGCCTTCCCAGGCCAATATCGACGCTTCGGCCCAACGCCGTCTTCAGGAGACCGCCGAGCAGGCCCGCCAACATCGCCGGACCGAAGAACAAACCCTGATCCTCTCCCGGGCACTTTCCGCGGAAACCCTTTCCGGTCCGCACGGCCCCGTCCTCACCCGGCAGGCTCTTGCCGCGATGGTCCGGCTTCGGGAAATGGGCGTCGGTCCCGATGAGGCTCTTCGGCGGGCCACCCGCGCTTCCGGAATCGGCCCCGACCAGGTGGCCGGAACCACCGCCTATTTTCGCAGCCTCTTTTCAAAATATTCCGGAAAGATCACCCCCTCTCTTCTTTCCAGGCTCGAGGCGGGCACCGATCCGGCCCCCGATCTGATCCTCGCACCCTTTGCTCCATGAAGCTTGATTCCCCGCCGGCCGGTTTTGTGGCCCGCCGGCTCCCCCACGCATGGGCATGGTTCCGCCCGAAAATGGAAAGGCCCCTCTTGGACGCCTGGAACCAGGCAGGACGGGAGCTTCGTTTGTCGGAGGTGGCGCGGCGTCATCCCCAATCCCGCCGTTTCCACGGACGCCAACCGGTCTTCGCCGCCCCTTTCCCGCGTGGGGGAATGCTCGTGGTGCGGGCCTGCGCCCACGGGGGATGGTGGGGTCGTTTCGCCGGGGATCTCTACCGCGGGCCGTCCAGGGTTTTGCGCGAAATCCGGGCCGGGGAGAGCCTCCTTGGGATGAAAATCCCCACACCGCGCATTGAGGCCGTGATTTTTTATCCCGCGGGCCCCTTCTGCCGGATCGAGGTTGTCACCCGGCTGGTTCCCGAAAGCCTTGATCTGGTGGAGTGCCTTGCCCGCGGGCCCGCCCCCGGCCAAAGAACCAAAATCCTCATGGCCGTTCGCAAGCTCCTCGGGCAACTCGGCAGATGCGGGGTGCGCCACCCCGATCTGAACGCACGGAACATCCTCCTTTCCCCAAGCCCGCATGGCTGGATCGCCCATCTTCTCGATGTGGATGCGGTCTCCCTGGAGGAGACCTCCCGTGGCTCGGCCGACAGAGCCAACCGAAACCGGCTCCTCCGATCCCTGTTCAAACGGTCCCGCCTCGGCGATCTGGGCTGCGGCGAAGCCGAGGTGACCCGGATCTGGAGGGAACTTTTCCCGAGATCATGAACCTCCCCTCGAACCCCCGGGTTTGCATCGTCCTCCTCAGCGCGGTGGGCGATGTGGTCCACGCCCTTCCGGTGGTCAACGCCATCAAACGTGCCCACCCCAAGGGGAAAATCACCTGGCTGCTTCAGGATGCGGGGGCTTCCCTCCTCCAGGGTCACTCCGCCATCGACGAGATACTTTTGTTCCACCGTAAAGCCGGTCTTGCCGCCTTTATCCAGACCGCCTTGCAGCTGCGGGAACGCACCTTTGATGTCGTGCTGGATCTTCAATGCTACCTCAAGGCTTCCCTCCTTACCGCATTTTGCCAGGCACCCGCCAAGGTCGGGCTCGACCCCGCCCGCGCCCGGGAATTCAACTGGGTCGTCAACAATCACCATCTTCCCAAACGCCCCGTCAACCATGTCCAGGAGCATTTCCTCGAATTTCTCGATTACCTTCAAATTCCACGGGAACCGGTCGAATGGAACCTGGGCCCCTGGCCCTCGGAACGGCCTTGGCAGGAGAATTTCTTCCGCTCCATCACCCGCCCCCGCGTGGCCCTGGTGGCCGGCACCAGCAACCCGAGGAAAGACTGGATTCCGGAGCGCTGGGTCGAACTGAATGACCGCCTGCATCGCGAATTCGGCCTCGCCACCATCCTGGTCGGGGCAAAGACGCCCCGCGAAACCGCCCTTGGTCAAAAGATGGGCGCCGAGTGCCGTCATCCTCCGGTCAACGCCCTAGGCTCCGGCCTTCGCCGCCTGGTCTCCCTCCTCGATGCCTGTGACCTGGTGATTTCCCCCGACACCGGCCCGCTCCACCTTGCCGGCGCGCTCGGCAAACCCGTCATCGGTCTCTACGGCTACAACAGCCCCGCCCGCGTTGGCCCCTGGCGCCAGGATCCGCGTCTTCTCGTGGACGCATTTCATGATTCCGGCGAAACCCCGCAAATGACCTTCACCCACCGGCCCGGCCGGATGGAAAAAATCACGGTGTCCGAGGTGCTGGATCGGGTGAAAATCTGGGCCGCCGCTCAGAAGCGGTAGTAAATCTCGGTCGCCAGCGTCCAGAGCGAATTCGAGGCCGGAGGGCTCAGCGGTTCCTGCAGATAGTCCACGCTCGCATCGGCCGAGTGGGTCGTCCCGGCCCCCCAGGCAAAACGCCCCTCTCCGCGCCACACCAGTTCCTCGGTGATCTTCACCGCCAAGGTCAGGGTATAGGCGTAATAATCCCCGCCGCTCAAGCGGGTGGTCTGGGGTAACACAAAGTTGCTGGTGTGCACGTACTCCGCCCGGCCGGTCAAAGTGACCGGATCCAGCAGGGTCCAGGCGGAATACAGGCCGGTGGTGACATACGTGGTGGGTGCCTCCACTCCGGGGTCGCCGGTTCCCGAACCCCCGGTCACGTTGAATGCGAGGCTCCACCGATCCTCCGCCAAGGCCGGCGACCACTCGCCGATCAGGTTGAGGGCATAATAAAAATCCTGGTCGAGGGAAATACGGGCATTGGCCCCGTGGGTTCCCCAGGGCGTCGCATAAAAACCGGGCTGCAACGAGGCGTTTCCACCGGGGCTGCTGATTTTCCCGTAACCAAACACCGAGTACTCGTCCCCCTGGCCGAAGCCCCCCCGATCGTTGCTTTCCCCGGAGCAGTTCCCGATCCCCGCGGCGATGTCCAGCAGCGGATCCGGGGAAAAAATCGCGAGGATCCCCACATTATCCTGCGGCATGAAGGCATCGGAGATTCCGAAGGTGATGCAGGGATTGTCCGGGCGCCAGATCGTTTCGTATCCGATCACCGCCTGAAATTTTCCCACCCAGGCTTCCATCGCGACTTCCGGCACCCAGACCTTGGCGAAGGCCTCCCCGATGTAGAGGGCATTGCCGTTGGGACCGCTCGGGGAGGTGGCCGTCCCAGCCGCATTGTAGTAGGTGGCGTCCTCCCCCACCATTATGCCGAGTTGGAACCCCGCATGGGCCTGGCGGCTCTCCCGCGTCAGGGGCTGTTCCAGGCGCAACCACACTGCGCTCAGATTGAAATCCCCCTTGGGAATCGTGTCGGCAGGAAAATCGAGGGGGTTGGATGCCGTTCCGGGACCGAAGTTGTAAAGATAGGTGCCGTCGACATAGCCGGTAAAGCGCAGGGGGGACTGCGGCGCAGGGCCGAACCGCTCCGCCACGGCATCTTCCCTCTGTTCCCGTTCCGGCACGATGGACTGCTCGTCCCCGGGAACTTGTCCCCAGCCTGTGACCGGAACCAATGGCAAAAAGACAAGGCAGGTCTGGACGAGATGCCCTGCCAAACCTAATTTAAAGGGGTGCGCACACACACCTTGATTTTACCCGCCTTGGTTTTGGCCGTCACGCTTTGGGCCGAACCTGCCAAGGAGGTGAAGAAGTTTGAGGCCGAAACGGATACCATGACCAAGGAGGAGGTGCGTGCCTATATGGGGCGGGGGCCGGACGAGGAACTCAGCCCGCATCTCTGGCGCTATCGCGGAAGCTGGACGAATTCGGAAACCTTGGACTCCTTCAATACCGTGGATGTGGCCTTCGGAATGTTGACCGATTCCCACAAATACGGCGTGATGCGCTTCAACTGGGACAACACCAGCCCGAATCCCGACAATCTGCCCTGAACCTGCCCCCGGCCGGCTAGCGGTGCAGGTCTTTCCGGAAATGTCCGCGGCTCCAACGAAAAACAAGGACCGCCACGGGAATTGCCATCAAAGTTACCCCTGCCCCCGCCAAATCCCTGCGAAGAGACTGCCCCTCGGCCACCCCCATGACCGTCCAGAGAAAAAGAAGCAATCCCAAAGCACCAAAAAAAATGGAAAGAGGCTGAAAAATGCGCCTGAACTCCTCTGCCTCCTGCCTGCGACGGAGCCTTGTGTCCCGGTTGTGACTCAACATCCTGAAAAGTTCTAGGCATTTTCTGATTTGTCAATAATCCAACCTTTTGCGGTTGCCTGCAGACTTCTTTTCCGTTGTTTTCATGTTCATCAAACTTTAGCAGGGTACCTTCCTTTTTTTCTTGTTACCCGGAATCAGCTGCGTGACTTTTGCCAAGATGCGCCGGCCAAAGCCCTACCCCAAGCCTCCCCGCAGACCCAGGAACCACCGGGTGATACCACTTTTTTGACAGTATGCTGTTTTCTGCTTTTCCAGATTACCTGATTTTTGCGCCCGAGGATTTACCTGTTCCGGCTCCCAATTCTTCGGGGGGGCAAAGGGGTGGCCTTCGCTTTGTTCGGGTTACCGTTTTTCCCCGGCTCCGTGGGCTTGACCGATGGCCTGCCTAAGGAGGTCCCATGGGTGGTGCAGACTTTTTTTTTACGGGGGCCCGGAACCGGCGAGCCGGCTCTTTAGCCGTTGCCCTGGCCGCGCTCTTGGCTGTCTTTTTTCTTTATTTTTTCGACCCCACCCGGAATCACGTTCCCCTTTGTCTCTTTCATCACTTCACGGGATGGGACTGCCCGGGATGCGGCATGTGGAGAGCGACACACTGTCTTTTGCACGGGGACTTCGCCTCTGCCTGGAAATATAATCAGGCTTGGCCTGCGTATGTAATTTTGGCTGCTCTGGGGTTTTGGAATTCGAAAACAGGATTTTCTGCCCCGATCCCATGGAAAGGGGTTGTGATTTGGGGATGCGTACTCTGGATCATCGCCCACGCCTTGATGAGAAACTTTGTGAAATAGGATTTTTCACCGAGCTGGATCAATGATTTCCCCGCCGGACTTTCCTGTCGGCCACATCCTGCCGGAAAAGGAACCAAGGGAAGCCGTGAAACAAACTGCCGCAAAGAGAACAGATAAATAAAACCGTGGACCAGTTCGACTCAATAAATTGATTCCCAGATCTGCTGTTCTTTTCAGCCGTTCCGGAACTTTTTCTGGGATCATTCTTATGGATTCGTGTTTTTCTTCCGATTTCGCCCAAGCTGATCATCTTTGCCCCTTGCGATCTCAAGCTGGATAGCCTGATCTAGCCCCATCGCCTCCGGATGGCCCTGTTCCAATGCTTTGCGATTCCATTCCGCCGCCTTTTGCAGATCCTTGGGAACCCCTGCTCCGTGGTAGTAATAAAAGGCCAGTTGGTACTGGCCCATGGACCAACCCAGCTCGGCCGATTTCCGTACCCAGCGGGCCGCCTCCTTGAAATCCTGCTTCACACCCTCCCCGTTTTCATAACAGATCCCGAGGTCGCACATTGCCGGGGCGTATCCTTGATCGGCTGATTTTCGAAGCCACTGAAGCGCTTGATTGTAATCCACGGGAACACCTTCGCCCCGAATATAATAAATCCCTAGGTTGTACTGGGCCTGCGCATGGCCCTGCTGGGCTGCTTTTTGCATCAACTCCGCCGCCTTAACCTGATTTCTGGGCACTCCTTCGCCAAACTTGTAAAGCACCCCGAGGTTGCAATGGGCTTTCGCGCTTCCTTGGTCAGCCGCTTTTTGGAACCAGTGGGCGGATTTTGCCGGGTCCCGGGGAACCCCCTCCCCCAAGTAATAGCGCTCCCCCAGCTCCAGTTGGGCTTGCAAATCACCTGCTTTGGCTAGGGACTGAAGTTTTTCCAAGGTCGCCGAGCCAGCTTCATCGGAGGAAAAGCTTCCAAGGGAGGAAATGGCCACGATGAAGGCCGTCGGAATAATAATTTGGAATCCACGAACGGCATTCACGTGGATACCCCCCCTACCTGCTTAGAGAGAATTCCAAGTTCCTGTACTCAGGGGATCCAAAAATGCCGTACGGCTCAATATAAAGTTCACGGATCTGATCCTGCGAAAGCGCAAAGGAGCCTGTTACGGGGGTCCATTCGGCAGAGATCGGGACTTGGTGATCAAAAATTGAGCGGGAGGAGTGGTCCTCCGTAGCAAGGCTGGCTCGAAGCCGAATCTTGCGAGTGCTTTGTCCTTCTTCATCTAGACGCACATTTTTCGGCACCCTGACTTCAAGGCTATATTTGAGGGCAAGGGAGTTTGGCGGGATGTCCAGCTTCACCCGAATCATGTTGGTGAAGACCTGCCCAGGCAAAAACCGCAAGGGATAAAAACTTTCATTCGCCAGAAATTCGCTTCGCAAGGTGACCGGAACCCTCTTGTCGGCAACACTCCATGAAGCCCTTGCCTCGCCAGCCTGTAGCCTCGGATCGTCACTGAGGGCCACTCTCTCGGATGTGTCCCCCCGAACAACCCATTTGGCCAGGTAGTAGCAATCCCCTTCGGTAAAAATATGGCTCATCAGGAGAAAGTTCTGAGGATTTTTGGGGTCCCGCTTATAAAAGAACGCGTCTCCATAACCATCAGGATTTCCCATGCTCTTAATATCCAGGGAAACACGGGATCCTTTCCCGTCTTCGTAAATCAGGGATCGGTATTGCTTGCGAATTCCATCCCCGGAATTTCCCAGTACCTTTCCCTCAGGGTGCAGGGCTTCGTTCAATTCTTCGATTTCCGCCACTAGTCGCGCGGGGTAAACCAGAGGAATTTCCACCTGATAGGTATTCTCTCTGCCCCTGCCTCCTTGAAATCCAGTTGGGTGCCTCCCACAACCGGCCAAAAGGAAACAAAAGGCAATGAATAGCCCACGTTTCAAGACCTCTCCAGTAAAGACGTTTTACGCATTTCAGACAATTATAGTTTTTTTAAACCATGGTTGTTCATTTTTTCTTTCCCGCGGCACGGGGTTGCAATGGCTGGGTGGACCTGTTTCTGCCAAGCCTATAGCGGGGCGCACGCCGGGGCCATCGACGACCCGGCCCGCCGGGAGACCATTCGCCTGGTCTTTACCTCGATGAACGAAGACTCTGACCCGCCCGCTCCCGTGCGGGTTACCTTCACTAAAAAAGGTCGGTTGCCGGGCGGCACAATCTGTTTCAACCTAGAGGCGTGCAAAACCCGGTCACTGCTGTTTTCCTGATTTCGGCATCCCTCCTCCTGGGATTGGTCCGGCTTCCATTGGAGTTCGCCCCTTCTCTTTTCGCTTTGTTGGTGGCGGTTCCAACCTTTCTGTTCATGGGACTTATCGCCTGGCAAATTTATTGCGGAAAAAACTGGGCTAGGATTGTTTTTACCGTGCTCTTTGTTCTTGGTCTTCCTATTTCAATTCTTCCCCTTGCCGAGGCCTTACAATCGCGCCCTTTTTCCGGGATTTTGGGAATTTTTCAGCTGGTCTTGCAAACTTCGGCCATGACTCTCCTTTGGCTTCCCGGAAGCCGGCCCTGGTTCCACCGGTAAACACCGCCGCTCCAAAAAAGTGGGCATTCAAATTGTCCTAATTGGGTTCCTGCTTTTGGCAGGGCTTCTTGTGCTCCTCTTTGGGAGCCTTTGCTCCCCCGAGCCACCTGGACGCACGGAGGTCGGCCACGCATGGGAATCATCATCCGAAAAAACGGCGCCCCGCACAAGCCTCCCTCTGACCTCTTTCCCTCCTTCCACCGAGCCCCGGCAGAAGCTCCCCATGCCCCCGGTTGTTGTGCTCCCTCCTTCCCCGCTCATCCCGGAAAAGCGCAAGGCCGAAGCCCCGGTAGGGATCTCCTTTCAGGAGGAGGCGCTGCTGGATTCCATCAACCAGGCGCGGCAGAAAAACGGTCTGTCGGCCTTGGCAACCGATGCGGGCCTTATGAATGTGGCCCGAGAATGGGCCCTCTATCTGGCTCCGACCCGCTCCATTTTTCACCGAACCTCCGCCGATCTCGGCCTCCAGCGGGCCCAATGCCAGCTGGGCCTGATCAGTGAGAATCTGTTCGCCTCCACCGGTCCTTTTGAGGCAAGGGAGATCGTGGTGGGCTGGTTGAACAGCCCACCCCATCGGAAGGCTTTGCTGGATGCCTCCAGCACCCTGCAAGGGGTCGGTCTTGCCCCTATGCCCGGAGGCGGTTTCGTGGCGGTCTTCAATGGGGGCGGTTAACGCTGGGTCTAATTTTGGGGAATCGCCACCCCAAGATCCGCCAAGGCTCTTCGAATCATTTCAAAATAGGTGTCAGGGTCGGCATGGCCGGAGACCCCATAGACGACCTTGATGACCGGAAACTTTCCCTCCGTATACTCTTTAAGATTCAACCGACTATTGGTGTAAGGAGACCTCCCCTCGAAAACGGTTTCCACAAAAGACCGGAATCCGGGAATTACAGGGTTGTCGATTTGGAAGAGAACCCCGCGATAGAATCCCTTCTTTTGGGCGCCCAGTTGCCTGCGTAACTCGGTGATATCCTCCATGAAAGAATCCTTTTCCGCCATGGCCGCCAGGGGCGCAAATAAACCTCCCCCGGAAAGTATGTCCAAGGGATCCGGACGGGCCTGGACGTAGCGGTCCCCTTCCTCGCAATCGTAGATCCCGCTACTCCGGTGGTAATGGGGGTGAGCCTCATCCTGAAACACGAGGGTAATTTTTTTTCCGTAACTTCGGCCAGGAAAATCCGGCTGCAGAAACACCAAGGTTCGCTCGGAGGGATCGTCCATCACCCGAACCTTGTCGTTGTATTGGGCCACGGAACCGTAAAAACGGACCAGGGATCTTTGCAGCTGGTTGGCCTGGACGGACTTGAGCAGGGGCCAGGTTTGCTCCATGGACCCGCTCATGTCCGTGATGATGAGAATTTCGGTTTCCGCATCGATGGGCTGGGTTCGCACATACACATCGATTTTGCCGTCCGGATTTCCTGGTGGGGCAGGGATCACCCGGAACGTGTCCAGGCCGCGAAAATCAGGATCGGGCACGTAGGTGAACCGCCCTCCACCGTCGTCCTTCAGCCGCCCATGGGATGGCTTTTCGACGACCACCGCGAGTTTTCCCGGGTCCGTGGCCAAATCGACCGGGATCGATTCCCCGTTGGTGCTGACCAAAAAACCGCCACCGCCCGGGTTGACCTTTGGCCGAAGCGGCACTCCCTCGCCCTGAACTAACTGCCCGCCAGAGGATGGGGCATTTGGACCGGCTTGAGTGGACGGGAAATTGTCCTTGGGGGCGGCAATCGGCGCAAAAACAGGCGGGATAGTTTCGCGGGTCTGTTTTTTTGGTGCTTTTTCCTCCGGTTGCGAATCCCGGACCACCCGGTCCAGATCTCCGTTTTTTTTGTAAAAACGCGTTTCCCCCGTAAAGACGCCCTGCTCGTAGCGGGACTCGGTACGTAAAGCACCCCCGGGATAAACCCGGAAAACCACTCCGGTCAGCGCATTGCCGGTGACCGGATCCAGCGCCTTTCCTTCACGAAAGGAGACCTTTTCGGCCGGCACACGTGTTTCCGCTTGCGCAGCCAGCGGAAGCCAAACACAAAGAGCAAGCCCCAGCCTGAACCAGGCGGGAATTTTTAAAACCATCCGTGCCGCGCCT
>Ga0214917_10007564_pt1 | contig 10942 bp, 10 predicted proteins | sample LL_1208_BB_MetaG_FD_177983 | JGI IMG/M metagenome (GOLD analysis project Ga0214917, IMG submission 177983) | Freshwater microbial communities from Lake Lanier, Atlanta, Georgia, United States - LL_1208_BB | ecosystem: Environmental > Aquatic > Freshwater > Lake | place: USA: Georgia | collected...
AACAGATCATAATAATATAAAAAATATTTCTGATAAAATTTATAATATGACAAATAATTTAGATAATCAAACAGAATTAATAAGTGACAATAATACATTAATAGAAGATTCAAATTTAGAATATGAAAATATAATTAATAATTTACAAAAAAATATCAATAATAATATTGAACCAGATTGTGTAAGTACTGCTATCTTAAATAATTCAAAATATCTTAAAAATTATTATATAGATATGTATGGCAATAATATAAATTCTACTTTATCTGATTATTTTACTGATTATCATACAAATATAAATTCATCTAATTCAAAAAAACAAAAAAATATTCCTGTAGAAACAATTAAAGGAAAATCTAATTTTATTATACCAGATCAATACAATACTCAAAAATTATTAACAAATGCTTATAATATAGATTGGTCTAGAATTATTAATCCTTATACTCTTGTTTAATTATATTATAAAAAAATTGAATTAATAATAATATTTAAATATTAAATAGTATAAATAGTATATATTAAAAATGAGTATAAACTACAGTGAATTAACAATCGCAGAATTTGAAAAACATATCAGTTCTTATACAGAACAAGAACAATATGATAAAATATTAAAAGGTTTAAATGAACAATTTATGGAATATGCAGATAATATTTTAAAGTTAAATGAAAAAAAAAATGATATTATTGAAAAAATGAGATTATCTCAAACTCAAATGAAAAGAATTATTGGAATTAAAGAGTTTGATGCTAAGCAAACTGATCTTAATGGAGATAATGAAAATACTGATGTAAAAGAAACTAAAATTAAATCTAAAAAAAATAAAGATGTAAAAATAGAAGCAGAAACAGTTGTTAATAATGCAGATCAATTAGATGTTAAAGAAACTAAAACAAAGGGTAAAAAGACAAAAGAAGTTGCAGAACCAGTTGCATCAGAACCAGTTGTTGAAGTAAAAGAAACTAAAACAAAAGGTAAGAAAGCAAAAGAAGTTGTTGAAGAACCAGTTGTTGAGGTAAAAGAAACTAAAACAAAGGGTAAGAAAACAAAAGAAGCTGTAGAAGCAGTTGTAGAAGAACCAGTTGTAGAAGTAAAAGAAACTAAAACAAAGGGTAAGAAAACAAAAGAAGTTGTAGAAGCAGTTGTAGAAGAACCAGTTGTAGAAGTAAAAGAAACTAAAACAAAGGGTAAGAAATCAAAAAATTGATAAAATATATAAATATTAACAGATATATGAATATTAGATTAAATTTGTGGATTGATAATAATAATAAAGATTATATAAATAAAATAAAAAATATATCAATACCTCAAAAAAAAATAAAGTTACCAAATACATTCTGTAAATCTCTAATAAAATATAAGGACTATAAAAAAAGAGTATTATAATGGAAGAAACAAAAGAAAAAATAAATTTATTAAAGAAAACTATAGAAAATAATATTAATAATTTAGATAAGATAGATATAAATACAATAGATGAATTAATGTTAGTAATAAAAAATCATATTGAAGAGTACAATAATAATTTAGAAAATTGGTATGATACTAAATACAAGAATGATAGTAATAAGTTTAAAGAAGAATTAAATATTTTCAATAAAATAGTTAAAACTTATGAAAGTGATTCATATTTATTATTTAGCTAATGACAATAAATTATCATAACCTCCAATAAATTTTAGATTATAAAAAATGACAGGAAAAGTTTTATGATTAGTATTAATATTTAGATTAGGATTAATATCCGATAATTTTTTTAAGATAAGAAAGAAATTATTATAATATTTATCAATTTTATAATATTTATATTTAATATTATTAAGTTTCAAATATTCTTTAGTTTTTAAAGAATATGGGCAATAAGATAATCCAAAAAATACAACAGTATATTTTTTATTATTAATTTTAGTCATTAGATGTGTTGCAATATCTTCCATATTATATGTTTTATATAAAATTTTCTTCATTATATGAAATATTATTAGGCTGATATAATAATTTTTTAGCTTGTATTATTGTCATAGATGGATTTTTATTTACTAGATCAAATAATTCATTTCTTGCATTATTTACAGCATTTGTAAGATCATTTTCACTCCACCATAATAAATTTTTAATATCAAAAATTGATGTTATATCAGGTATTAATATAACATTTACTACATTATTAAATTTTAATTTTTTTTTATATTTTTTACAAAAAATATTTAAATCAACATCAACATCATAAATATCAAAAAACATATTAATTATGTTATATATATATATATATTAAATGTTTATAAAATTTGATTTTTATATAAAATATTATTCATATTATTATTAAAATGAAATTAGTATTTATAATTGATAATTGTATATATGTAAATAATTTTATAATTAATACATTAAAAAGATGGTTAACATATAAAATCAATAATATAATAAATAGCAATTATACTAAAATAATTATTGTAAAAACATCTAGATATTTAAATATAATAAATCAAGAATTATGTAAAGAAATAGAAGATAAAGAATTATGTAAAGAAATAGAAGATAAAGTATATGGCAATAGTTTTATAAATGAATCAAATGAATTTTTTAATGATTCAATTGAATTGGATGATATTTTAGTTGATGAACCAGTATATAAAAATAAAATAAAAATAACAGATACCGAAGAAATAAATAAAATAAAAAATATTGAGTACGATTTAAAAGAAGAGAACATTGAAAAAATAATAAAAAGTATCAATGATATAATTTTTAAATATAAAATAGATAAACTAGATAAAATAGACAATACTGATATATTAGTAGAAATGATAAATGAATATTACAATCAAGAGAATGATACTGAAATAATATTATTAAGTTCAATAAATTACAATCAATGTATTAAATTAACAGGTAAACTTGATAATTTATTTGAATTATCAAATTATAAGAAAATGAAGATAATAAATATAATAAATAAAAATTATGATAAAAATACAAATTATAGTTTTTATTTATTGTTTGACGAATTAATAATAGATAATAGGACATACAAAATAAAAGAAATAATAAATAGTGATTTTATAACTTTTTTAGATATAGATAATAGTTTAACGACAATAGATAAAATAAATAATAAATGTTTAATACAATATTTGAAAAAACTTCAATATATTGAAACTAATTTATTATTAGATAATAGAACAATTAACAACAATGAACATATAAAATTACTAGATAATATTGGTTTTACAAGTGAATCTGAAAACTATCATTTATATGATAAAAATATTATTAATTATATTAAGAATTACATTAATAATATAAAAATACATATAATTAATTATAAGATAATATGCACAATACCAAAAGATAATATAGATGATGAAATAATAAACTCATATATCAAATATATAATAGATTTTTACGAGTATATTTATCCAAAGATAATAAATAATAAAACAAATAATTCAGTTATAAAATATAATGAATTAAAAATAAAAAAAATAAAAAAAATAAATTATGAAGAAATTGAAGATATTTCAAAAACAATCATTATATCAAATACAAGTATGACAAACTGGATAGATGAATATAATGAATATAATCCATTTGGTATACTTGTAAAATATAAAAGTTCAAAATATAGTTATAAAGGTTTAATTGATGAAAAATCTACTATTTTTAATACATATCCAAATATTGTAGTATCATCAATTGCAAATAATTGGATATCAATGTATGATTATTATGAATTAATATTATCTCATCTTAAAACGAATCAAGAAGACGAATATAATCAAGAAAATAATCAAGAAAATAATCAAGAAAATAATCAAGAAAATAATCAAGAAAATAAACAAAAAAAAGTAGTAGATACATTTAATATTAATGAATTTAACATTACTGATATAATAAACGGTGATAGTAATATAATGTTACCAATATATATTAATAATAATCATTGGAAATTGGTTAAAAATTTATGGTCTTATCATATAAGTTTTATAAATAATACATTAGAGACTGAATATAATAAGAAAATGGATAATATATATTACTTAGTATTATTAAAAAATGTGAATAATTTGGTCCAGAATAATAAAAAAGCATTAACATATACACGAATATTTTTATTTTTAAATATATTAAGAACCACAATACAAGTAACGATTGATAACAAATATATGTTTAATATTAAAAAAGAATATGTACATTATTATGAATATATAACTAATAATGGAAATATAAGAATAAAATTGATAGATTATATAATTCGTGTATTACAAATTATAATATCTGGAAATATAGAAGATCATAAATTAAAAAGTGATTTATTAAATTTACGAAGATTATTAATTAATGAATGGTATACTTATATTTATACTAATGAAAGATATGAAGATGAAGAATTAGAGAATATTAATTTAAAGAACGAATGTACAAGATATATAATGAATTGGTTAGAATTAGAAATTGATTTATTAAAATTTAATAGCATATTAACAGAAATATATAAATTAAAAGGATATAATCAATTAATAAAATATATTGATAAATGTAACGGCTGTATACCAGAAGATGAATTATATGAAAATATTAAATTAATAATAAATAATATAATATTATCCAAAGAATATAATTTAGGAGAGATAATAGAAAGTATTGATATAAATGATTATAAATAAAAATAAATTTGTTTAGAAATATATAAAAAATTGATATTGTTTATATATATAATTTTATATAAGTATATAGATAAGAAATGAAGATCAAAGAGATAATAAGTAAAATTCAAGACGATGCCAATAACACATTAAAATTATTAAATGAAGAAGAATTAAAAAAAATATTAGATTATTTGATAGATAAATATTTTAATAAGAATGAGTCATTAATATCAGATCAGTTATTTGATTATGTTCGTGAATATTATGAAAATAAATATAATAAAAAAATATATGTAGGTGCTGAAATAAAAAAGAACAAAGTAAAATTACCATATTATATGGGTAGTTTAGACAAAATAAAGCCATCAATGAATATATTTAATAAATGGAAAACAGAATATGAAGGTCCATATATATTATCATATAAATTAGATGGAATTTCAGCATTAGTTCATAAAAAGAATGGTAAAATATCAATGTATACGCGTGGAAACGGAATAGAAGGTCAAGATATTACCCATTGCATAGAATATATTGGAATAAATGTAAAAAAATTAGAAGAAAATGATGCAATAAGAGGTGAATTAATAATAAGTAAAGAAAATTTTAAAAAGATAGAAGATAAAATGGCTAATTCAAGAAATGCAGTATCTGGAATAATAAACACAAAAAAACCAGACATTGAATTATTAAAATTAATAGATTTTGTAGCATATTGGGTAGTTTATCCGGAATTAAAGATATCTGAACAATTAAAATATATAGAAAAGAAAGATTTTAAACCCAAGTCAGTAACTTATTTATCAAAAAATACTTTAAAGATAGAAGAATTATCAGATATGTTAATAAAAGGTAGAAAAGAATATAAATACGATATAGATGGTGTAGTAGTTATTGATGATTCCAAAATATATTTACAAGAAGTTGGTTCCAATCCATCTTATGGATTTGCATTTAAACAGATATTAACAGATCAGATAGCAGAAGCAACAGTTGTAGATGTAATATGGGAAATATCAAAAGACAAATATATAAAACCAAAAATAAAGATAAATACAATAGAATTACTTGGATCTGAAATAACATATGCAACAGCATTTAATGCGAAATTTATAGTAGATAATGTGATAGGTCCAGGTGCAATAGTAAAATTAATTAAATCTGGCGATGTTATACCGTATATTCAGGAAGTGATAAAAAAAGCAGATAATAAAAAGCCCAAAATGCCAAAAATAGAATATGAATGGAATGAAACTGAAGTAGATATTATTGCGACAGAATTGGATGAAGAAAATATGAATAAATTCATTACAAAAAAGTTATTATATTTTTTCACGACACTGGATATAGCATATATGGCAGAAGGAACAATACAAAAATTTGTAGATAATGGTTATGATGATTTATGGAAAATACTAAAAGCAAATAAAAAAAAATTATATGAAATAGAAGGTTTAGGAGTTAAATCAATTGATAAAATATATGATAGTATTAATAGTGGCTTAGAAAATAGAAAAATTTATGAAATAATGGCAGCATCACAAATTTTTGGTAGAGGAATGGGAATTAGAAAATTAAAATTAATAATTGATAAATATCCAAATATTATTAATGTTTATAAAAATAAAAAAGAAGAAGAAATGATTGATTTAATAAATTCAATACCTGGATTTGATTCCAAAAGTACAAATAAAATTATAGATAATTTTGATGAGTTTCTAGTCTTTTATAATAAATTATTAAAAATTAAACCAAATATTATTTTAAATACAGACAATAATAAAGAAACTAAAGAAACGAAACAAACAATTATTAATAACAAGTTAAAAGAATATGAAAATAAAACAATAGTTTTTACAGGATTTAGAGATAAAGATATTGAAATGAAATTAGAACAAATTGGATCAAAAATTACAACATCAGTTAGTAAAAATACAGATGTTGTAATTGCAGCAGATATCAATGAAGATTCTAGTAAAATAGTTAAAGCAAAAGAATTAAAAATTAAATTGATTTCTAAAGATCAATTTTATAAATCTATTGATAAATAATTAGTATTTTTTTATTTTATTAATTATATCACTTGTTGATAATTTTTCATATCTTGGAATATATTTTTCTATTTTCATATCCATTGCAGCACCATACCATATGTAATCTTTTGTTCCTTTGTATTCTTCACCAATTATTACACAATCAATATTGTTTTCAAGTATAAATTCTTTTGTTACTACTAATCCTGCATTTTTTATAACTTTATCAACATACTTACAATGTTCAACTGTTTCACATCTTATATCTTCATTTAAAATAGGTTCTCTCTTATAACCTTTACATTCTTCATCACTATGAACACCTACAATTAATTCAATTGGTTCATCAAAAGATTTTACAATATTTTCAAATAAAATCATATGTCCAAGATGACATAAATCAAATACTCCACAACAATATACTTTTTGTTTCATATTATATACTATATTATTATATAATAAATTGATATTTAATTCATTTGAAATTTTACTTATTACAAATAGAATATACATTATTACAAATATAATTGTAAAACTTGGAAAATATAAATGTATTAATGGAATAAATATTATTTTATAATCTGGTTCAATTTTAAATATTTTATAATTAATTATTTGTAGTAATAATACTGAATCAATTAAAGCTATTTGCCATTGAATTATATTATTAAATGAAATTAATATTTTAATAATATAATAGATTATAATTATAAATTTTATCTTTAGATTTTTTACTGAAGTACAAATTAATAATAAAAGTTTTTGCATAAAAATATAATTAAGATATATCATTAGTAATAATATACTATTGTGTAATAATATACTATTATTTAATAATACTTTTGGTAATTCTATATTTAATAAAAATATTATAATACATAATGTTAATAATAAAGACACATCAGTAAATTTTTCAAATATAACACAACCTAATTCTAATGATTCATAATGTGGTATTATAAAACCATATGATGCAGTTGATAATATTATATTCTTAATTAAATAATTATTTGATAAACCAATATTATTACAAAGTGCATCAGCGATCATTCCTAAATTAACAATATCAACTATATGATCAATATACTCACCAATAATTGAAGTTTGCTTTGTTTTTCTAGCATGAATGCCATCAATTCCATCAAATGTTAAATATAAAAAAGTTCCAATAGCCATTAAATAATTACCATAACTAGTATTACTATAATAATAACATGGTATTACTGAAAATAATCCACACATTGTTATTATATTGGGATGTATTATTGACGGAATATAATTTTGAACAACTATCCAATATTTTCTATAAATATTAGTTAAAAAACATTCATCTATTGCTTTGTATTTGTATTTATTATATTCATTAATATTGTCATTACTTAAAAAATTACTAAAAAAATTTTTTATAAAATTCATTATACAAAATATATATATAAAATATTAAATAAATTTACTTATTATTATTTTTATTATTTTTATTATTTTTATTATTTTTATTATTTTTAATATTTTTAATATTTTTATTATAGAAAATGTAAATTATTTAATACTTTGTATATATATTTTTTATAATAATAATTCATGACTGATAATAATCATGAAAAAGACGATAAAAATAATGGAAAAGACGATGTAAATAAAAATCATAGTAAAATTAATATAATTTTTAAAAAAAGAGTTTGTCCAGCAGGCGATGGTCCATTAGATAATACAGATAATACAGATAATCAAAAAGACAATATCAGATTATTTATAAATAAGAGAACTAAATATAGTTGTAATAATAATAAGTGCGATCATAAAAAATATTTTACAAATTGGACTGAAAATAATAAAATAAGTTTAAAAGAGATAAATTCTTTAAGTGATTTAATAAATTTAGCAGATTATTACCATTGCAAGATGCGAAGACATTTTAATGGAATAGATTTAAAAATATTATACGACATACAAATTCATTTAAAAGAATTGGATAATATGATAGGATTAAACAATATTAAAGAAGAAGTAGTAAATATGATAATGTATTTATTTATAAATAACAATAGTAAAAAAGTATCATCAGATATGTTAAATGTAGTTGTAACAGGTGTTCCAGGTTCAGGTAAAACTACGTTTATAGAGATATTAGCAAAAATATACAATAAGTTAAATATATTAAAAAATAATTATAAAAAATTAGATGAATATGAAAACGAATGTCATATAGTTAAAGTGAAGAGATCTGATTTAATTGGTAAATATTTAGGTCACACTGCAGTACAAACACAAAAAAAAATAGATGAAGCATATGGAGGTATATTATTAATTGATGAAGCATATTCATTAGGAAATCCAGAGACAAGAGATTCATTTTCAAAAGAGTGTTTAGATACATTAAATCAGGCACTATCAGAGAATAGGAGTAATTTTATATGTATAATTGCGGGATACAAAGATGCATTAGATAGTTCATTTTTTAGTTATAACGAAGGTTTAAGAAGAAGATTTCCATTTAGATTTGATATAGAAAAATACACATATCAAGAATTATCAAGAATATTGTTTAAGAAAATAGAAGAAAATAATATTTGGTCAATAAAATTCAAGTTAGAAGAATTAACAAATATAATAAAGAACAATTATATTTATTTTGAGAATCAAGGAGGTGATATGGAAACGTTATTTTTAAATATAAAGATAGTACATAATAAAAGAGTTTTTTTATTAGAAATAAATGAAAAGAAAGATTTATTATTAAATGATATAAATAATGCAACAACTAAATTTTTAATATTAAAAGGCGACACATTAAAAAAAAAAGTATTAAATAAAACATTATATGGCATGTATGTATAATAAAAATAAGATATAAAAATGATTTAAAATATATAAATTATAAGTATATAATTATGAACACAAAAAGAAAATTTTCAAAATTATATTTCGGAAACTTACCAACTGAACAAATGAATCATAATTTTTATTCTACTAATCAATTTGTAAATACAGAAAAATCAAAAAAAATAAATAAGAAACAAAAGAAAAATGAAGATCAAGATGATGAAGAAGAAGAAACATCACCATTTCCATTTCCAAATTTATTCAAGGATGATGACAATTACATTTATTTAAAAGAGAATCATTTATATTTTCACACTGATGTAAATCAAGAATCTGTAGATGAAGTAAAGAAATTAATGAGAGAATATTGTTTAAAAATAAAGCGAGTACGAAATTTACATAGTTGTGTAGAAATGACACCAAAGCCATTATATTTACACATATTTTCTCCAGGTGGTGATGTATATTCTGGTTTAGCACTTTATGATTTCATTGTAGAATATAAAAAGAAAATACCAGTATATACAGTAGTAGAAGGTATTGCAGCAAGTGCAGCAACATTTATAAGTATAGCTGGAAGTGTAAGATACATAACACCAAGTTCATACATGTTAATACATCAATTATCTACCATGATGTCAGGTAATTTTGAGCAATTAAAGGATGAATTTGATAATTCATTAAAGTTAATGAATAAAATCATGGAAATATATGAATTACATTGCAATATAACAAAAAAGAAAATACCTAAAATATTAAAACATGATTTAATATGGGATGCGAATGAATGTAAAAAACAAGGATTAGTAGATGAAATAAAGCTAATTGATATTTTTAACGATGATAATAGTGATGATGAAAATACAGAAAATGAATAGACAAGCAATAAACAAATGGACAAATAATAATAAACAAATAATAAAAATAATATAGTGTAATTTTTTAAATATTAAGATATATAATAAATATATATGTTTTCTTTTAACAATAACAATTTATCAAATAATCGTTCAATACGACCAAGTGCATATTACGAAAATACATATGATAATAAAGCAACTAAAAAAGTTAATTTTATGAATATAAATACAATAAATCTTGAGAAAAATGCAGTTGAATTATCATTAAATATAGTAGGATTAGATCATATATTATTTGAAAATATGTCAAAGCAAACTTTTTTAGATTATTATGAAGAAAAATCAAATTATATAAATAGTGTAAATGTGTCACTGTCATTAAATATATTATTAAAATATAAATTATCATATCAAGATGTTAAAATATTATATAATGATGAAAAAGCTATAAATAATGTTATAAATAATACTGCAAATAATACTGCAAATACTAAAGTATTATTTTATAATGATTATAAACCAATGCAAAATATGAATAATATGAATAATATGAATAATATGAATAATATG
>Ga0214917_10007565_pt1 | contig 10939 bp, 19 predicted proteins | sample LL_1208_BB_MetaG_FD_177983 | JGI IMG/M metagenome (GOLD analysis project Ga0214917, IMG submission 177983) | Freshwater microbial communities from Lake Lanier, Atlanta, Georgia, United States - LL_1208_BB | ecosystem: Environmental > Aquatic > Freshwater > Lake | place: USA: Georgia | collected...
TCATTATATCATATTTGTTTTTAAATTCTAACAAAATATAAATTAAATCATCAATGTCGGTGAAATTCCATTTTTCTGAACTTAATACAAAACTATCATTGCCATCACAACTTTCAGTTTTAATTTCCATAGTCTGATATAATTTACTACTATTACATCTATTAGTTGGTTGTTCCCAACTTACAGTAAACTTTTCATCACTTATAAAAAATTTATGATTTTTTTCAACTTGAATTGTTGGTTTAAGTTCTATTTGTTCTATTGGTTTTATAAATTCAATTTTTTCACCTATTAAATCATCAGCAGTTATTTTTTTTCTTGGTTTTCTTTCTTTCATAATAATTTAATAAACATTTTTATTAATTTGAATTTTTTCAATTCAAAAATATTTTTCCCATATGATGTTGCATAAAATTAGATACAAGCCCATTCAATTTATTTTTTGAAACTTTGTTTTTAATTTCTAAAATAACATCAATTATTTGTTTTCTTGTTGGGGAAATTTCTTTTTCTTCCTTTTGATTTTTTTCAACAACTTCTCTAATTTTTTTATAAAATTTTTTTTCATCAGATTCACCAATTAAGACTTTAAGTTGTTTTGGATTTTTTTCAAAAAAACTGATAAAGTTTTTCATATAAATTTCAATATCTACATTATTCATGTGACAAATTTAATAAAAATAATGATTTAAAAATCATCAAACAAAAATATGTAAGTCAGATTCTTCGGGCAAATCTTTCAAATCTTCAGGTAGTGCGTTTGAACTACTATTTTTCAAGTTGATGATTGACAATTTAGGAAGGTCTGCAATACAATCTGGTAGTCTCTGTAAATTAGGATTATCAGGTAGTGATAAAAACTGTAATTTATTTAAATTACATACTGATGGTGGTATTGTTGCAACACAACCAACAAAATGAATTGCAGTTAAATCTGTAAAATTACCGATTGTATCAGGTATGTTTAAATCCAATTTTGAACTTTTAGCAATAAACTCAAGTCTTGTTATGTTTTTAGGTAATGTTGTGAAAAATTCATCAAACCCATAAAGCGCAATAAACTTAGATGCCGAATCACTTGGGTATTGTACAGAAACTTTTGTTCCACCTGCGGTAGATAAACCTTTCATAAACTCAAATTTAAAGTATTCTTTCAAACCTTCTTCATTAGTATTTAAAAAGTCAACCAAATCGATTTGTCTATCTGCTGGGTCCATAAACTGATTAGATGGGAAGTGGAATTGGTACCTATATGCCGGAAGTCCCGAAACTTCACCATATTCTTTTTCACCACTATACTTCATTCCTGAATTTGGTATAACTACATATAAAGGTCCATCCTTGATGTATCTATCAAACCAAGTAAGTCCTGGTGATGATGTGCACCATCTTGTCTCGCCTTTACCGGGTTCTTGATATGAACCTCCATAAAAACATGCCGCGTCTTTACCTAATTTACCCGTGTCTGAAATTCTTGCAACTGTCCAATTTTGACCTCTATACACAATGTCAGCTCCAGGGTGAGCGTAAGTTTTAGAAGCTTCTTTCTTTTCAGTCGCACTTGCTTTAGTTTTTTCTAAACTAAAATCTTTAACATAGTCATATAATGTTTGAGGTGTCAATTTATTAATATCTCTAGCATCTTGAGGTAGTCTATTTTTAAATCTTTCAAACTTTTGTAAGTCACCAGTAACTTTATATAAATCTTCTAAAAATAATTCTTGGTACTGTTTTAATGCTTGTTTATATTGCCCTGATTGTGGGTCAGAAACCATTAATGGATGGTCTGATGGTAATTTAGGAGTTGCAAAGTTTTTAATTATCCATTGCGCATATTTACCAATTTTAACTTTTTCCATATCTTCAGGCTTCACTGAATCAATATTAATACCTTCAGGAACTCTTGTGGTTGGGTCGGCAGCAATTAATGCAAATAAAGTTTCAAAAGGCATAATACCTTTTTGTCCCCTTTCTTTTGGTTTAACAAATTTGTCGAACAAAACTTCAAATCTTGAACTTTCAACAATGATGTCTCTTAATATGTTTGTAAACTTGATTGCCATAACTTTGTTTTTTATATAAATATTACTAGTTTGTAAAAAAAATTAATAATTCATAATAAGTAATTCTTCACCCATGTTTTGTTTTTCTCCTTTTTTTGCTGCGGCGGCTTTTGCAAATTGTTTCATTTCCCATCTGTACTTATCTTTAGGAAACCATTCAGACAGTAAAGGAAAATCATAGTATGACATTCCAAATTTACCTTCTAACTTTTTTAAGGCGTTTGCTAATCTTTCATGGTCTTGTCTATCAAAATCATGATTAGAATAATAATTCTCAGTTTTCCAGTAAGGTGGGTCCAAATAAATGTAAGTAGATGGTGAGTCGTATTTATTAATAACGTCAGCAAAATCCATATTTTCAACAAAAGTAATAGATTCGAACATCTTTTGCCACTTTTCATTTTTTAATTTGTTCATGAAAGATGTGAATTTAGAATGATATTTACCTTTCAAATCAATAAACTTTGATTTTGAGGGGTTGGCTCCTGAAAAAACTTGTGTTAAAACATAGATATATTTTGCGGCAACTTCATAATCATAAGCTTCAGGTGTGAAATTTTCTTTAAATATTTCAGCTTGGAAGTTTATAAATTGTTCTTCACAAATTGGGTCTGTGGGTTGTTTATCTTTTTTTTGAACCTCTAATTTCTCACATTCTTGTAGAAGTTGTTTATGCTCTTTCAAACACTGATACATGTTGTAGTTCAATTTATTAAAATCGTTATAAACAACGGTTTTTAGATTCGGATAGTCCGTTAAATTCATTTTAAAGAATGTCCAAAATTGACCACTAAATGGTTCTACATATGTTTCAATGTCTTTAGGTATATTAGGTATTATTAATTGTGGGGCGATTTTTGATTTACCTCCGATATAACTTACGCACATAATTTAATTAAATTTTTCTTTTTTTCGTTTTAGATAATGGTCTCCTGATGAATCATATAAAATATTTTTAACTAATTCAATATCATTTTGAGAATTGATTTGTAACAAATATATATTTTTCCTTTTAGATATTTTAGGTGTAGATGTCATTCCTTTTTGTTTGAAGAAATTTAAAATCCACAATAGTAAATCATTTGTCCCCAAAAAAGTAACTTTATATCTATTTTCATATTTACCAATAGAACCGTCACCATCAAAATAACCTCTGATAAAATGAGAAATATATTTATAGTTTAGTTTTGGTGGTGTTAAAACCAAACTTTTATTTAGAACGCATCCTAACTTTATTAAATCGTCAGTCATTTTAACACTATTAATTTCCAATTTATAACTTAAAAATTCATCTTTGCTCTGCTTTCTCAATGTGTATGACGAATCTAAATCAGATATTAACTTTTCTAACAAATATTGGTCACCATTTTTTAATGATATACCAACAGTCCCACCTTGTTTATGTTTTCCGTTCATTTGTTTTCTTTTTCTAACATAACCATCAGAAAAAAGTAAACCTAACCAATAAGCCTTTTGGTGTTCATCAATTTTTTCAAAATAATTTTCATTACACTGATGTTTACGAATTCTAGATTTTATATTGTTTTTTTTCAAAACATTACCCACGCTCCAAGTGCTAACACCATACTTATTGGATAATTCTTTATAGGACATATTCGATTGATAATCCTTACAAATATTTAAACAATCAATTTCAGTTAGTTTTCTTATCATAATATTCCTTTACTAAATATTGAATGAATTTAGATATACTAATATTTTCATTTTTCATTTTATCAAACAAATATCTATCTATACTAATACCGTATTTAACTTTTTTGTTCTCTTCATTTTTTTTTGGTCTTCCTGGTTTACTCATATACTATAAATATCATTAAAATTAAAAAAGTGCGTCAATAAATAAAAATAATTTTAATATTTATTTTCAAATGATTATTACATAAATTATAAGTATGGAAAAGAAAAAAGCAACAGAAGTAGAATGTAGTGTTTGTAAAAAAGGTATGTCTAACTCTCAAATTTGGATTACTATTTTAGCGGTTTATATGTTAATCGCTGCAGTATACGGAACAATAGAAATAATTAAAAATATAATTTATTTATTTTAATATATTATTAATTTGTTCTCTTTGTTGGTTAGTTAGGGTCAAATTATTTTGTACGCTTATTTTTATATAAAAATTACCAACAGTACCATCAACTTTATATCCTTTTCTGAAAAGTCTTAATGGTTTTTCAGTATCAAATCCTTCAGGTATATTTATTTTTATATTACCGTCAGGATGAGGTATTTCAAATTGGTCGTTTATTAATAAGTCTTTAAAATTTAATTTAAGATAATAAATCAGGTCATTTCCTGATTTTTCAAAATTGTTGTACTTAGTACATAAAACTTTTAAAATTAAATCGCCTTTACCGTATTTAGGAATTTCATCACCCATACCTCTCATTCTCATAAAATCACCATTATCTACATTGTTTGGAATTTGTACATTAAATTTTGTGTAATTTGAAATAACCCCATTGCCATAACAAACCTCACAAGCATTAATTAAATGTTCACCAGTCCCTTTACATTCAAAACAATTTGATTGTATTTGTGTTTTGAAAAATCCTGTACCAACTATTTGTACAATAAATCCCCTACCTGCACATCTTTTACAAGTTTTTTTAGTTCCACCAGTACCAAGACAACTTTCACAAGATTTATTTGTATCAACTTCAATTGTTTTTTCTACACCTTTATAAGATTCTTCAGGGGTGATTACTATTTCAATTATTTTATCAGCAGGTTTAGGTTGTCTTTGTGTATGACCCATCATTTCTTCAAAAATTGACCCAAAACCACCATTACCAAATGGATTTCTACGTTTCATGTCGTAGTCATTTCTTTTATTGTCGTCCCCTAATATATCATAGGCTTCAGATATTTCTTTAAATTTTTCTTCGCCATTTGGGTTTACATCTGGATGGTATTGCTTACTTAGTTTTTTATATGTTTTTTTTATATCCTCTTGTGTTGCATTTTCATCAACACCTAAAATTTCATAGTAATTTTTCATAATGTCTAAATATATAATAGTTCTTTTTAAGAATAAGAAAAAAAGAAAAATTATCAAACGTTATTCTACAGAAAAAACCGCTATTTCTTTTTTTAAAAAACTTGTAAAAGAAAATAAAGAAATAGTTTTTGATAAGAAAATAGAAAATGCAACACCAGTCGATTACCACATTGGTTTACTAACCAATCAATCCAACGTTCAAAATACTTTACATTTTGTTGATGATTTGGGTAGAAATCATGTTGCAAACTTAGAAGATAAAGACTACGTTTTCATAGATATCCAAAAATATAATGTTGAAGAAAAAATATATGATTATCAACTTAAAGACAAAATTGGTTTTTCAAAATTTTTGATAAATTACTGTAATAATAATGAATTAAAAAACATTTTTTCATTGAACAATAAAATATGTTTACAGATAAATGAAACCATAAATATGTTTTCATTAAAAGATATTGATGAGTCTTTTAGGTTTTTAAATATTTTAGAAAAACATTTTTATGAAAATTCAAGAACTGATGCAATTATTGTTAGAGATGTGTCGAATGCACAAAGAAAATGGATTTACAATCTTTTAGATGAAATGGGTTTTGATAAAAAAAATTTATATAGACAAAAAACTACTTTTTCAAAAAGGTAAATTCAACGTTTGAAATTTGTATGGTACATTTTTTTTCATTTTGATTCAAAATCAAATGTTGTAATAGATTAGAAAAGGTGTCTTCATCCAAAGACACCTTCAATTCAACTTTTTCATTTTTAATAAATGAACTTTCAAGTAAATCTGAAATTTGAGCTAGTTTTTCTAAATCACCCCTAAAACCTTCTTGATTCTCTGCCATAAATTTATTTTTTGTTCTTCAAATATTGTATTTCTTATATCTGAAGGTTTAAACCTTTTTATTTCAGAAGAAAACTTTTTTTTATCTTCCTCGTTAGTCTTGCTTGATTTTTTTACTTCCTCCTTCAAGGACTCCATTTCCCTCAGAAGGTAGTGTAAGTTTTTGTTTGGCTCCATTACTATTTAAACTTGTTAATTCATTTGTGTCAAACTTTAATGTTCTTAAAGTATCTATATCTCCATTTTCAAATATGCCTTTCAATTCTGAAACTTTCAACTTGAATAGTCTTTCTTTTTCTTCTCTTTCTAAATTTGTTGATATTACAGCTTCTATTGTTTTTTCAACAATATCAATTAATGGTGGATTATTTTCACATACAAAAGATGTGATAGTTCTATTATCATTATTTTGATTTTGTAATATTTCAATTCCTTCAGGTGCTCTTTTAAGTGTCGACCATGTCGATGGAAAAATCATATCAAAAGTTACATAATTTTTTAAAATTCTAACAGAATTAAGATAAGTTGATGTTTTTTTAATAAATTCACTATAAATCATTATACCATAATTAAATAAGTTAATACATATGATATTGCAATACCATAATATAGTTGTTCATACTTTTCAAATTTATAAGGTGCTGGTGGATTTGAAAATACTGACCCCATGAAACTAAATATAAACTTTGTTAGTAATAATATAGAGAAAATAAAACAAAAAAGTAATAGATAATTAATCATTTTTTTCTTCTTTACTGTGATTTAAAATTTCAGTTCTTAGCTGTTGTGTTAAACTTTTTAATTCTTGACAAGTTTTTCTTGCTCTTGTTCCGGCAGACTTGTTGCCACCATAAAATTTGGTTGTATCAACTGAAAGTACTTCAATTAATGTTTTGATTTGTTCTAAAGTTTCCATTTAAAATTTTTAATACATTTATTTTTTTTTAATCTAAATCAGTGGTTTGTAATGTAAAGTCTAATCGACCAGTTTTACAGACCTTTCTAACATCTTATATATTTCGGTAAAAATTTCTAAATCTGATTTACTTTTTGGTGTTTCTAAATCAAACATATGATTAAAAAATTTATCTACCGTTTCTTTGATTTTTTTATCATTTTGGGTATAAAACGTATCAAAAAAGAAATTTTCAAAAAATAAAATATCATTTTTTTTAATATCAAATTCTATGTTTTCTTTTTTAAAATTTTCAATTGTTTTATTCAAACACCAAATAAAATGTTCTTTTTTTTGTTCTTCCGTCATTCCAATTTTAGTTTCTAAAGAATCAATGTCTTCCTCACCCAAATATGTTGTTTTTATTAAACCATAAAAAGAAAAACAAAAATCTCTAAATAATTCTGTGTATTCTGGTATGATATTATTTGCCAAATACCAAGAAATGATATCTTCTTTTTCCATCGGTTTTGCCAACCAATTAAAAAAATTCCCCATGTTGTTATTTAAAGACATGGGGAAAATATAGTATAATTTTATTGGAAATGAATTTTAATTATTGTGTTTTTCTATTATACACCATTAAATCTTTAATAAACTTCATTTCTGTAAGAATATTTTCTTTATCTTTTGATTCTAATTTCATCATAATTTTATCAGCACCTGACTCAGACCCACTTTTATCAGAAATAACAGGTTGAGGCGATTTGTTGTACGCTTTTCTTTTTAATTTTGATAAATAATTATTTTTTCTAACTTCATCTCTTTTTGCATTTACTGGAGTTTCTACAGCATTTGCCCATTTTGGATTATTACCCGTTTCTGATGAACCTTTTACATATTTAGAAACTCTTTCATCATTTGGTTGAAAAGTATCGTAGTCTAAGTTTTCTAAACTAGCTGCGGTATAGTTAGTTATGTATTCATCAACCGTTTTAGATGGTACATAAGCCATTTTATCCATTTTTTCGAGTTCTCCATTGCCCTTTGGAAAATTCTTTGGTGACATTTCGTATTTACCTTTGGAACCTGTTTTTAGATAAGATTTCATTTTTTTAACAACACTGTCAATATAATCTTCTTCTTGTTTTTTGGATTGGCTTAATGAAGATTTTAAATATGTGTCTGCTTTGTTAGATTTTTTTCTTTTTTCTTCTAAAACAATATTTTCAATTAAACTTATCATTTCATTTTCAGTAAAAATTAATCTTGACTCTTCGACTTTTGTTTTTCCTTTACCTGGCCAATCTTTTTTTGCTCTCTTAGCAAAATATAATTGCCCCATTTTTTCTCGACTTGAGCTTGGCACTTTTTTACCTAATTTTTTTAATTCTAAATTTCTTTTCTTAATTTTTTTTATTTCATTATCTATTTCATCAATTGTCATATCTGAATACTCTCCTGTTTTTTCAACTTCAACGTTTCCTTTCCATTTTTCAGTTATATAGGATTCTTCGACAGGATAAGTTTTGTTTCCTACTCTGAAAGTTTTATCACCTCTTTTTCTTGCTGATGATAACGCCCCTGAAAAAGCATTTCCTTCTTCAACATCATCTTCTTCTAAATCTAATTCATATAAAGTTTCTTCCACTTCTTTTTTCATAGAACGAAGCGCTTTGAAATCTGCTCCTGTAATTTTTCCATAAGGTTTCGCTTTATCTATTCTTCTTCTACCATCTGTAAATCCTTCATAATCATCTTCATGCATCCATCCGTCAGAAAGTTCATCATTATCTGTTTCAGTGACACCATGTTTCAATTTAGAAGGATAAATTTTAGTTTTAAGTTTTCCAATTCTACCCTTTGCCTTAAAGTTTTCATACATAGGACCGCATTCAACACATTCTTCTTCATCTACATCTCCACCTCTATTTTTTTTATATTTTTCTTCTTCATCATCATATCTATATTTAGTTTTGTATGATGGCATATCACGAGGTGTTTTTAGTTCAGGATAATATTCTTCATTGTCATCACCATAGTCTGAATCATACATACTAGGGTCTTCATATTCTTCATCATCACCTAAACCATATTTAGTCTTACCGTAGTCAATATCATCATCATATTCATCTTCCTCTCTGTTTTTAAAAAATCTTTCTATATCTTTTTTTGGTATATCTCGTAAATTTTTACGACCGAAAAAAGGATGTGAATCATCCATTCCTCCTAACTCTTGTATATCTCCCTCGTACATACTTCCACATTCCATACATTCTCCTTCATACATTTTACCACCACATTCTGAGCAAACTTGTTTTTTCATGTTTTTATTTTCAAATATTTTATTTTGTATATCAAAAATTCTATTATCTATTTCTTCAGATATAATTCTTTTTGTTATGTTTTTTATGTAGTTTTCCATAATAATAAATATTACCTTTAATGAAAAACTTAAATGTAGTCTATAAGAATTTTTAAAATTTCAGATTCACTTAATCCTGTTCTTTGTGATACGTTTTCAATAGCTTCTTTTAATTTTGATTTTTTCTTAATTTTTTTGGGAAATGATTTTGTTAATTTAGTATCAAAACTACCCGTTTTATTAAATTCTAAAGAATTTATATCACCTTGATTACAATAAGGGAAAGTTTTACATTTTTCTTTTGGTTTTACAAATAATCCACCAGGTAATTGTGTTTTTTTAGATGGACCCCAATTATTTAGATTTTTTGCCAAAAAAGACGCTCCTTCATATGAACCTGAAGATGCCGAACCAGTGGCTTCGGTCGCTTCTATTTTTTCAACATCTTCCTCTTCGTTGAAATTCAAAGCGGGTGCAAAACTTCCTGCCGATGCCGCTCCCATACCTTCTTTGGTTTCTTTTTTTGTTTTTTTGTATTCTTTTTTTGCTTTAGTATCTTTAGAAAACAAACTAAAAATTGGTCTACTAATTGTTGAAGATTTTTCTTCTATCAACTCTTTAAGTGCGTTTTCTATTAATTTTTGATGGTCTATATTTTTCACTTACTTATATTTTTAAATTTTTGAATGTGTTAGTCCACATATGTTTTTGTTTATACATTTCATAATAAAATTCAATAAACGCCTTTGTAATATAATCAGTAATGTCCCCTTTTATTTTTCCGTTTCTAATTTCTTTTCTTATCAAATCAATCATTTGATTTTCAAATTGTTTCAAAGTACTAGAATTGAAAAAACTTTTGATTTCACTTTTAACAATTTTTTCTATTTCTTTTTTATCTGATTGTGAAAATGGCATGATTAAAAAATTAATAGTCCTGTTAATGTTAATATTATAGAACCTCCAACTACCTGTATGAATGTACTTTTTACTTTATGTTTTTTAAATTCTTTTCTTAACCTTTCGTTTTCGTCTGACATTATTTTAAACTTTTGTTCGGTATTTGAAACCAATATTTTGTTTGTGGAGTCTAAAATCTGCCAACTTGAAATTGATTTTTCCATATAAAAAACTTTATCGTTAAGTTGTGTAATCTGTTTTTCATTAAGTTTATTTATTTCTTTTAATCTGTCGTAGTCATTTAAGTCCAATAATATTTTTTTTGCAACTTCATAAGGGAAACATATTTTGGAAGTATCATATGTTACTTGTTTTTGGGTAAACCCGTTTAAGGTAATTATTGTTGTTAATATTAAAATTAGTAAATTTCTCATAATTAAAAATTATATCTTTTTTTAAACAAACTATCTAATTGTTTATTGTTTAAATTTTTTATTTCTTCTTTTTTTTGAAAGTAGTAGTTATTAACTTCTTTTTTTTCTATTTTTATATTTGATATTTTTTTATCAATATCTTTTACTTTTTGATTATAAGAATTGATTGAATCGTTCAAACTTTTTTGAAGGTTTTTTAGTTCCCCGATGTGTTTATCCAATTGTTCCAATTTATATTTATCCAACTCAGACATTTCTGGTTTTTTTGTTAAAATCAGTATTAAAAGATAAATGATGGCAAATACACCAACACCTATTAAAATTTTTTGCCAATATTTTTTTAAAAATTCCATTTTACTTTTCTTCTGTATATTTAGTTTTTTTCCTAACTGAAATTACTTTTGCCCATTTGCTT
>Ga0214917_10007566_pt1 | contig 10939 bp, 2 predicted proteins | sample LL_1208_BB_MetaG_FD_177983 | JGI IMG/M metagenome (GOLD analysis project Ga0214917, IMG submission 177983) | Freshwater microbial communities from Lake Lanier, Atlanta, Georgia, United States - LL_1208_BB | ecosystem: Environmental > Aquatic > Freshwater > Lake | place: USA: Georgia | collected...
TCGAAGATGCCGCGGGCCAGGCCGATCGTCAGGGCCTGATCCCGCCACTTCACGGAGACATCCGGGTCGGTCCGCATGAAGTGCGTCAGGCCGCGGACGAAATCCTGCTGTCGCTTCCAGATGCGGGCCCGGGTCGCCATGTCGCCGTCGGGATAGTCGGCGTTGCTGCCGAACACCGTCGCCGCCCACAGCGCCCGCGACAGGTTGCCGATGCCGATCTGGAACACGCTCCCTTTCGCCGGCTCGAACTCCCCGAGCTTCCGCATCCGCCGGCCGGTGAACATGTCGACCTGCCCGCGGAATCCCCGCCGGTAGATCTCGAACGTCCGCGGATCGTAGTCGTCCGGGGGCTCGATCGGCAGGCTGCCCGGCTCCCGGGTGAACTTCCAGCGGAACCCGTAGCCCATCGTGAGCGCGTCGGCCTCCCCCCCCGGCCGGATTTCGATCGGCTGCACCAGCGGCAGGAGCCCGCTCCGCGGATCGCCCGGCACCACGTAGGGATCGATGTCGTAGACCGCCAGCGGCGGCTGCGACCCGGCCAGCGACTCGGCGAATTCCGCCCGCGACTCGCGGCCGAAAACGTACGACACGCCCGCGCGGGCCATGAGGTCGCCCTCGTAGGAGCAGTCGATGAACACCCTCGCGGCGACCCGCCGGGCGGCGCGGACGACCGGCTCGGCCACCGGGCAGCCCAGCCGGTCGGGCGGCGCGTGGTCGAGCACGATGCCGCGGAGCGCCGGTCCGGCACGGTCCGCGCCGGCCACGCGGTGCTCGAAGATCACCGGCACGCGGTGCGCGGCGAGGAGGTCGGCGAAGGCGTCGCGGTACTGGCGATCGTCGAGCCCGCGCTTGAGGATGCCGCGGGCGGTACCCCCCACGGCCTCCTCGCGGCCCCAGTCGATGTGGCTGAGACCGCCGCCGGTCATGCCGCCGAGCCAACGGGACGGCTCGACGACGACCGTCCGCATGCCCTCCCGCGCCGCCGCCACGGCGGCCATGATGCCGCTGGCCGTGCCGCCGTAGACGCAGACGTCCGCGGCGTCCGTCGCGGCGTCGGCTGCGGACACCGGCGGCCCGTGACCGATGCCCGTCCCGCCCGCCACGGCCGCCCCCAAAAGCCGCAGGCACTCCCGCCGCGATCCCGTCGTGGCCCGTCGCCGTCCGCCCATGGTCTGCTCCCCGGCTTCCCCACACCTGGCTTCCCCGCACCTGGCACACCCTATCCCGCCGCGGGCGATGGTGGTCGGCCCGGCGCGGTTCAGGCGACGAGGTCGGTGATCACCCGGGCATGCTCGACCCCGGTGAGCTTCTGGTCGAGGCCCAGATGGCGGTAGGTGAGCCGCTCGTGATCGAACCCGAGCAGGTGCAGCACCGTGGCGTGGAAGTCGCGGATGTGCACGGGGTCCCTGACGATGTTGTAGGAGAAGTCGTCGGTCTCGCCGTGGATGTGGCCGCCACGGGCACCGCCACCGGCCATCCACATCGTGAAGCAGCGGGGGTGATGGTCGCGGCCGTAGTTCTCCCGCGACAGACCGCCCTGCGAGTAGACGGTCCGGCCGAACTCGCCGCCCCAGATGATGAGCGTCTCGTCGAGCAGGCCGCGGGCCTTGAGGTCCTGCACCAGCCCGTAGCAGGGCTGGTCGATGTCCTGGCAGCCGCTCTTGAGGCGGCCGACGACGTTGGAGTGGGTGTCCCAGTGATTGAGGTAGATCTGCACGAACCGCACGCCCCGCTCGACCATCCGCCGCGCCATCAGCACGGAGTTGGCGAACGACCCCGGCTTCATGACATCCTCGCCGTAGAGGGCGAGCGTGGCCGCCGACTCGCCCGCGAGGTCGGTCAGTTCAGGCACGCTCGTCTGCATGCGGAAGGCCATCTCGTACTGGGCGATCCGCGTGCGCGTCTCGGGGTCGCCGATCTGCTCGAGCGTGCGCTGGTTGAGCGCCTGCAGGCCGTCGAGCGTCCGGCGCCGCACCGCGGCGGAGACCCCGGGCGGATTGTTGATGTAGAGGATCGGGTCGCCGGCGCTGCGGAAGCTCACCCCCGCGTACTCGCCCGGCAGGTAGCCGCTCGACCAGAGCCGCGCGCCGATCGCCTGCGGCTGCTCCGGCTTCGTCGACTTGGCCACCAGCACGACGAACGCGGGCAGGTCGTGATTCAGGCTGCCGAGGCCGTAACTGGTCCACGACCCGAGGCACGGTCGACCCGAGATCTGGTTGCCCGTCTGCATGTAGGTGATCGCCGGCTCGTGGTTGATCGCCTCGGTGTGCATGCTGCGGATGAAGCACATCTCGTCGACCATCTTCGCCGTGTGCGGCAGGAGCTCGCTCACCCACATGCCGCTCCGGCCGTGACGGGCGAAGCGGAACTTCGACGGCGCGATCGGGAACCGCTTCTGCCCCGACGTCATCGTGGTGAGCCGCTGGCCGTTGCGGACGCTCTCGGGCAGGTCCTTGTCGTACCAGTCGTCCATCGCCGGCTTGTAGTCGTAGAGGTCCTGCTGCGGCGGGCCGCCCACCATGTGCAGATAGATCACCCGCCTGGCCTTGGGCGCGAAGTGCGGGCCGACCGCGCCCGCCACCCGTTCCACCGCGACGGCCGGCCCCGTGGCGGCGTTGCCCAGTGCCCGGCCCTCGTGCGCGAGCGCCGCGAGCGCCGCGCCGCCGAGCAGGTGGCTGCCCTGCTCGAAGAACCTCCGGCGGGTGAGGTTCAGCCCGAGTTCATCCAGCGGAGATCGCACGGGAGGGGGATGCACGATGCGGCTCCTACTTGCAGAGGACTTCGTCGAGGTTCATGAGCTCGTTGGCGAGCATCGTCCAGGCGGCCAGCTGCACGGGGTCGGTCGCCCGCGGCTTCGACTCGCCGACCGCGACCAGCATCCGGGCGTCGTCCGGGTGGGCCTTGTACCAGGCGGCCAGCTCCGCCAGCGACCGCTTCGCGATCGCGGTCTCGTCGGCGGTCAGCGGCCGGGCGAGCAGCCGCCGGGCGACGAAATCGATCCGCGTCTCGTCGGACCCGCCGCCGAGTTCGAGGGCCCGGTCCGCCAGCGCGCGGGCCGCCTCCACGAACTGGGGATCGTTGAGCGTGACGAGCGCCTGCAGCGGCGTGTTCGTCCGCTCCCGCTTCACGCAACAGTTCTCGCGGGAGGGCGCGTTGAAGATGTCCAGCGAGGCCGGCGGGGCCGACCGCTTCCAGAACCAGTAGAGGCTGCGGCGGTAGAGGTTCTCCCCCGTGTCCTGCTGGTAGCGGTTGGTGTTGCCGCCCATCGAGACCGCCTCCCAGATGCCCTCGGGCTGGTAGGGCTTCACGCTCGGGCCGCCCAGCTGCTTCACGAGCAGCCCGCTGGCGGCGAGCGCGTGGTCGCGGATCATCTCGGCGTCCATGCGGAACCGCGGCCCCCGCGACACCAGCCGGTTCGCGCCGTCCTTCGCGATCTTCTCCGGCGTGGTCGCGGCGGATTGGCGGTAGGCGGCGGTCGTCACCATGAGCCTGAAGAGCCGCTTGACGTCCCAGCCGCTCTCGCGGAAGTCGACCGCGAGCCAGTCGAGGAGTTCGGGGTGGCTCGGCAGTTCCCCGGTGATCCCGAAGTCGCCGCTGGTCCGCACGAGCCCCGTGCCGAAGACCTCCTGCCAGAACCGGTTCACGGTGACGCGGGACGTGAGCGGATGGTCCTGGAGCAGGAGCCAGCGGGCCAGGCCGAGTCGGTTCCTCGGCAGCGTCTCCGGGAACGCCGGCAGGACGTCGGGCGTGTCGGCCCGCACCTCGTCCTTCCGCTTGTCGTACTCGCCCCGGTCGAGCACGTAGGCCTTCGCCATCTCGTTCTTCTCGTTCATGACGTGGGCGACGGTGCCGCGCTTGCGGATCTCCGCATGCTCGGCCTCGAGGTTCCGCACGGTGGCGGCCGCCTGCTGGAAGGGCGGGTCGAAGGCCTCGAGCCACCAGCCGTAGAGCTTCTCCGCCGCCTTGGGCCGCTCGTCGGCGGGCAGCTTCACGACGTCGGCGATCAGTTGCGCCCGCGACAATCCCTCCACCTCGCCGGCGGAGAGCGCCCGCCCCCAGACCGCCAGTCCCGCGAGGCCGACGCCGTGGGCCGTGCCGCTCTTCGTCCGTCCGCCGATCACGAGGGCCGCGTCGGTGCGGATCGAGTTTCTCTTGAACTTGTTGTTTTCGACGTTCGGCTTGTCCTGCAGCTTGCCGTCGTAGTAGATCCGCACGCCCTCGGCCTTGCCCGAGCCGTCGTACGTCACCGACACCAGCGTCCAGGTATCGGCCTTGAGCTGGTCCTTGGCGACCACCTTGAGGACATCGCCGGGCCAGGAGTGGATCATGTGCATCCCCGCCCGCCGGCCCTGGATCCAGACATCCCAGCCGCGGTGCGACTGCCCCTCGTCCATCCGGGCGATCACCGCGTAGCTCGAATCGTTGGCCGGCGGGCGGATCCAGAAGGTCGCGCTGAAGGGCTGGTCGTGCTCGAAGTCGCCGGCCCCCGGGATCTCGGCCGCCCTGCCGTCGAGCAGCACCGCCGGCGACCCGTTCGGTCCCGGCTGCCACATGACGCCTGCGGCGAGCGGCAGATCGGTCTCCTTGCCGACGAGCCGCATGCGGGTCGAGCGTCCCTCGCCGTCGGCCAGCGGCAGATCGACCAGCGGCGTGTCCTGCGGCAAGGCCTTCGCGACCGTGCCCGGGTCGGCCTGGCGGATCCAGGCCTCGAAGTCGGGCTTGGCAGCCTTCCTGCGGGCGTCCACCGCGGCCTTGGCGACGGGCAGCGCCTGCTCCAGCGCCGCGAACCGCGGCCGGTCCTCCGGCCTGGGCACCGGCAGGATCGGCGGCGTGTCCTGGATGTTGCCGTCCATCGCCGCCTGGGTGGTGTTGTTGAAGAAGGCGGCGAGCTCGTAGAACTCCCGCTGCGACAACGGGTCGAACTTGTGGTTGTGGCAGACGGCGCATCCCGCCGTGAGCCCCAGCCAGACGGCCGCCGTCGTCTCGGTGCGATCGCGGGTGTAGAGCACCAGGTATTCCTCGCCGATGACGCCCCCTTCGTTGGTCGTCATGTTGCAGCGGTTGAATCCGCTGGCGATGCGATTGTCGAGGATCTGCTCCGGCGTGGCGTTCGGACCGTGGTCGGTGACGAGGTCGCCGGCCAGCTGCAGGATCGTGAACTGGTCGAACGGCATGTTGCGGTTGAAGGCGTTGATCACCCACTGCCGGTAGGTCCACATCTCCCGGAAGTTGTCGAAGTGGATTCCGTGGGTGTCGGCGTAGCGGGCGTAGTCGAGCCAGTGGCGGCCGCGGTGCTCGCCCCATTCGAGGCTCGCGAGCATCCTGTCGACGAGCTGCTCGTAGGCGTCGGGATGGGGATCGGCCACGAAGGCTTCGACGACGGCCGGTTCCGGCGGCAGGCCGGTGAGGTCGAGCGCGAGGCGGCGGGCGAGCGTGCGTCGATCGGCCTCCGGTGCGGGGGCGAGGCCCTCCGCCTCCAGCCGGGCGAGGATGAACCGGTCGATGGGGTTCCTCGTCCAGGCCTCGTGCGTGACGGCGGGGAGCGCCGGACGCACGGGCGGGATGAACGACCAGTGCGGCTCGTACGCGGCCCCTTCCGCGATCCATCGCCGCAGCAGTTCCTTCTGACCGGCCGAGAGCGTCTTCTTTGCCTGCGGCGGCGGCATCACCTCCTCGGGGTCGTCGGAGAAGATGCGGTCGAGCGCCACGCTCGAGTCGGCATCGCCGGGGACGATCGCGCCCGCCTCGACCGCGTCCTCCCGCCGGTCGAGCCGCAGGTCGGCTTGGCGGCTTCCGGTGTCGGCGCCGTGGCAGGAGAAACAGTTCTCCACGAGGATCGGCCGGATGTCCCTGTTGTAGGACAGCGGTGCCGACGGCAGGGTCTCGGCGCCGGTCGCCGGCAAGACGGTCGGGCCGAAGGCTACCCGGACGACCATCAAGACGACCGTCCAGACGACGGAAGTGACCGATACGCGGCGACGCCGCACGGAACCGGAGCGACTCATGGACATTCTCCAGGATGCTGCCACGTCGCCGGCGGCCCGAGGCCGACCGCGACGCTCAACAAAAAACCCTAAGGATGTCGGCGTTGCGCTCCGCCGGCACGACCTGCCCTTTTATTATAGCACCCACTTCGACCCCCGGTGCCGCCCGCGCCGGTGTTACGAAACGACGTCGGCCCCGTAGACTTCCCGCGGTGAAGACCCGCCAGGCGGCCGTTTCGGGAGGCGTTGACATGGAAATGACGGGCGTTCGACGGGCTCCGGCCACGCAGCGAGGGCACCGCCGGCTGTGCCGGCTGCCGCTGCTGTTTCCGCTGCTGGCCGCCGCCGGCACCCTGTGTGGAGGCTCCGCGATGACGATGCTCCCGGCCCGTGGCGACGACGCTCCCGCCGGCCCCCGCGCCGCGGCCTGGCAGGCGATCGACAAGGCGCTCGACGAGGGGAAGCCGAAGACCGCGGCGGCGGCCCTCGCCGGCATCGAACAGGCCGCCGTCGCGGAACGGGCCTGGGCCGAGGTGGCCCGCGCCATCGCCACGCGGATTCTCGTCGAGACCGCCGACCGGCCTGGCGACGACCCGGAGCGGCTCATCCTCCTCGCCGAGGCCATCGACCGGGCTCCGCCCGAGACCCGCGGCGTGCTCGCCGCCGTCGAAGCCAACTGGATGTGGGGCTTCTTCCAGCAGAATCGCTGGCGGTTCCAGCAGCGGACCGCCGGCGGCGCGGACCACGACGACGGCCTGCGGTCGATCGCCTCGTGGGACCTGCCGACGATCCTCGCCGAGACCAGGCGCCGGTTCGCGACGGCGGTCGGCGGCCCCGACAGTCCCGGCCGCAGAGCCCTGCAGGGGCAGCGGGTCGGCGACTGGTCGGCGCTCATTCCCGCCGGCAGGCTGCCCGACGCCTACCGGCCGACCGTCTGGGACGTGGTCGTGCGCGACGCGATCGACTTCGCGGCCGCCGGCGAACGCGGACCGGTGTCGCCCGAGGATGCGTTCGAACTCGATGCCGACGGCCCGGCGCTCGGCACGCTGGAGGAGTTTCTCGCCTGGCGACCGGAGGCCGACGGCACGCTCACCGACGTCGATGCGCCGCTGCTCGACACGGTGAAGCTCTACCGCGACCTCCTCGCGTTCCACCGCGAGGATGCCGACCGCACGGCCCTGCTCTCCGCCGACCTCGACCGCATCCTCTGGGCGGGCAACGCGGCGGTCTCGCTCGGCGATGCGGGCGACCTTGCGGACCGCAAGCGTTCCGCGCTCGAGGCCCTCCTGCGGCGGGCGGAAGGGCACGAGATCGCGGCGCTGGCCCGCCACCACCTCGCCCGGCTCGTGCAGCAGGGGGACGGCCAGGGCGGCGCCGGCGACCTGGTCGAGGCCCGGGCGATCGCCGCGGCCGGTGCGGCGGCGCACCCCGAGTCTGCCGGCGGCATCCTCTGCAAGAACCTCGTCGCCGAGATCGAGGCCAAGGAGCTGTCGCTCGACACGGAGCGGAGTTGGGCGGCGCCCTGGCCGGTGGTCCGCGTCGCCTACCGCAACCTCGCGACGCTCCACCTGCGGCTGGCCAAGGCCGACTGGGCCGGCCGCCTCGCGGCCGGGAAGCCCCATGCCGGCTGGCTCGACGACGCCGATCGGCGGGCGATCCTCGCCCTGCCGGCCGTCCGCCGGACGACGGTCGATCTGCCCGCCACGCCGGACTACCAGCGGCGGCACGAGGACGTCCCGGTCGGCACGGTCCTCGACGCCGCGTCGCTGGAGCCCGGTGCCTACTGGGTGATCGGCAGCCCTGCGGCCGACTTCGGCGGCACCGACAACGTCGTGCAGGTGGCGCTGGTGTGGGTGACGCGGCTGGCGCTCGTCACGGAACAGCAGCGTGTGCCCGCGGAGGCGGCCGACGGCGTGTCCGGTCACGTCGTCGACATCCAGTCGGGCGAGCCGGTGGCAGGCGCCACGGTGACGCTCCACGTCCGCGAACAGCAGGGCCCGCATCCGCAGCGGTTCGTCCCGGCCGGCACGGCCACGACCGACGCCGAGGGCCGGTATACGCTGCGGGCGGAACAGGGGAGGGAATGCGTCGTGCACGCCGTGGCGACCCGCGACGGCGGACGGCACGAGACCGCCGCGGAGCCGGTCGGCTTCTGGCGTCAGGAGCAGCCGGCGGCGTCGGCCTCCATCGTGCTCGTCACCGACCGCGGCATCCACCGCCCGGGCCAGACCGTGTTCTACAAGGGCATCGCCACGGCGAGCGACTTCGCGGGGAGCGTCTACCGGGCCGTCGCCGCGCGGGAGATCGACGTCACGCTCCGCGATGCGAACGGCCGCGAGGTGGCCACGGCCCGGCACACGACCTCCGCCAACGGCTCGTTCCACGGCAGCTTTGCGCTCGCCGCGGGCGGCCTGCCGGGCCAGTGGTCGATCCAGGCGGAGGCACCGGGGCCCGGCGGCTTCTCGGGCTCGGTCGCGGTGCGCGTCGAGGAGTACAAGCGGCCCAAGTTCATCGTCACGCTCGCCGACCCGCAGGCGTCGGTGCCACTCGGCGGCGTGGTGACGCTCACGGGCACGGCCACGACCTACACCGGCGTGGCGGTGGCCGGTGCGAAGGTCCGCTGGCACGTGGAACGCACGGCCCGCTGGCCGCTGTGGTGCCGCTGGTTCTTCCCCGGTCTCCCCTTCGACTCGGGCAGCCGACGCATCGCCCGCGGCACGGCGCTGACCGACGCCACGGGCGGGTTCACCGTGTCGTTCACGGCCCGGCCCGATGCGAGCGTGCCCCGGGAATCGCTCCCGGTCTTCAGCTATCGCATCGTCGCCGACGTCACCGACGCCAGCGGCGAGACCCGCAGCGACGGCCGGAGCGTCAACGCCGGCTACACCGACGTCGAGGCATCGCTGGCGACCCCGGCCTGGCTGGCGACGGGCACCGACGGCGCGGCGGCGGCCGTGGAGATCACGCTCGCCACCACGACGCTCGACGGCCGGCCCCGCGCGGCCCGCGGCACGCTCACGGTGTCACGGCTGGTGCAGCCAGCCGAGGTGAGCCGCGGCACGTTCTTCGGGACCGGCCCCGCTCCCCGGCCCTTGCGCGGCAAGCGGGGCGGAGGGCGGCCCGCGGCAGCGGGCGTCCCCCAGCCGATCCGACCCGATCCGGCCGATCCCGCCACCTGGGCCGCCGGCGAGGCGGTGCTGCGGGAGCCGGTCGCCACCGACCCGACGAGCGGCCGGCTGGTGACCACCGCCAGGCTGCCGGCCGGGATCTACCGGGCCGTGTTCGAGATCCCCGCGAACGGCGACGTGCCGGCCGTGAAGGCGGAGCGGCTCGTCGAGGTGATCGATCCCGCGTCCGATCGCTACGGCGTGCGGCGGGCGTTCACGGTGCGGGCGCCGCAGACGGCGGAGCCGGGCGGCGAGTTCCGCGCGGTCGTCGGCACGGGCTACGACGCGGGCCGGGCATACGTCGAATTGTCGCGATCGGGCGTGGTGCTCGAGCGGTTCTGGACGGCGGCCGGCCGCACGCAGTGGCCGGTGCGGCTGCCGGTCACCGACGCCCACAGGGGCGGCTTCACGCTCCGGGCCTGGCTGGTCCGCGACGGCCGGCTCCACGTGGAGACACACACGATCGACGTGCCCTGGACGAACAAGCAGCTGGCGATCACCTGGGAGCGGTTCACGCGGCGGCTCGAGCCGGGCACGAGGGAGGTGTGGCGGGCGCGGATCGCCGGCGTCGCCGATCCGCTCGCCGGGCCCGCGGCCCCGGCCATCGCCGAGATGGTGGCCACGCTCTACGACCAGTCGCTCGACAGCCTCGCCCCGCACCAGTGGCCGGCCGGCGGCCTGCCCGGCCTGTTCCGCCGCGAGTCGGGCTACGTCGCGTTCGGGTTCACGAACATCGGGGAGGGGTTCAGCCAGGTGCTCGGCCAGTTCACCCTCGACCAGGCCGCCGTCGCGGAGCAGTCGGTCCGCGCATTCCGCGAGCCGTTCGGTTCGCCTGCCCGCGCGTTCAACTGGGCGTTCGGCGGTGGCGGCGGCCGACGGCTGCGCAAGGGGGCCATGCTCCGCGACGGCCTCGCGATGCCGATGGCGGCGGCCGCGGCGCCGGCCGCCGCGGTGGATGCCGTGGAGTTCGCCAAACGGGCGCAGGACAAGCAGCAGGACGCGGAGGGACTCGCGCGGGATGAATTCTTTGCGGCCGAGGCCGCGACGCCCGCGGCCGGTGCGGCCCCGACCGGAGGCGTGCCACCGCGGAAGAATCTCGTCGAGACGGCGTTCTTCCTGCCGACGCTCGTCTCCGGCCCGGACGGCGTGGTGACGATCGAGTTCACGCTCCCCGACACGCTCACCACGTGGCGGTTCCGGGGGCTCGCCCACGACCCGCAGCTCCGCAGCGGCACGATCGACGACACGTGCGTGACGGCGAAGGACCTGATGGTGGAGCCGGTCATGCCCCGGTTCCTGCGCGAGGGCGACGTCGTGCAGATTCCGGTGAAGGTGAGCAACACCTCCGCCGGCCGGCTGACGGGCCGCGTCACGCTGGCACTGGCCGACGCGCGGACGGACGATCCCCGCGACGGCCTCATCGAAGGCCCGCGGGAGCTCCCCTTCGACCTCCCCGCCGGCGGGTCGCAGCCGGTGGTGTTCACGGTGCGGGTGGCCGACGGCACCGAGACGCTCCGCTTTCTCGCCACCGGCTCCGCCGGCAGGGCGGCCGACGGCGAGGAGGCGTTGCTCGTCGTCCTGCCGCGGCGGGTGCTCGTCACCGAGACGGCACCCGTCACGCTCCGCGGCCCCGGCGAGCGGACGGTGTCGCTCGAACGGCTCGTGGGCAGCGCGGGCTCCGGCATCCAGAGCCAGTCGCTCGTGGTGCAGGCGGCCTCCAACCCGGCGTGGTACGCCGTGCTGGCCCTGCCGTCGATCATGGAGCAGTCCGACGAGAGCACCGAGACG
>Ga0214917_10007567_pt1 | contig 10938 bp, 7 predicted proteins | sample LL_1208_BB_MetaG_FD_177983 | JGI IMG/M metagenome (GOLD analysis project Ga0214917, IMG submission 177983) | Freshwater microbial communities from Lake Lanier, Atlanta, Georgia, United States - LL_1208_BB | ecosystem: Environmental > Aquatic > Freshwater > Lake | place: USA: Georgia | collected...
TCTGCCCCTGGCCCCAGTCCGCAATTCCACACAGGAGCCTCCAGGCGAAACCCTCTCGCTGCATGTATGGCCGGGCCCGGAAGGGTGTCTTCATTGGTACGAAGACGACGGAATCTCCCGAGAACATGAATCGGGAGTCTTCCACCAACGGCTCATCACCCTGCGCCGGCACGGTCGCACCACGCATTTGCACTTCGGAGCAGCGGAGGGGAAGTTTTCCAGCCGCATCCGAAATTGGAAAATCGTCCTGTGGGACACGTCTCCGAAAGCCCGGATCCGAATCGACGGTGCCCAGCGCAAGTCCCCGGTTTCTCCGGAGACTGAACTCTTGGTGATCGACCTGCCCAACCGGGATTCGGCCATCGACATCTCTGTCGTGGGCGGGGTCTGAAGCGGTTGCCCTACCTAGCTTTGGCCGAGGGACTTGTCTCTCGGACCCTCTTGCTCTGCCCCCTCTGGCCTTGCGGTGGACGCCCCGACTGAAGAGGCTGTGGCCCATGATTTCCCGGAGTGCCCGTCTGCGTATTTGGACCGGATGGCTGGGCTGTTTCTGTCTGGGAGCCTGGGCTGCCCAAATCCCTCAGACAGTACCTATCAACGACGTGGAAGAGGCCGTTCCCCCGTACTCGCTCCCCGAAGCGCTGACCCTCCGGAATGGCAAGCGGGTAACCTCGCCCCAAGACTGGCCGCGGCGACGCGCAGAGTTGGTCCGCCTGTTTGAAGAACACGTGTACGGGCGAATCCCGGATGGACTGCCTCGACAACCGGGTTGGGTGGTGGAAACGCGCCGAGACGCCCTCGGTGGAAAGGCGATCCGACAGCGCATCCAAATCCCCCTCACCCGAGGTCCGCGCCCGATCCTCCTGGATCTTCTGGTGTATCGACCATCCCAGGCCACCCAACCGGTGCCGATTTTTCTGGGACTGAATTTCGATGGAAACCACACGGTCACCCCTGAAATCGATGTGCCGCTGGCACGGGGCTGGGTGGCCAATCGTCCGCGCAGCGGTGTCACCAACAACGTGGCCAACCAGGCGAGCCGCGGCAGCGACGCGGCGGCTTGGCCGATTGCTCGAATCCTCGAACGGGGGTACGGACTGGCCACAGCCTATTATGGCGACGCCGAGGCCGATTTCGACGGCGGGTGGAAACACGGACTCCGAGGCGCGGTGGCTCCCCAAGGATCGGAGCACCGCTTTGAACCCGGTGACTGGGGAGCCATTGCCACATGGTCCTGGGCCCTGTCCCGGGCCATGGACCAATTGAGCCTCGATCCGGCCGTCGATGCCCAGAAGGTGGCTCTGCTGGGGCACTCACGCCTCGGCAAGACGGCCCTTTGGGCGGGTGCACGCGATCCCCGCTTCGCCCTGGTGATTGCCAACGAATCCGGCGAAGGCGGGGCGGCTCTGGCCCGACGCTTCTTCGGAGAGACCACCTTGCGCATCAACACCAGTTTCCCCCACTGGTTCAATGGACGTTTCAAGGACTACAATCATCGCATCGCCGATCTGCCGGTGGACCAGCATGAATTGGTGGCCCTCGTCGCTCCCAGGCCCGTGTACATCGCCAGTGCAGAGCAGGATCGCTGGGCTGATCCCAAGGGCGAATACCTTGCCGGATGGCATGCCAGCGAGGTGTATCGACTTCTCGGCAAGGACGGACTTCCCGGCCCCGACCTCCCGGCCGTGAACCTGTCCGTGGGCGAATCGGTCGGCTACCATATCCGCTCGGGCCCTCATGCATTGACGGAGGTCGATTGGGAATTCTATTTGAAATTCGCCGATCGGCACCTCCGCTAATCGCCCTGTGCTCCTGTCAAAACCCACAACCGCACCCCATCACCTCATGTCGACAAAACTTCTTCTCCGTTCTCTGGCCCTGCTGTGCTGCCTGAGTGGTATCGCCCTTGGCCAGGATTGGGCCAAGCCACGCCTTGAAAAATCTCCGCGCCATCTGGAATGGGTCACCATCCGCCACGGGAACCGAGAGGTGCGGTGCTGGGTGGCTTATCCGGAAGTCAAAGCAAAGGCCACCGCAGTGGTGGTGATCCATGAAATCTTCGGGCTAACGGACTGGGTCCGGGGTGTGGCTGACCAATTGGCTGAGGCCGGTTACATCGCCATAGCGCCGGATCTCCTTTCAGGAACAGGCCCCAATGGCGGAGGCACCGACTCTCTGGGCGGTCCGGATGGAGCCCGTTCCAAGATCGGATCACTACCTCCAGACCAGGTCACCGCCGACTTGAAGGCGGCCTGTGACTACATCCAGAAACTCCCCGCCTGCAATGGCAAGGTGGCCATCGGGGGATTCTGCTGGGGTGGCACCCAGACCTTTCGCTTCGTGAGCCAGCACACCGGAGTGAAGGCCGGCTTCGTGTTCTACGGCTCGGGCAGCGACGACGAACGGGAATTGGCCAAGATCCAAGCCCCCGTCTACGGGTTTTATGGCGGGAACGATGCACGGGTCAACGCCACCTTGCCGAAGTCCGAACTGTTGATGAAAAAAGCGGGCAAGGTCTTCGAACCGGTCCTGTATGAAGGCGCGGGCCATGGGTTCATGCGCGCGGGTGAAGATCCGGCCGGAAGCCCTGAGAACAAAAAGGCCCGGGAAACTGCTTGGCAGCGGCTGAAGCAACTCCTCAAGGGGTTGTGAGTCCGGCTTCGGGCCCTTCCCCGAAATTGATTTTGCGCCCGTTTTCCGGCTGACCCCGGCCGCGGGATTCCGATCCAGAACAACCTGCAGAAGCAAGCACCGAGCGGCACGAGTTATTCCCTGCCACTTGCGCACAATCTTTGCTTCCGCCCGGTGCCTCCCAGTCTCTCAATCTACCTCATGCAAGATCTTCCTGACGAGCGCGGCGGAGCTGCCTCGGAAGAACCACGGCCCGATTTCAAACGTTCACGTCGGGTCCGCCCGAAATTGGACATCTCCTCCCTGGATCGCCTGCCCCCGCACTCCATCGAAGGCGAACAGGGCGTGCTTGGCTGCGTGCTGCTTTCTCCCAACGAAGCCATGGGCGGGTGCATCGAAACGCTCAAGGCCGGTGCGGAAACATTCTACGACCAGCGGCATCAGTTGATCTACCAGACGCTGGCGGAAATGTACGACAGCAAGAACCCCATCGATCTCATCACGGTTCAGCAGAAGCTGAAGGATTCCAACCAACTCGAGTCGGTCGGTGGACTGGCCTACCTGAGCAGCCTTCAGGATGCCGTGCCCAGCGCGGCCAATCTCTCCTACTACCTCGAGATCATCCGCGAAAAGCTCGTCTTGCGCCGGATGCTCACGGCCTGCACCTCGGTCGTTGCGCGGGTCTATGAGCATCAAGGCGAGGTGGATGCCCTGCTCGACGAGGTCGAACGCGACATCCTCCGCATCAGCGAAGATCGCGAAACCACCACCATCAAGCCGATGAAGGACTTGGTTCGCGGGGCCATCGACATGATCCAGGAGTTCCACCAGCGGGCCGGAGGGCTCACCGGACTGCCCACTGGTTTTGCCGACTACGACAAAATGACTGGCGGCATGAATGGTGGAGAAATGATCGTCATCGCGGCACGTCCCTCGATGGGCAAAACCTCGATGGTCATGAACATTGCCGAGCACGTCGTCATCAATGAACGGCAGCCCGTCGGAGTGTTCAGCCTGGAAATGACCTCCGAGTCGTTGGTCATGCGTATGCTGTGCTCCCTGGCTCGGGTCAATGCCCGGTCGATCCGCGAGGGATTCATGGCCGAACAGGATTTCAAGAAACTCACCGGAGCGGCGGCCAAGATGGCCAAGAGCCCCCTCCACATCGATGACACTCCGGGGCTTTCCATCCTCCAGCTTCGGGCCCGGGCCCGACGGATGTGGCAACAGCACAAGATCAAGCTCATCATCATCGACTACCTTCAGTTGATGCATTCGGACTCCAAGAAAGCCCAGGACAACCGCCAACAAGAAATCTCGGACATCTCCAACGGTGTGAAGGCTCTGGCCAAGGAGTTGAACGTGCCGGTCATCGTGCTGTCCCAGCTGAACCGCGAACTCGAGAAGGACAAGAACCGCAAACCCCGTCTGTCGGATCTTCGCGAATCCGGAGCCATCGAGCAGGATGCCGATGTCGTAGGGCTGCTCTACAAACCAGCAGAAGAGGAAGAGGAAATTTCCGATACCCGGCAACCGGTGGAGTCCCATCCCGTCAATCTCCTCATCGCCAAGCAGCGCAATGGCCCCACTGGGGACGTTCGATTGACCTTCTTTAAGAGCTTCACACGGTTCGAGAGTGCGGCGAAGATCGACGCCGAAGACTAACCGCTGATGAAACTCACCAAGAACCGCAGCCTGCGGCTGTGTGCCGTTCTCGTGGCCTGCCTCCAGTTGGCGGCCGCCGAGGAAACGCCCGTCGTCCGAAAGATCATCATCAAGCATGTCGGGCCGGCCGCCGTCAGCGAAGAGCTCATCCGGGCCAACATCCGGGTGAAGGAAGGTGAGGCCTACAGCCGATTCGCCGTCGATGACGACATCAAGAACCTCTACGGCACGTCCTACTTCTTCAACATCCGGGTCACCGAAGACATCACAGCCACAGAACTGGCTCCCAATGGCACGCGAGTGCCCAAGGAATACACCCTTACCTACGTGGTGCAGGGTCGGCCCCTGATCACCGAGATCCGTTTCTCGGGCAACAAGAAGTACTCCGCCTCGAAGCTCCGCAAGAAGCTGACCTCCAAGAGCGGTGAGCCCATGGATGAGCGGAAGCTCTTCAATGATGCCCAGGCCATTCTCAAGATGTACCAGAAGGCCGGTCTTCAGCGGACCACCGTCGACTACAAGCCGAGCATCACCGAGTCCCTGGGTCGCGGCATCGTCACCTTCGAGGTACAGGAATCTCCAAAGGTCAAAATCAAGGACGTGCTCTTCGAAGACGCTCCTTCGTTCAAGCAGCGCAAGCTGCGCAAGGTCATCAAGACCCGCCGTTGGTGGATGTTCTCCTGGATCACCGGGTCCGGACGCTTCAAGGACGACGTCTTCGAAGAGGACAAGGACAAGCTCCGGGAGTTCTATGCCGACAAGGGCTACATTGACATGGAACTCAAGGAGCCCCGCTTCGAATATCCCAAGACCAACAACCTCATTCTGCACCTCCCGATCTCGGAAGGACCTCAGTACAAGGTCGGAGCCGTCACATTCGATGGCAACGAGCTGTTCACCCAGCAGCAGATCGTCCAAAACCTCACTTCCAAGGATGGGGAAAAGACCAAGCGGGGCCTTCAACTGAAGGAGGGAGAGGTCTTCTCGCCGAAACGGCTCTACAAGGACTCGGAGGCCATCGAGAACTTTTACGGGGCCCGAGGCTACATCGAATCCCGCGCCAGACCCGAGCAGATCGCCAATGTCGAGAAAGGCACCCTCGACCTCAAGTACAGCATCCAAGAGGGCGACAAGTTCTACGTCGAGAAGATCGAGATCCAAGGCAACGCCAAGACCAAGGACAAGGTCATCCGTCGTGAATTGGCCATCACGCCGGGAGAGACCTTTGACATGGTGCGGGCCAAGGTGTCCAAGAGCCGGCTCGAGCAGATGCAGTTTTTCGACAAAGTGGAGGCCAAGCCGGAACCGACCGACGTTCCCAACCGAAAAAACCTCGTCATCTCTGTCGAGGAAAAGAACACCGGCAACGTTGCTCTCGGCGCCGGTTTCAGTTCAGTGGATTCGGTGATCGGCTTCGTCGAAGTCAGTCAGGGAAATTTTGACATTTCGAATCCGCCCTATTTCACCGGTGCGGGTCAGAAGGCCCGCTTGCGGGCCCAGATGGGTTCCCGTCGCCAAGACTACGTCGCGACCTTTGTCGAGCCCTGGTTCTTGGGCAAACGGCTCTCCCTCAGTGTCGACCTGTACCACCGCGACCTGAACTTCCTTTCCGACAACTACAACCAGCGTCAGACCGGTTCCCGCATCGGACTCACCCGCCAGTTGCCGCGCAACTTCATCGGCAACATCAGCTACACGCTGGAGAACATCCAGATCCGGTTCTCGGACAGCTACCGGCTCCAGCAGCAGCGTTTCGGAAGCGCAATCCTGGCCGAAGAAGGCAGCCGCCTGGTTTCCCGATTCGGGACCTCTCTGGCCCACGACACCCGGAACAACTTCCAGATGCCCACGCGCGGTCACCGCGCCGAGTTGTTGGGTGAACTAGTCGGTGGCCCGTTCGGCGGCGACAGCGATTTCTACAAGCTCGAGGCCCGGATTTCGCAATACTGGAGTCCAGATCGCCTGCTCGACGAGGCCGGCGTTGCCAAGGACATCTTCGAAGGGCACATCGTGGAGTTCACCGGCCGCATTGGCGTGGTGGATCACTACGGCGATTCCACTCGGGTGCCGCTCTTTGACCGTTGGTACCTGGGCGGCCTCTACAACCTGCGCGGATACAAGTTCCGATCCATCGGTCCTCGCGAGTACTACTCGGCCGAACCGATCGGCGGCAGCACTTACTGGTTCAGTTCCACGGAGTACAGCATCCCGATTATTGAACGACTGCGCTTCGCCATGTTCTATGACATCGGTATGGTTTATCCCGGTGCCTACAGCTTCGCGCCAGAGTCCAAAGCGACGGATGCCATTGGCAATCCGTTGGTGCGCGGCAACACCGGTCTCTACAATGACAACTGGGGTATTGGCATCCGCCTGAATCTCCCCATTGGTCCTCTGCGTCTCGACTACGGTATCCCCATCACCCGCGGACCTGACACCGGTAGCGGTGGCAAGTTTCAGTTTGGCGTTGGCTGGACCCGAGACTTTTGAAACGTTGCCCTCGTTGGATCTATCCTAGAACGCATGAATCGAACTGCACTCACCCTCGCCGCAGCAATCACTGCCTCCTTGCTGAGCACCACCGCACTCGCCCAAGGCAAGGTCGGGGTGATCAACCTGACCAAGGTATTTGACGATTTCTGGAGAACCAAGCAGGCCGACGGGCAGATCAAGGACCGCTTGGCTGAATTCGAAAAAATGGGCCAGTCGATGTACGACGACTACAAAAAGGCCAACGAAGAATTCGGCAAGCAAATCGAGGCGGCCAACGATCCCGCACTCTCCAAGGAGGAAACCGAGAAACGCCGCAAGGATCTCGACAAAAAGCGCAAGGACATCCTGGAGATGGAGAACAACATCAAGCAGTTCCAGGGCAACAGCCAACGCGCCCTGATGGAGCAGCGGGGGCGTGTGCGCGAGTCCATCCTCCGAGACGTTCGGGGTGTCCTCGAAGAGAAGGCCAAGGCCGGTGGTTATGCCACGGTCATGGATCTCTCAGCCATGTCGGCCAATGGCACTCCGGTGGTCATCTTCACCACATTGGCCGGAGGCGAGAACGACCTGAGCGAGTCGGTGGCCAAGACCCTCGCTGCCACCGCCCCGCCGGACTCCGCCAAGAACGACGCTTCCAAGGCAGATCCGAAGGACGACAAGAAGGCAGTCGAGAACAAGTCCGACAAGAAGTAACCCCGGACTGAGACTCGGCCCCCAGAGGCGCGGCCCCATGGCTGCGCCTCTTTTGCATGAACACTGCCATCATTGTCGCTGCCGGACGAGGAACCCGGATGGGTCCGGGCATCGACAAATTGTTCCTGGAGGTCGCCGGGTTACCCGTCGTCGCACACACTTGGCGGCGCTTTGACCAGCACCCCGACATCCATCATCTCTGCCTGGTTATCCGACCCGGACTCGAATCTGATTTCGAGGAGTTGGCCCGGAAGTTGGCCGTGCGACGCCCCTTCACCCTGGTCCCGGGTGGGGCCGAGCGACAGGACTCGGTCTGGAACGGGCTGTCCAGTGTCCCCTCGGCAACCCAACTCGTCGCCATCCAGGACGGTGCTCGGCCCTGCACCAGTCTTGACACTATTTCGCGCTGCCTCCTGGCCGCTGAACAGACAGGTGCTGCGGTGGCAGCCCAACGAGCCGTGGACACCTTCAAAGAGGCCGACTCCCAGCAGCGTGTTGCACGCCACCTCGACCGATCACGCCTGTGGGCCGTCCAGACCCCCCAATGCTTCCGCCTAACGGTCATTCGGAACGCCCTCGCTGAGGTTCGGGCCCGCGGACTGAGCATTACGGACGACACCGGTGCCTGCGAACTGATCGGTGTTCCGGTCCAATTGGTGGACTGCCCCGACCCCAATCCGAAGGTCACTGTTCCTGCCGACTTGCCGGTTGTGTCACTTTGGTTGTGACCCGTCGCTTGACTTGGGGGGGGGCCTTCCCCACCTTGGCTTGCTTAATCGGCTTCGCGCATCGCGCAGCCTCGCTACTATGTCCAAGACGAAAGAGAAGAAGCCCGCAGCCAAGGCCCCTTCCAAGAAGTCGCCACCGACTCAAGCCAAGTCGGAACGGCCTGCCATGTCCACCAATTCCAAAGTCCCTGCCAAAGGTGGAGCGACATCCAAGCAGAGTGCGCCCACAAGCGCTGCGAAGGTCTCCCCTGGAAAAGCGGCTCTGTCCAAGGCCGCTGCGCCAAAGATCGCTGCTGAAAAGGTAAGCCCAGCCCCATCGCCGGTGCACAATGCCAAGCAGACCAAACCGGCGAAGCCCTCCAAGCCGGTCGTGGCTCAGAAGGTGGCCAAGGCTTTGAAGTCAGATCCCACTCCGAAGGCTGAAAAGGGAGAACGTCGCCCCAAGAAAACTGCCGACAATAGTGAGAACGAGTCGGACATCATCGTACCGAAGGAGGCGCCGATGCCCATCGGCCCCACGGCCAGCCAACTGGCTCAGTTGGCCGCCGGCGACGGTGATGGTCCCACCCCGAACATCGGCACCATCAAGAATGCCTCCGGTGTGGACATCACCGAGAAGATCAAGGAATTGGTTCGGCAGTCCCAGGAGCAGGGCTACCTGACTCACAGCGATATCGGTGATGTCTTGGCTGACACACCCATGTCGCCGGAGGAGATGGACGAGATCTACATCAAACTCCGCAACCTCGAGATCGAGATCGTCGATCAGGCCGAGGTCGACCGGCCCAAGGCGGCCGAACAGGAAGAGGAAGAAGACAAGTCGCGGCTCGACATCCTGGACGATCCCGTCCGCATGTACCTCAAGCAGATGGGCCAGGTCCCGCTGCTGACGCGCGAACAAGAGGTGGAAATCTCCAAGCGCATCGAAGAGAACGAGAACGAGGTCAAACGGATCATCTATTCCTTCGGTTTCGCCGGCAAAGAACACATTGCTCTGGCAGAAAAGCTCACCTCGGAACCGCCCAAGGAGCGCTTCGACCGGGTCATCGTCGATAAAAAGATCGAGGTCCGCGAAGAGCACCTGAAGACGCTCCGCAAGCTCACCAAGGATGTCCGCGGCATCGACCAACAGGTCGACGAATTCTGGCGCGAACTGCAAGAGCAGGAATCCAAGACCAAGCGGGAGAAGATCATCGCCGAGTTCAAGAAGCTCGACGACAAGCTCCAGAAGTCTTTCCCGAAGTTCTACTACAAGCAGAAGGTCATCGAGGAAATGTCTCTGGTGGCGGAGAACATCCACGAGAAGTTCCAGACTTCCGTCCGTTCCATCAAGGAGCTCGACGCCCAAAAGCGTTCAGCCCAGGCCCAAGCCATCATCCATGCCGAAGAGCGGAAGATCAAAGCGCTGGAAGAATTCGTCCGCATGTCGCTGGACGAGTACACCACCGCTTTCAGCCAACTGAAGCACTTCGAGCGGAAGGCACTGCAGGCCAAAACCGAGATGGTTGAGGCCAACCTCCGCTTGGTGATCTCCATCGCCAAGAAGTACACGAACCGCGGCCTCTCGTTCCTCGACCTCATCCAAGAAGGCAACATGGGCCTGATGAAGGCCGTCGAGAAGTTCGAGTACCGCCGAGGCTACAAGTTCTCGACCTACGCGACTTGGTGGATCCGCCAGGCGATCACCCGGTCCATCGCCGACCAGGCGCGCACGATCCGCATCCCGGTGCACATGATCGAAACGATCAACAAGCTGATGCGCGTGCAGAAGCAGTTGATCCAAGATTTCGGACGCGAGCCGACCCCCGAGGAAATCGCCGACGAGATGCAAATGCCGGTCGAGCGGGTTCGTGCCGTCCTCAAAATGGCCCAGCAGCCCATTTCGCTGCAAAGCCCCGTGGGCGATTCCGACGACACCAACTTCGGTGATTTCATCGAAGACAAGGCCGCCGAGAACCCGTCCGACATGACCAGCTACAGCCTGCTGAAGTCGAAGCTGGCAGACGTTCTGGATTCGCTCACCGAGCGCGAGCGCAAGGTGCTGGAGCTGCGGTTCGGCCTTCTGGACGGCTACAGCCGCACCCTCGAAGAGGTGGGCAAGCAGTTCAAGGTGACCCGCGAGCGCATCCGTCAAATCGAAGCCAAGGCGCTTCGCAAGATGCGGCACCCGACCCGTCTCCGGCAGCTCAACGGCTTCTTGGAGGGCGAAGAAGCCCTTGTCTGAAGTCGGACCACAAAGCCCCGCCCACTTGGCGGGGCTTTTGTTTGAACCACCCGCCCTGATCCCAAGATGCCCATCCAAAGAATCCCAGCAATGCGCTGCCTCCTCCAAACGCTCCTTGGGGTCGGACTGCTCCTCAGCCGGGCGGCTCTCTTGGTCCAAGCCGCTGCGTCGCAAGCGGAAATCCTGCGCGAACCCCTGTTCGATGGGCCGGTGCTGCACTGGGAGGTTCAGTTGCGTCGAGCCGATCTGGCCAGGCTCCGGAAATCGGGTGGCCCCTGGAACCGCAACAAGGACGAAGATGCCTCGGCGACCATTCGAGCGGGCGGGCAGGTATGGACCAACGTCGCCATCCATCTCAAGGGGGCGGCCGGAAGTTTTCGACCTGTGGACGACGTACCCGCCCTGACGCTGAACTTCGGCAAATTCCAGGACGGCCAGACGTGTTTCGGCCACCGGAAGCTGCATCTCAACAACTCGGTCCAGGACAACTCGCGGCTCGACGAG
>Ga0214917_10007569_pt1 | contig 10937 bp, 10 predicted proteins | sample LL_1208_BB_MetaG_FD_177983 | JGI IMG/M metagenome (GOLD analysis project Ga0214917, IMG submission 177983) | Freshwater microbial communities from Lake Lanier, Atlanta, Georgia, United States - LL_1208_BB | ecosystem: Environmental > Aquatic > Freshwater > Lake | place: USA: Georgia | collected...
GTTCGTTGGTCTAAAATCAACTAATTTATTTAATGAACCGAATGGCCTACCACGGGAATTTTTAGATATAGTTTGCTTTACGATATTATCTAATTCATCTTTAACAAGAAATGATATATTCGTTCCATTTCTCTTTTGAAATTTTAAGACTGGATTCGCTTTTCTTAGTTGTGTAATATCATCTTGCATAAACTTGTCTGTAATATGTGGTAATAACAATTCTTTTTTCAATAATTCATTTTTACTCGTGGTCTGAGACTGCTGTGAATAATCAGACCATCAAGAAAGTGAGGAATAAAACCAGGTATAGGTATCATTTTCGTGGCCCGATTGAGTTCTGATTGTGTGAGCCAAGAACGCGAGTCAGTCGCTTCTTCATAAGTCGTTTTCTTACATTTCCAATGTAAAACAGTTTGTTGTTCACAGAGATAGAAGCGATATTTATCATCCACATCCATCGTTGATTATTAGGGTTATTGAATGAAAAAGAATTCATTTTTATTCAATGGTTTAATGCTTTGCTAGACGAGAGCTACGACGAGGCGCAGCGGCGGTTTGAGTACGTAGAGTTACAACGAGTGTAGGGCCACGTTGCTGAACAGTGCGCTGTGAATCGCGCGTAGAATTACTTGGTAGATAATCATCGTCGCCATCATCCTCTTCCTCTTCCACGCTCTCATCACCATCTGCTTCCTCATCTTCCTCACCTTCTTCTCCTTCGGATTCTGTGAAATCGTCATCATCCTCCTCATCTTCAGAAGGAACATAGGTGCTATCGTCATCATCGTCCTCAACAACCTCATACTCCTCTTCCTCTTCACTATGCTCAACAAGGAGTCGTTCCTCAAAGAACTTGTCTACCTTTCCAATAAATCGCTGAACATCCTCCTTGGAGAGCATAGCTATGAGTGTGCGCCTCAGAGAAACCCAGGACGCATCACTAAATGTTGCGGTACTACGACCCGATGTAACTGTGAACGAAATAGAAGGCTCTGTCTGAAAGGAAAGAGAAACATTCTTACCATTCATTTGCGTTGAGAGTGTTAGAACGTTATTAGCAGACATTTATACTGATAGAATGAGTAGGGTTGAGCGCGTCACTTTTGTTAATCGCCACCACCCAAGCATAAACTTAGACCAACGAACATTTCAAACGGGCATTTAATGCCCGTTTGAAATGTTCGTTGGTCTAAAATAACTTAATACAATGGTCCTTGTCCATTTCCACCTTCTAAAGGTTGTGGAACTGGTGCGTTGTTATCAAAACTTCGAATAAAATCAATAGCACTTATGGAAGGTGTACGCAACTGCTAATGCATTTATGTTTGAATTACATGAGTTAATTACAAAACCAGAGAAGCAGCAAACTGTGCGCTGGAATATGCCTAACCCTGACCTTCTCACAGAACTAAAATGAGTTTTGCGTCTTGAAGTATCTCTTTTTGCGTATAAACGGCTGGTTTATTACGACCAACCGCCTCTATTACTACTAACCACTTAGACTTTGTTTTTTGCGTGATATTGTGGCTCTTACAATAGTCCTCAATATCAATTCGCAAATCAATTCGCGCCACTTCACAACGAGAGCAATGACGCTCCGATCGGTCCAATCCGAGCCATACCACCGAACCCGCAAAATCAGTTTCGTGAATTATTGCTCTCCCTTCAGGAACCAGGTACGCTTTAATAAGGGTGGATTGTGGAGGAACAGGCATATTTAATATATCAATGAACGCTGTACTCCTTGATGGCTTCATCGCTGGAAGTGTAATAAGCTCATACGTATATGGAAATTTCTGTAATTCTAACGAATCCTTGAGTGTATGAAATTTACACGAACTATTCATCCATCCGTATTTGTAGGAGTTTGGGTCACGGTCATAAATTCCATCAGAAAAGGGAGCGTGCGTCATTGCGAGTGTCTCTTTCAGAATCTGCTTATTTGGATGAAGCGGTCTTGAGAATGATTCCGTATTACGATACATCCAATTATAATAATGACGGTCCATATTCGCATGATGTAGCCAGAACAATGGGTCAAACGCACTGATACTTATATCCGACATATTGCCCCCTTCGCCGCCAATGATATCATGAACTGTATTGTGGGGAGTTTCAAGTGCTGTGACTTCATACAATGACTTATTTGTTGTCGTAGGCCAGCATCCGCAACCCACTTCAGGGGTTATTTGGCTAACGGGATGCGAACTAAATTCCTCGTACGTCGTTGCGTATTGTGATGATATTAACTGCTTTCGTAAAGTTTTGATTGTTGCTTTTTGCTCATGGGTAACCGGTTTCAAATAGCCGTTTCGTTGAATCTTCACACAATTTCCTGAGAGGTCGTAATAGTTTGCGGTTGCTAGCGGGTTCTCAATCGTCATTGAGGTGCCGTCAAACTCAATCGTTAGGATGGGGTCGTTTAAAAAGGAGAGGTCCTGTGTGGTATCCGTGAGGTCCAACCAAGGCAGCGCAATATAATGTTTGTTGCGGCTTGTGTTATATTTGTTGAGGAGCAACTCAAACTGGTAGAGGTAGGGCGCATGCCACGCGATGAAACTATGAACACGATGCTTGCAATAGACCGGTTCGCCCGTCTCTGCTATCTTCTCCACAACAGATGGGTCTGTTGGGCATAGCACTCCTGTGTCGTTCGGTTTGAAGGTATTTCCGTGAATTCCACATATTCGGAACCAATCCTCGGATTTTTGTAGATTCTGTAACGCCATACAAAAACGACCGAATTCTGCGGGGTGGTGTTTTAGTTCCGTTATACTGCGACGCACATGTTTGTTGTGAAGAGGCAAACTATGCGATGAGGATTGTTCCAAATACTCTTTTCGCATCAGTTGTTTGAACGCCACAAAATCCATATCACTATCCGGTGTATATTTCTGTTGTTTTCCGTCATCGTCAATGTAATCAAAGTAATCGTAGTGTTGGTTGTCCTCTTCATCGTACTTGTAGCATTGAATAGTTATACACGTGTCTTTGTTCGACTCAAGGTTCCGCAATTGATGCGTTTGATTGAGGGTTGGGCTAATCCACGTAATATCGGCTTTGTTAAAGTTTGCGACGGCGAAGGGTTCCACGCCACTCTTAGAGGCACATAGGAACGGAAACAGCGAAACATTGATGGAGCCATGGAGAACGCGAATCACTGCGTTGGCTGCGGAATGACTATGAATGGGACTGTAATGACCAACTGGCCATATCTCCATCACATACGGAACACCTGGTGATTCCCCGTTGTTTTGGCCCAATGTAATCCGTAAATAGGTTTCTTTCGGTTTCGGTTCACCGCCAGGATTAAACTCAGTACTTTTCTGTAGGAGTCGTTCGTAACACCAACAACCAGGTGTGCGAATACTGTGTTCAATCGCCTGTGAAAATTCAGGAAATGCGTCGTCATCAAGAACAAAGCGCGTACCTGAGATACAATTGTACAACTTTTGGGCTACAGAGCTAAGATTCGCATGCGGCAGATATTTGTTGGAAGCGACTTCATCCATCGTTAGGTCTTCTGTACTTCTCACAATAAGTGGTACATTTTGTAAGATTGGGTCCCGTAGCAGGCGCAGCGGTTGTACGTGAGACGAATAATGAATGTCTAGGAGCGATTCAAGATTAATGTTTTCCGTGGTGAATGTATAGGAGTAGATTTGTGTCTCTTGACGGGGCTCTCCAACACCGGCCGAAATACGCTTATTTTGTGAATCAATATTTATCCAATAGTATGCGCCAGGTTGTTGCGTAAGTCCAGACTTGTTATTTGGATCCGGTAAATCTTTTTCTGACTCTTGTGATGAAAGAGTCATAAGCGAAACCTTCACATGTGTTGGTGTAAAGTGGAATGAAAGACCGCTATTTCGGTCTTCGGAATAGAGACGAATTGTAGTGGGCTCCTCTACGGAGAAAAGAAATACGCCTTGTCCATGGACCAGAAAGGCGCAGGAATTGGATGCCGTTGTTGAGAGAAGTTTTGAGCGGGGAATGCTGCTGCTGCTGCTGCTGCTGCTGCTGCTGCTGCTGCTGCTGCTGCTGCTGCTGCTATTTTGTAGCATTTTACTAGGTCTTAATAATTGCTGGTTTAGACTATGTACTTAGATAAAAAAATGAAAGAAACTACCATATTAGACCGGCGCTCATTATAAATGAGCGCCTCAACTCGCCCGTTTCACGATTTCAATGGCTATTTTGGAAGGGTTTCCTTCAGAAACCCTTCCAAAATGACCAATTAAAATCCGCACGGGTCTAAACATTCCTCAAAATGAAACCAGAAGAGTATATATTTGCTGTGGAAGAGGCGGCAAAAAAGGAGGCAAACAAATGTTGGGTCAATAATTGGCGGAAACACCTTGCGGATTTAGAGACGCCATTCGGTTCGCAAAGATACCCTGACCGATGTGAAGATAAAGAATGCGGACACTGTGTTCCTTGCGTTCGTTGTGGGATGAAGTGGCGACCTGATACGCAACCACGAAGTATTCACGGTTATATGGGCGATTATGATGCGATGCCTGAAGTTTATATCGCATATTGTCTAACAATTCCTTGGTATAATCATAAAATCATACAGTACAAGCCATATATGTATGATTTACTAAAAGAAGGAGTGATGTTGATGAGTGAACAAGAGATTCTGGAAGGTCTACAAGCAATTCATAAAAAATGGCCTCGTATTGTTGCCTGGATGCGTTACGAAACATTATATGTTGCCGTGATTGGACGTATGCGACGTGTTATTCCGCTTCTCACAGAGTGGATGGAACGCCGCATGTCTTGGTTCACTCCTGGTTCGCCTTTTCATTCCTTTACTAGAACATACACTCGTTTGGATTCAATTTGCGGCTATGGGGGGATTTGTTTGGATACACCTCCTTTGGCGCGAGACGGACCTTGTAACCTTCCAACATATTTGGATTCCCAAGATTGGTCTGATAGTACAATGAACGCCGACCATGGAATGGAGAAATGGGTAGAAACAGAATGTGACGAGGATTTACTAAACATACTCAGTAGAGCCTGGGCTTCCAACGCAAAACAATGGGGAGCCATAGAATGCGAGAGTATGAATGGTATGAATGGCTATAAAGGACCCAAGCGAATTGTTCAATGTATTGCTCACGTCACTGGTGATAATCCATTCAGTATTCACGATACATATGGAGGCAGTACTCCATTTACAAAAACATCCGCAATTGTGATGTGGCACACAAAACGAACTCGGTGCTCTCAATGCGAACCACTTATGAAGAAAGAGAAATGGTTTCTATATTGTTGTTCTAGTCTTGATGAAATGATTATTGAACCGATTCCAACCACAGGATACGAATGTGTTCTCGCGCGGGCGGCTACGATTCGTCGCCGGCGCCTTCGTGGAGTCTTTTGGTGCGCGATGAAACTGCTTGGAAAGGTGCGCATGTTACACTTCAAACCAGGAGTGGGGATGTTTTACAAAGAGGCAGAATTACGATTCTATGATAGTCTAGGGTACCGTCAATTACCCAACTTAAGCAAGGTTGAGACTGCCTGCTAAAAATTAAACAAACGAACTTTTCAAACGGGCATAAGATGCGCTTTTGAAAGTGTTGTGTTGCGTCTAGGGGCCCAGAATATTCAAAAACGGCACCTTTCAGGATGCCGGTTTTGAATGTTCATCGTCTTATATTCGAGTGTAAACAAAAGTGTCCAATTAGACATTAATGCGATTGTAAGGATACTGAATGAGATTCATTTTTCGTTGTTCCTCGGTTAAGGTTTCTACCCACTTTATGTAGCATTCATAGGCTTCTTGCGAGACTGATTCGAGGAACATAAAATTACGAAGAATAGCGGTAGCAAGATTTTCATCATTTGTTGAGAAGTATAATTCAAATACTTTATTCCAATCGTGCTTAAATTTTAATTTAATACCCCTGCGTTCTAGTTGTTCTGCTAGTTGTTCATGTAAATCTGATATGTGATAATTATCAATTATATTTTTGAGTTCATCAAAATTGCCCTCATTGATAGCATCAATAATATCATGTAAAATCGTTTCATGTTTCAAAGGTACATTCACCATTTTAATAAATAGTTCTTTAAGACCTTCGGTCGGAATTGTTGTGAATTTTTTGAATCGTAACCATTGATATAATGATTCAACACTACATTCTAATACCATTTCAGATGTTATTTGAATAGCCTCTTCTTCAACAACTATTTGGATATCGTTTGATTTTTTGGTTTTTTGAGACTTAAATTCTTTTTCATAAGTCAATGAGTTTTGCATGGTTTGAGAAACACCGGAAGGATAGGATGCGAAGGAATCTTCTTGAGACTTCAATCCTTTATAAGTCAATGAGTTTTGCATGGTTTGAGAAACACCGGGAGGATAGGATTCCAAGGAAGGTATTGCGTTAACACTCATTTTCTATATTTACGTTTCAATTTTTTAGACATATTACGACGTTTCTTGTTCTTTTTCGTTTTTCCACCTTGGTGATTTTGTTGCCGCTGCAAAAGATAAGGTAATACCTGCTGTAATGCACTTAGTGCTACTACTCCTCCAATCATTCCATACATTGCTAAATTTGATATATTAATTTCAATTCCGCCTGGGCCTCGTATTAGAATCCCAGGTGCTGCAGGTGCTGCAGGTGCTCCATTTGCTCCAGGTGCTCCATTTGCTCCAGGTGCCGCTACAAGTGCTGCAGGTGCCGCTACAAGTGCTCCAGGTGCCGCTACAAGTGCTCCAGGTGCCGCTACAAGTGCTGCAGGTGCCGCTACAAGTGCTCCAGGTGCCGCTACAGGTGCTGCAGGTGCCGCTACAAGTGCTCCAGGTGCCGCTCCACGTGGTATTTTAGGCGGATTACAAGCACCAACATCTGTAATAAACGGTGCTGCAGGTGCTGCAGGATTATACCTATTTAAAATATTTATTGGATGAGCATCTGGATGCTCATTGCGATCTACATTAAAATACTCAATTGCTGCAAAAAATGGACGCCTAACATGAGGAAATTGAGCATGCCACTCCCGCAAGCGATCGTTATGCTCACCATTAAGTGGTCCCATAATCCTAACTTTTATCCTATCACTATCTGTAAGCTTTTTTACTTCTGTTAAATAAGCCATCAAATGTGATAGATCGCGACCTTCTTTCATTCTTGTACCATTAGGCGCATCCATTACTATTAAAGGTCGTCCATTGAACATAAGAATACTCTGTCCTAAATCAATTATTCGCCAGCTATAACGACCACCTTGGTCAATATACATCTGATTACCATCATGAAAATCACAATGATTAAAATTGTACATTTCCCATAAATTATTTAATTTACGAGCAATACGAATAAATGCTCTGTGTCTTGCTCCTGCACCACTGACATCTCGAATACCAGTATTAGCTATATAAGCACCTAAGGTATTCGTCATTTTCTGTTGAATAAAACAGACTTTTGGAACTATTTGTTGTAGTCCCCAAATATTTCTACCTACTATAACATTTGCTCTAAATACTGCGACTACCTGTGGTACATATGGACAATCATAATGATCGTTGTACTTTGTACTTTCAAACAAAATATGTTGTACGATGGCTTCCCTAATCGCGTCGTCGCCATCATCTTGAACTTTTAAAACATATTCGTTTCCTGCTGTATCTGTAACATTAAACAGAGAACCGAATACACTACGTTCTCCAATTTTAAGTCCACATCTATATGTTCGTCCTCCAAAAGGTAGAACGATATTGCCCCTTAATCCCTCTAAATTTCCAAAACTATACGTAAATTGCAAGTTATTAGCCAATGTTTGAAGTCTTCCATAAACTCTAGGAAAATCACCGTCTTGATTTCTAAACATTAATGGAGCGCCGCCAAAAATTGGGCTCAGATCTATTGCATTCATAGCCGGTAACGGTGTATCCCGGGATGCTGCAGCCGGAACAGCTGCAGCCGGAACAAGAGGTGCAGGCGGACCAGCTGCAGCCAGAGCAAGAGGTAGAGCCGGAGCAAGAGGTAGAGCCGGAGCACGACCATGATGTGCAGCACGACCATGATGTGCAGCCGGAGCAGGACGTGCAGCCAGACCAAGATGTGCAGCCGGAGCAAGAGGTAGAGCCGGAGCAAGAGGTAGAGTCGGAGCACGACGTCCAGGCGGACCACCTGGAGGCGGAGCAAGAGTTACAGGCGGAGCAAGAGTTACAGGCGGAAAAAGGAGATGACGAGGAACATAAGCCATTCTTCTACCCTAGAGTATGAAATTTGTACACTCGATTACCAAATTTAAGTACACCCCTTTTGGGGTGTACTTAAATTTATTCTCGACGGCAACCCATAGTTAAGAACACCCCCTAACCGGGTGTTCTGTACTTTTTGTACTAGGCGGTAATAGGCGGTAGGTTTAGACCGGGGGTGGGGTTGTTTTATAAAGAGGCAGAATTATGATTCAATAACAGCATTGGAAAAAGTGAACACCTTCACCGCAACTTAGTTTTGAACAGCAGTGAAAAAAATGTCTTCTTCTTCCGATAAAATGCTATGCGGTTACAATTACGTAGATATGGCGCGCTTCTAGAAACAGATTGCCGATTTTGGACTTCCCACAAAATTCGCGACTGTGTTATATACAACAGGTGCGGTGTAAGCCGGAGGTGCCGTCACAAATTATGCCTACAATACGCTTCATCCAACCAAGAAGATACCTATGGATCCAGATTCAGACATTGATATTTGGGTTTATGACCCAATGATAAATATGAAAGAGGGTGTAGTTCATGCGCATCGCGCCTATCGCGGTTTAATCTTGAAAGAGTATGATACACTCTTTCGAGAGATTGGAATGATTGCTTCAGGACCTAAGAACAACAGTTGCTAACAATATGAAAATTTATTGAGAGATTTTGAAGCACAGGGAGGGACGCACCTTCATTGTAATTGGTGGGAGCATCCAATAACTGGTAAGCGCATTCAACTTATGTTTATGAACAAGCCGCCGGCTGAGGCGATTCCTCTCTTTGACCTCACTGTATGCCGATGTCTAATGTTCGTTTCACCAGCAAATAATTTCGTGTGGGATTGTAGTGCTGCTGCGAACGGGATATTCTCGCTTCCCAATTGACTGTTCCAAAGATTAAGACCAAAAATACTGAGGAGCGTATAAAGAAGTAAGTGGAGCGCTACAGGTTGACTGTTGTTGAAACATTATAAATGAGCATCGGTAGCGCGGCATTTCTTATTTTTCTTACGAGTAATACAAACTGTAGGAATCCAATCGTTTACAGATACCTTAGGATGACGTTCAATTGGAATGAAAGGGATAGAGTTTCTTGTGTATTCAAAGGCAGCCCGAAAACCTTTTTCCATCTCTGTATCTTCCAACAATTCTGTCCAATGCGTATTTGTACCGCCGCCCCTCATACCTTGAAACATGAAACATGAAAAATGTATATGAAAAATGTTTGTCCTGGATACGTATTAGACCAACGAACATTTCAAACGGGCATAAAATGCCTGTTTGAAATGTTCGTTGGTCTAAGCGATGGACAAAGAAAACCATCTGCGAAACTTGAAAAGATTCCTCGTAAAAATCCCATCATATACGAATCATTAGTAGTTTCAGCGATTCGTATGCCTGATTGCTCAAATAAAGGGTCATCTTTATAATACTTTTGTAAAGCGGTCATTTGTTCCGTTAAATTAGAGTCTTTGAAACGACGTTTTGCGAGTTGATATTGATGATAAAAACTACAAAGACCAAACGACAATATAACTGGAAGCGCAGATTCATTGCGTTCATTGCTCTCAAAAATTTCACGCAATATATGCTTCATATAACGTAAGTCCAATAATCTCAACGGAAGGCTGTTTGAGAACGCTGAAACCGCTCTTCCTTCATCTAATCCATATGCAGTAGCCACTCTCTTTGAACCATAATAAGCGAAACGATTTTGGATCGCGGGATATCTTGTTTGATATCCCTATAAAAAATATATTTGTTTGCTGGAAAGTCAATAATTCCATGAGCACACAGAAATGGAGTTTCCCAATCAAGTTCTATCAGCATCTATTATTTTATCTTATTATATTTTTCATTTAGACCACTGTTTTACATATACACCATCGGCATCAAACGATTTCGCTGTTCCTTCCGCGGAGACTTTTCGGAACGGCGCAGAGGCGAACGGAAGCGCCGAAGCGACCCAAATCCAATTCATCATATTCTGTGTTGCGTCGTAATCTACGAGATGCTGTGCGAAGAATCGCTCGCCGTGTCGCCAATGAATACCCACCTCTTTTGTTAACCACGATGCGACCACCAACCGCACCCTATTGTGCATCCATCCCGTTTTCAACATCTGACGCATTCCCGCATCCACCAAGGGGACGCCCGTTGTTCCAGTTTCCCATTTATGAAGCCACTCTTGTTTCTCCTTGGAGAGCGGTCGTTCGTATTCCGCTTTCTGAAATTCGTACGCACCCACTCCATAAAGTGTCTCAAAATCGGCCATTATATGACCGTAAAAATCACGCCACCACAATTGTCTCTGTAATTCTGGCTGCGAATGAGCCGCATGATACACTTCACGAATACTGACTGTCCCGTAGTGATTATGTGCTGATAGAAGCGATGTAGGAATGGAAGGGATGTTGTGAGTATTCGCGTAATCTTTCGGTAAGGTTTTCATTAATTGAAGCGCCTCAGAGCGCCCACCTTTCACTGCTATATCTTGATTCGTGTGCGCAATGAATTTATGTTCCATAGCATCCAAAGTGGTCTCCCAAGAGAAACGTTTCACCTTTCTGGTCTTTCCTTTAATTCCAACAAGTATTCGCTGAAACTTGAATTTTGTGGGGGCCTTTGGATGGGGGATATCGCGACGACGCGCAGTTTCATAAAAGGGTGTGAATTTCTGGAATGTACGACCCGTGCCGGTTTTCACGACTCCT
>Ga0214917_10007570_pt1 | contig 10937 bp, 11 predicted proteins | sample LL_1208_BB_MetaG_FD_177983 | JGI IMG/M metagenome (GOLD analysis project Ga0214917, IMG submission 177983) | Freshwater microbial communities from Lake Lanier, Atlanta, Georgia, United States - LL_1208_BB | ecosystem: Environmental > Aquatic > Freshwater > Lake | place: USA: Georgia | collected...
GGGACCCACTCCGCCACTCGGCGCGCCCCAGGTCCCGATTGTGACGGTCGTCGTCCCAGACGCGAGTGTCTGGTTTGCGGGCGCCGTCCCGGGAGTGACTGTCGCCGGAAGCGGTCCGACAGTCACCGCGGCCTGAATCGTGAGAGTCTCGCCGGCGGAATCGGTGACCGTCCTACTCACGACAATGGTCTGCCCGTTGACGAGAGAAGAGAAATCTGTCGTCCCAGGTGATCCTGTCGTCGTGAAAGAGGCGACTGTGAGTTCTGCCTGCGAGTCGAAGACCACTGATACGTTGCTGTAAGTGTACGGCGTCCTGCCGCCCGTGGGAGTCGGCCAGACAATGGCAGCCGTCGTGGTTCCCGCGTTCACCGAAGTCGCCGCGGGCGGAGTCCACGCGAGATCAGCGAGCGCCCCGATCGTTATCGTGTTGCCGTCTCTTATGAGTGTCGATGTCATACGTAACTCATTATGTACCAGTTGTAAGACGACCCGCTAATTCCTGCGATCAGCGAGACGGATCCAGACGTCGAACTCAACTTGAGTTCTGTCGCGCCGTCAATCTTGTTCGGCGATGACGCGGTGATGACGAAAGCGTTCGTGGCGCAGGCCCCGCCGACGTCCTTCACATTGTAGAGTCTACCGATGTATTCTCCCGAGATGACAGGGAGAGTCCCCGTGTAGGCGCCGAGCGCCGTGTCAACGCCGACGAACGACTGCGAAGTGAAGTTGAAGTTTGCGACGAGACTGCTGAAACCGAGATTCACGGTCCCAGTGTTCCTGATACCTGTATCGACTCGCAGGTTGCCGTTGATTCGACCGTCTCCGCTGAAGAGGACACCCGAGCCCGTGATGTTCGACGCGACAATGAGACTGCCGCCCACCTGAAAGTTACCAGAGCCGCTGAACACACCACCTGTAGTGATCGAGCCGACGACTGCACCCGAGCCGCCCTTCACCTCGAAAGCGCCTGAGCTCACGAGTGAAGTATTCGTTCCTGTCACGACGAGGTTTCCGACGGTCGCTGTGTCGGTCGTCTTGTTGTACTTGAATCCCGAATCTCCGCCGAACGTTCCTGCGTCGTTGAACTGAACGTGTGTGTCGGACCCGCCCGGACTCGTTGTCCCACCGCCACCGCCGCCAAACCCCGCGCCGCGATGGAGCGCGGCAGGAGTAATCTGCGAGTAGACAGATGACAGATCTGTCTCGTTACCTTTCACAGTGACAACGCCCACAAAGATTGCGGCGCCCTGCGTGTTGGCGCCCTCAGTAAATGTCTCTGTTCCGATACCGCCTATCGCTTCATCAAAAGTATCGTATTTTTTCTGCCCATAATAGACATAAAGGGCGCGGTTGACAGAGCGCGGATACCAGAAGACTCGCTGGTTAGTCCACTCGGAGTTACCGACCGCAGCCAATGTCCCGCCATTGTTGTATTGTGCGGGATCGATGACTGGATAACCTGCGTTGCCGTTTGTCAAAATGACAGGGTCGTTCGAAGAATTGGTGTATTCTCTGTAGATTTTGCAGTCAGTCAGAGCGACATCATCTGTAGAGAGAATGAGATTCGGTGCGTCTGGGTTGCTCGCGTAATTTCTTCCCTCTACGTAAGAGTCTCCCGCCGTCTTTGTTAGACCGAGCGTCCCGAGACCGCTCGATTGAGAAACTGCCAGAGTGTGTCCGGTTATTTTGAGTGGGCCGAACGCTCTCGTAAAATCAAAGACCCTTTCAAGTCCCGCGTAAGCCGTGGCGGGTTCATTAAGAGCGCCGTTGGTTACCCCTCCAGACTGGTGGAGTATTCTCCCGAGATAGATGTTGGAGGATTTCTGCGTAATCGTTGGCGGGTTTGGACTCTGATTTATTGAACCTGCGCTGTCTACGGTAACGTATGTAATCTGGTTCGTGGCTGCATAGGTGAGCGATCGACTCGTGACTGTCGCGATCTTGACGTCGACAATCGTGGGATAGGGATCGGAAGACGTAGACGCATTCTGCGAGACAATGATACCACTCCCAGAAGTGAGACTGAAAGTCGTTGAACCGTTGGCTGTCGAGAGAATGCCACCGTGTAGAAGACCTGTTCCGAGAATCGACTCGATCCATCTCAAGCGTGTGGTGTTCGTGTAACCTGTACCCGGCTGATACTGAGTGAAGTAGATATCGTTCGTTGAACCAGACGTGTAGATGTAACTTGCCGTTGTATTCGTCGGAATACGAAGAGTACCTACGGGTTTCATCTGAAAATACGAATCGGTTCCCAGCGCTCCTGACACAAAAACGTCTCCGCCGAACACCACACTCGGGCTGTCAGCGCCGATTGACGTCTTCGATCCAGAAACAAAAAGTTTCACACCGCTTGCGAGAGTCGGGAATCTCGCGCTCGGCTCGTCAGCGATGATGAGCGATCCGGATATCGCTGTTGTCGAAGTCCCGTTACTCCCCGAGAGCGTTCCTACGAGGGCCATCCGTCCTCCAAATTTTAAGTATTCGGAGACGCCAGCGCAATTTCAAGTCGCTCTACACTTGGAAATAGAATCTCTCCGTGTAAGTGAGTCTCGCAGTAGGAACAGCAGCATTCGTGTTCTGCGTGTGGAGCGCTGTCCAGGTCGAGTTGTTGTTACTGCCCTCTACGACCCACTGGAGCGGGTCTCTGCCCGATTCATCGTTGGCTGTCGCGAACCTGAAAGAGTCGGAAACTTTTAGGGTTCCTGCGCCAAAATCAATAACGAGAGGTTGAATATTGAAATCGAGCCACTTCGTAGAAGTATTCCCGTCGATCGCTTTACTCGGCTCCTCGCCTACTGGATTCGACCCGCCGGGATTTGTTGCCGTTGCGCTGGTCAAACTTAATTTTGTTCCGCTGAAATAGAATTCTAATTCACTCAGCTGAACCATTGTCGGCGATATTCCCCCACGTATTGCTGTCGTTCTAAATCGATAGTATCGATACGCCACTCGAGTCTTGCCGACAGTCGACATCGGGCCTGTCAAATTAGAAATTCTTCCAATCACGATATCACCCGTAAGACGTCATCTGGCCGAGAACCTTCCAGGCCGATCCAGAACGAATGAGGCTGAAGCCGAATACGTCTTGTTTAGACGCGGTTCCTGTTGGGGTGACGCCATTCACCCAATTGATTGTTACGGGTGAAGTGTCTATCTGCACAGCGCTCACTATCCTCGCTGTCGCGCTCTGTGAGAGAACTATCGTGGGAGTGATTACCCTGTTGTTCGACGTGGGAACATTCGTAAAGTTCGCCGTAATGTCTCCCGCTGGACCGTTCACATAAAAGATGTTGGCGACCGACAGGTCGTATGATGTAGTTCCTGTTCCACCGACAGACGGAACCATTCTCTCGGTGAGAGCGGATAGCGTTGATCTTCCATCAACAGCGACAGAACCCGGGAAACTTCCCGTTGTTGTCGCTCCGCCGATGAAAAGGGTCGTCTGGGTCGTTGTGATGTTGCCGCCGTTGACAGCGAAATTCGAACCCGTGACGTTACCGGCGATTGTAAGGGAATCTGTCGTCTTGTTGTAAGTAAAACCTGAGTCGCCCCCAAATCCGTTGCCGTCCTTAAACTGAACTTGTGTGTCTGAACCGGATGGTCCGAGACTTGCAGCAGACGACGCAGCGCCCTCCGTGATATCGATATAGTATCCGCGAGAAGAGCCGCCTTGTTCAAAGAAACGAAGTCTGTTTTGATAGACGTCGATTGTGACGCCGCCCGCTATCGAGGTGTTGGTGACAGACTTGTTGAGAAATAATTCTCCACCTTCATCACCCGCAGAATTCAGAAATTTTACGACTCCCGAAACTACGAGGTCTCCGCCTATCACAGTTTTACTGGAACCGTCTACAGCACCCGATACAAAAAGAACAGCGTCTGATGGAATAGTGGGAAAATTGCTGCTCACGTTCGCAATAGCGAGCGTGCCAGTCACTGCAGTCTTAGAAGTCCCGTTACTCCCCGAGAGCGTTCCTACGAGGGCCATTGTTCCACCTCAGAGGATAACTATCCTCTAACGCGAGAACTTTCTCACAGGATCTCGAGACTGTCGAGATCGAGACGGTAGTCTTTCACCGACTTCACGGCAGACTTGCTCACGCGCTCCTCGGCGGGAATCCACTCGACGCCGCAGAGGGCGAAGAAGTCTTCTTCCTCGCGAACAATCACTCGACGACCATCGGGGAGGGTCGGGTATCCCTCGTTCATCTTTCCGCCGCCGCTCACTTTCTTCCAGCGACCGAACATCCCGGGCACGAAACCCTTCATCGGATTGCCGTCAGGACCCACGCCGGATCCCGTGCGCATCATGAAGAGACCGCCCCAGTTCTCGGGAGAAGTGACAAAGAGATCGAGTTTCACGCCCTCGTTGAGGATCATACGAAGGTAGCGAGCGCCCTCTTTCGGCGGCCAGGGCACGATGTCTGGGACACCGGGTTTGATGAACGCGCCCCACTTCTCGAGAGACGCGAAGAGACCGCTCCAGTCAGAGACCTGAGCGACAATCTCCACGTCCTTCACTTCGGACTTGCGGCGTCGGATCGACCCAGCGACTTCTGCCCGGGCGCAGTGGGGACGAATAGAATTGACGATACTCTCTGCGAGAGTGACTGCGAGTTCGATGTTCATTGTTGACCTCCGCGTGATCCTTTAATTGGTTCGTGAGAGGATGAACACAACATTTTGTAAGAATTTAGCGAAACTGTCGGCAAGATTTCGCAGAAAGGCGCCACTCTCATCCGATAGTCGCGTCAGCCTCGTGAATCGTTACACTGTGGAAGGGATTGCGACGCAGCGATGAGAGGGGCGCCTTTTCTATGTATCTCCTTCGAGAGGGTCGTTAGGAGATTCTAGACGCAAATCACAAATTACCCGGCCGTCCTCTTCACGTGCTCGCAGACTTGGGCGAGGACCTCAAGGGCTGCGAGTTTGTCGGCGTCTGTGGCGGGAATGTCATTCCGTCGGACGACGGAGAAATTGATGTCATCAGACCAACTGCAGAGAGTCGCAGAATCGTTTGTCATCGACCACTTCTCGGCGCCCTTGAGACCGACCTCTTGGGCGATTCGACTCGCCTCACGCATGATACGCAGCGGGTTGTAGGGGACCTCGCGATTGATGACATGTGCGAGTTCGCTGCCGTTCACGACAGGATCGCCCTCTCTCGAGCGAATCTTGCTGCGAAGATTGAGGTCAATTCGGCTGAGGACCAACCAGTAGTCGGTCGAAGAGACAGTTTTCATTTCGTTTCCTTTTTCTTTTCTTCCCTGCGAAGGCGGGAAATTTCGTGATCGAGATACCAGCGCGCTTTCTCGAGGTCCTCGATCGCTTTCGAGGGGTCCTTGAAACCCGTGCGACTGATGTATTTTACGGCGTTTCCGAGACTGAATCCCAGACCCCAGGCGTCGATGACGTCAATCGTTTCAAACCCTGTCGACGCTCGATAGTGACTCGGGTGGTCTACGCTGTTGTTCATTTTCGCACTCCACTTTCTTGAGTTTCTCGCTCAGATACCAACCCTCGGATCCGTCGAGAGGAAATTTGAGAAAGACCTCTTCAGACCTCACGCAGCCCCAGTTTCTGACCTCCAGGACAATCCCAAAGTGATCGACGGGCGGTTTAAAGGGTGTCTTACTGTGATAGATGACGAGATCGCCTTCTTTCATTTCGACCTCAGCGGTGTGACTTTTCGACCTGGGCGCGGAGTTCCAGGAGATCTGACTTGTAGAAGTCTTTCGGACTCGTGTTCTCCACGGCCTTGCGCTCCCGCTTCTTCTGGCCGAGGCGCTTCTGTAGTTCCGTGTATCTCTCTTCCGTGAGAGAGTAGATCGGCATCGATAGAAGGTAATCATATCCACCGTCTTGTTTCGGAATTCCTTCGCTCTCGATGGCGCTGATGATACTCGACTTCTTCTCGTTCGCTACGATGATCCGTCCGTGAATGACAGCGTCGATGAACCTCGACTTCGCGTCGAGGACTTCAATCTCTCGACTGAGATCGGCGATGAGTCGCTCCTTGCGCTTCCCATAGAAACCGAGACGAAACTCGACAAAATATCTGACAACATCCTCAGCGCTGTCAAAGATTCGCAGTTGTCCCGTCTCATCGAGGGTCGTCAGGTTCTCCCCTTCGCTCTCTCGCATCTTCAGGATGTCGTTCATCTTGTCGCGCTTGAGAATGTCAGCGAGACTCGCTCGAGAGAATTTGAGAACGTAGCGAACTCGATCGGAAGAGTGGTCGTCGTAGGAAGCGATGACGTTCTTCTCTACGAGAGAATCGAGGTGAGACTCATATTTTTCGTAGGTGAAACTCGGCGGGATCTCGGTGATCTCGACGGTGGTCGTGTTCTTCACCTCCCATTGACCCCTGAACGACCAGGACTTGACAGTCCCTTCCACCTGTTCGATGTCACCCCAGAACCCACGAATCCAGGGACGCAGGAGTTTTACCTCACCGTCATCGAGAAGCGAGAGACAGGCGTCGATGAGGTCGAGTGGATGGCGGTTGAGGATGTTCGTCGCAAATCCGACTGCGATTCCCGAGCCGCCGTTGAGAAGGACGGTCGGGATGATCGGTAGGAAGAACTGCGGTTCGATCTCCTCGCCCTCCTCGTACTTGGGAGTCGTGAGATCAAAATCCTTGTAGAGGAGTTTGAAGTTCTCGTTGAATTTCACGCCGATGTATCGAGGTGCGCCGGCCGTGGGAGACCGGAGGGATCCGAACTGACCGATACCCTGAAAGATCGGCATCGAATTCTTGAAGTCCTGCGTCATCCCAATGATCGTGCTGTCGAGACTTCCGTGGTGGAAGAACGAGAGCGCCGCCGCCTGTCCGCCGAGTTGGAAGACCTTCATCGGTTTCTCGTTCCCGGTCTTCCACAGTCGATTCGCGGCATAGGCGATCTTTCGCTGCGACGGTTTGAACCCATCAATTACCGAGGGGATCGCGCGATGTTGGACAACGTAAATTGCGTATCCTCTGTACTCGTTATCGAAGAAGTCTTCGACACTGCGAGTCAAGATCTCGTCTTTCATGTTCCCTCCACAACTTAGATTTAACACACTTTAGCGAAAATGTACATATTTATGTATGGAGGTTGGGATGGCACGTTCAAAAAATTCACCGAAACTCGTATGGGAGTATCGACAGTGCGTGAAATGTGAAAAGAAATTTAGGTTTACGACCATCGAAGGGCAAGCTGAGCGTGAAGTTACTTGCAAGAAATGTACTTACAAGACTTGCGAATGGTGCGGGGCGCAACATCAAAAATCTCGAAGAACCTGTACGAAAGAGTGTACCGCAAAACTTCGTGAAAGAACGAATATCGAGCGTTATGGTTGCGCGAATGTCTTTCAAGATGAGACGGTCAAATCAAAAAGCAGACAGTCTATTGTCGATCGATTTGGAGTCGAACACCAGTCTTATTCGAAAGAAGTCAGAGAAAAAACGAAACAGACTTGTATCGAGAAGTATGGAGTAGAGAACCCTGCTCAAGCTAGTGTTGTTAAAGACAAAATGAAACAAACGTGTAGAAAAAAATATGGAACTGATTTTGTATTTCAAGATGAAGGTTTCAAAAAAGCGGCAAAGAAAACTCTAATCAGGAAATACGGTGTTAGTAGCGCAGGCCTTTTGGCGAGTAACGAAAAAAGAAAAGAAGTTGCGAACAGCCCTAGCGTGAGGAAGAAATTTAGAGAAAGTATGATTCGCAATCACGGCGTGGACAATCCTCTTAAACTCAAGAAAGTCAGAGAGTCTTGTAATAACGACGAATCAATGATAAAACGTCGAGAGACCATGCGCCGCAATCGATCGTGGACAACTTCTAAACCCGAGGAGAGACTTTACGAAATCATCAGACGGAAGTACCCTGGGGTGCAGCGACAAGTTTCTATTGGTCGGTGGGCTATGGACTTCTACGTTCCTGAGATCGACACTTACATAAATCTCAATGGAGTATACTGGCACGGTAGAAATAAAACGCAAGAAGATCTGCAAACATCAGACTCTCCGAGAGACAAAGTCATCTTGTCTACAGTGAGAAGAGATCTGCTAAGAGAAACGTGGTTTAGGGAAAACAACCGCAATCTTCTCATCGTATGGGAAGATGAAGTCGACTGCTTTTGTCTCCCTTAGACAAGGGACTCGCAGTACTCGTTATCGAAGAAGTCTTCGACACTGCGAACAGTCACCGTTTGCGCGACTTCCGACATTTCGACCTCGATGGCACAAGAGTGAGATTATCACCACGTGACAATATAACACACTCTTGTCGATCTGGACAAGGTCCTGGGGAATTATTTTACCTCTATGACAATTTTATTCGGAGTTCTGGCGGGACTCTGGACGGATCGCCTTCGAATCCGACGATGTTGAATCTCACTTTCAGGTCCTCGGGCAGTTCTTTGACGCTCGAGGTGACGAAGAGCGACTTCTTCACAGTCAGGTTGCGCGGAATCCGAGTGATCGACTTCGAGAGGGAGAGTTGTCCGCCCACCGTCATGTTGTCGGGTAGTTCGGTAAGACTCGATCTAGAGACATCGAGATCACCAGGAACATCAAGACCCTGCGGGAGCGATTTAAGTTGATCGCAATCGCTGAGATCGAGGTCTCCGTAGATATCGAGATCGGCAGGTATCGTCTCGATCGGAGTGTTCGTGAGATAGATCCCGCCGAAGACTTGGATGGTGGGTGGTAGGGACCTGATCATCGAATCCTCGGCCGAGAGGACACCGCGGATACGAAGGTTCGCAGGAAGTTCGGAAATTTTTGACCCCGCGATATCGATGTTCCTACCCACGCGGATGTCGGGCGGCAGAGACTCCAGACCATCACCTCCCAACAGATCTCCATCGATAACGAGTCCCAGCGGCAGAGATTTTATTTTCGAAGTCAGTATGAGAGTCCCTTTCACGTGCAGACCCTCAGGAAATTGTGTTGTCTCGGGATAGTCCTGCGCATCGAGGTTACCTTCGATCACTCGGCGGTCAACGGGCATCCGTTTCATTCTCTCGAGAGTCTGATATTTGTTCGACTCCCACCCGCCGAGCGCCGATCTTCCGATCGGAGACTGGACTCTCGAACTTTTGTGGTCTCGCTCGTCATCGAATCGCGCGACAGGGGAGAGGAGGGTTTTCCTGTCGACAGGATTCCAAGATTCAGCATCGACTCGTTTCCACGCCATTGGAACAGCGGTCGACGGATCGTAGACGACAGCGACCCGACCGTCATTCCTACCGGTGAAGACGAGACCCTTTACTTTACCCTCGAGGGCGGAAAAGACTTTAAGAGCGATTTCAGACGTGTAGACGCTCGGTTTCGCAGAACTGTCAGCCCACCGACCGACCAATGGCGCTGTTGCGGAACGCAAGTGTTCAATGATTTTTTTACTATAACCGATCTCTTTCGCCTGTTCGACGGGGGTGAGCGGTCGCTTGTAGACTCTCAGAGCGACATCTGGGTCGAAAATGATATACCCGTACAGGTTTACTTTCAACTTGATGACGTGATCACCGTAATAACCCTCCATAGTTCTCGCTTCGTTCGGGTCATAGACGGTGTAGAGACCCTTTCCGTACATCGCACCTGCGCCCACACCGGGGGTGAACTTGTCCTTCAGGAGTGCGTCGATGAGAGTGAGAGGGTCGGCCTTCGTCCCGTGGTAGACGACGGCCTGAGCGCCGTACACCTCCTCGAGGAGAAGGGTCTCGCGGATGAGAGAGCGGATGAGATTTTTCACTTCAACTTACCTTTGAGATATTTTGGAACGGAGTCCCAGTATTTTCGGTCGAGACCGAAAATTTTCCCACCCACCTTGAGACCTGCTGGGAGGGAGGTGATCGGCGCGTTGTCGAGATAGAGATCCCTGCCCACTTTCAAATCTGCCGGGAGGGAGGTGATCGGTGTGTGGGCGAGATAGAGATTCCCGCTCACCTTGAGACCCTTCGGAAGGGAGGTGATCGGCGTGACGCTGAGATAGAGACTACCGTTCACATCTTTCAGACTCGCCGGGAGGGAGGTAATCTGTGTGCCCCTGAGATCGAGATGTCCGCCCACTTTGAGACCCGCTGGGAGTGAGGTGATCTGTGTGTTCCTGAGATCGAGATCACCACTCACGACCCGCTGGTCTTCCGGGAGTCGCTCGAGTTGTCTCAACGTCTTCAGCGGATCCCACTTCCCGGGTTCGAAGTCGCCGAGAGCCGAGCGTCTCAGCGTTGACTGCTGCACAGGTCGACCTTCACGAGCGCTCACGTCGGGTCGCTCGAGGGGCGCGAGAAGTGCCGATCGGTCGACAGGCGTCCAGGACTTCGACCTGACACCTTTCCACGCCATCGGGACGGCAGTCGTTGGGTCGTAGATGACGACGACCCGACCGTCATTCCTACCGGTAAAGACAAGACCTTTCACTTCGTGCTGAAGCGACTTGTGAACCCCGAGCGCATCGTCAGAGGTGAATTCGCTCTCGGGCGCTCTCGCACCACGCAGCGCCTTCACGACAAACTCACTGTAGCCGACTTCCTCGGCCTGCTGGGCGGGCGTGAGCGGTCGCTTGTAGACTTTGAGGGCGATATCCGGGTCAAAAATGATGTACCCGTACAGGTTCACTTTCAACTTGATGATGTGCGGACCGTACACACCCTTCTCCGTCTGCGTGCCCGCGAGGTCGTAGACGGTGTAGAGACCCTTTCCGTACATCGCACCGGCGCCCACACCGGGGGTGAACTTGTCCTTCAGGAGCGCGTCGATGAGGGTGAGTGGGTCGGCCTTCGTCCCGTGGTAGACGAGAGCCTGGGCGCCATAGACTTCCTCGAGGAGGAGGGTTTCACGGATGAGAGAGCGGAGGAGATTTGTCACTTCAACTTACTCCTGAGATGTTCGGGGACGGAGTCCCAGTATTTCCTGTCGAGACCATAGACGTCACCTACCACCTGGA
>Ga0214917_10007571_pt1 | contig 10936 bp, 4 predicted proteins | sample LL_1208_BB_MetaG_FD_177983 | JGI IMG/M metagenome (GOLD analysis project Ga0214917, IMG submission 177983) | Freshwater microbial communities from Lake Lanier, Atlanta, Georgia, United States - LL_1208_BB | ecosystem: Environmental > Aquatic > Freshwater > Lake | place: USA: Georgia | collected...
ATGCTCCTGATAGTAATCCTTGAACATCGAAAATAAGTCCCGAATAATGATTCCATCGCAAGCATTTTCAGTAATCTCAATCTGTTCTTCCAGAAACTCGCTATAACTGTCCTGATTCTTCAACATTCGTGAAGAGTTCATAGAAACCAGCTGGGGAATAACCAGCTTCTGATTGTTCGCAATATACATCTTGACATATTCGAGCAAAATGAGCATATACTGTTGGCGGTATTGAATATTGTCCTTCAATTTCGGCTTTAAGTTCGGGTCCGCCCTAAACTCATTCGATTTCTTCGGCTCGTGCATAACGAACCTGTTCGGGAAATTGATTCCCACATAGCGACGGATGAAACCGCCATCATGAACATCCTCAATCTTGGGCATCTTATTACAGAGCATAACCAGCGTAAATTTGGGAATATCGGTCAGCTCCGGATTCGGAGAATGCGCCTTCCTAATTTGAATCTTATCCCCACCAGTAATCTCCTTAATGAAATCGATGTTCAGCTTCTTCTCATTGGGCGGTTCATTCACCTGAACATACCGCTTCTTGAAAATACTAATCAGCTTCGAATTATGGCCCTCCTGCGAGTTGCTAATATTCGTGATATATGAATTATCCAAAATACCGGCGTAGTCCCCCAGAGAGTTATCGTGTAGGGTCGTAATAACACCCTTACCATTTCCACCGGTTCCCTCAAAATTGACGAAGAGCTCATTCTTGTTCGTTCCAATAAGAGTCGAGCTCAAAAAGAGGAGTGCGAACTCACAAACGTCTGCGTTGGGAAGCGATTTCTGGAACAAGTCCATAATCTCATCACGGATGGACGGTATAACATCGGGGGAGTAGTCGTAGCCGGCCGAATAACTGATTTTGTCATCCGGTTTCTGGTCGCGAAAGAGGCCGGATTTCAGGTCATAGACTCCGTTATTGAAGCCCAGCAAATGATTGTCCATATCAAGCTCCTTGTGGAAGTTCTCATCGTAGAATACTTCCTTACACTCATTCATTACGGAATTCTTGTAGGTCGCGCTACTGAGAGTGTGAATGGATTTCTCACAAGCCATCTTCATAACTTTTGTCGGGTCGCTCTCGGGAATCATATCTCCCGATTGTTGCTCGACGTCTGCTATTTTAGTGCTCAACATCGCGCTATAACGGAGGAGGGCCCCCTTTACGTGGATTGTTATGTCCTTCAAGAGGGGGACCGGCTCATCCAATACTTGCCAGCGGTTTGTATAACGATACCAGACTCCCTTTGAATACTTGTATTTTTCGGACAAGATGTGATGGGCTAATTCTGCGTAATCCGTATGCGTATTACGGAAACTGCGACGAATATAATTCGTCAGGTCGTCCTCCCCTGCGTATTTCTCAATGGTCGAAAAATACTTTTCAGGATTGTCGTGCCACGCCATTCTCCGGAGGGAACCAATTTTTGCTTGGTTTTCCTTGGGGTATGTTGCGTATTTGTGCCAGAGGCGCTCACAATGGGCCTCATCATACTTCGATGATTGGGATGACCATTCTTTCCATAGGCTGATTAAGTTTTCATCGATATTGTGAAGGATTGCTCCAATGCGGAACCAGTCATTGTAATCTTCTACGCGGGCCGGTTTCAATAAAGAGAGGAGCGCCTTCAAATACTCTGGGCTCTTCTTGGAGACGAGCTCTTCAATCAATACTTCGACTTCGCTGGGCTTTTGTTCTCCCAGAATGTCGTCGAGTCCTTTCTTCTTCTTTTCGTTCTCTTTCTCAATAATTGAATCAATGAGAGTTTCCTTCTCTGGAAAATTGTTTTGGAGAGAGAGAACTTTGAGGAGTTGGACATTTATTTCTGGAAGTTCCATCTCATCCATATTCATATCGAATATTCGAGTGAGCTTATAGGTTTGAGACGACGGGGATTTCTTACTCCCGAACATAATAATATTATTACGCTCGACGACGGCCTCATCAATAATACTCTGGATTGATGAAGTGGATGTTGCCAAAATGGGGTCTTCGCTCATTTTATCAACGACGAACTTCCGGAGCCAGTGCTGGGCGCTGTATTTGATACAAATAAACGGGAACATTATATGAATCCCGTCTTTGAGAACGTTCCGCTTTTCATCGATGTCGGGGTGGTCCTTTTCAAGAACGTAGGCGTATGATTCTTTCTGTTGAAGAGTATTACCGAACAATTCCTGAAATCCAGCGTAATAAGTTTGTAATACGCGAGTCAAGAAATCATCGTCATACTGGCGCGAATTGTATCTTTCGGAATCGTGTCGTAAATCAATATCTACGAACACTTTCGAAAATTTCTCGGGGTGCTTCTCCGTCAGGAATGAATCATTTCCCTCTGTCATAGTGTGAGTAAAATAGACGGACCAAAACTTATCGCGTTCGGACGGTTTAATTTTATATAAACCGCCCATCATAGATGTGTGGGTTGGGCCTTCTTCTTTATTCACTTGGTGGTCAATTAAATAGCGCTTCATTTTATTTTAAATGATTATCGGTCAGATAAAAAATCAATTTTTACAATTTGATACGGGGAGTTATAAGAAGAGTTTTAGGATGCGTTATTGGAAATATTGTGTTATTATTTAAAAATTGATGGTAAAATCGTTCAAAATTTTTATGAATTTGCACAACTCGCATATCAAAAATGTCTACCCCAAAAATGACAAAAGAACAAATACTAGCTACTATATTAGCACAAAATCAACAGGTGTTGAATTTCCTGATGACTAGTTCGGAAAATGCACCTGCAGATGCAGATGCATCTGATCGTGCTCGTGCTCCTGCTCGTGCTCCTGATCGTGCTCCTGCTCGTGCTCGTGCACCTGCATCTGCTTCTGAATCTGCTCCTGCTTCTGCTCCTGAAAATGCGACCCCGGTTGACAGTTTGGCAAGCTTACAATCGAGCACTTCAAAACAAAGATCTAATGGCCCCCAGAGACAAAAGGTTTCTTCCAATGACGAAACGTCCTTGGTGACAGGAGCTGATGATGAGGCTAAGGCTAAGGCTAAGGCTGAGGCTACGGTTGGAACATTGTTTTCCTCGATGAAGAGTACGTTATCGGCCACTCAGAACCAAACCGTGAGTGCTTCCGCGCCTGAGCGTGCTTCCGCAAAGAATGGTTCCTCCCTCGAACGACTGAGAAACACGACCGCATCTGATGATGAGGCTAAGGCTAAGGCTGAGGCTGAGGCTGAGGCTAAGGTTGGAACATTGTTTTCCTCGATGAAGAGTACGTTATCGGCCACTCAGAACCAAACCGTGAGTGCTTCCGCGCCTGAGCGTGCTTCCGCAAAGAATGGTTCCTCCCTCGAACGACTGAGAAACACGACCGCATCTGGTGGTTCCGAGCATCATGAAGTCGTCGCCTCTCATCTGAAAAAAGTGATACATGAAAGCTGCAGAGATGCACTCTTGTATAAAGATGAGGAAGCAGAGTTGAACTCGATTTTGAACAATCCGGGTTTCCCGAAGCATGATTTTCCGAAGAGTCGCAAATATGGGCTTACGAAATTCGAGATCGTCAAATCGCAGGATTCTACGAGAACGTCTGAAATCAGTAATCTCTTGAGAGAGATTAACTCTCTTGAACAACAGATCGCCGATATCAAGGCTAAGCATAAGACGCAGTACGATAAAGCAAAAGAAAAAGGAAAGCTCAATGATGAAAGAGTCAAAACTTTGCTGCATGGACTCTTGGCTAAAAAAGATCCGTTGGAAACATCATTGAAGTCGAAGAGGGAGAGCCTTGCAGAACTCAAAAAAGAGTTGCCAAAACCAGCAGGACTGTCAGCCGAAGAAAACGATAAGTTATCTGCCTTCTTGGATTCTTCTACGAACCCACACATTGTGGAGAAAGTTTCTCAGCCGTTTTGGATCATAATCTCGTTCCTGAGAATATCACATGCTAGTCTAAAGAGATCAAAGCCAAAGAGTCTTGATGGCTCTGAGGCCAGTGGGGCAGTTGATGGCTCTGAGGCCAGTGAGGCAGTTGATGCTGTTGATGGCTCTGAGGCCGGTGGGGCAGTTGATGGAAAGAAGTCGAAGAAGGACGGCAAGAGATTCGCAAGAGTTACGGTGTATCCGGATATGGAGCGTGTTCCGGTAAAACGTCCAGAATTGAAGCGAAATGATGTGCTACTTTCTGTTGACGTTGATTCCTTTTTGCGTCTGTTGGAATGTGCCAGTCATGTCAAGGGATTCACAGAAATCTTTGCATTCTTCCATGAAGCGAACGACCCGGTTCAAGACCAGAAGAATCTCAGGAGATTCATCCAATTCAAGAAAGTGATGGGTTGTGATGACAAATTCCCGAGCGATGATGATTTACGCAGAGCGCTGTGTCACATTGTGGATGCTGTGGAGTATTACAAGAACGCCACCCCCTACGCGAAATTGTCTCTCAACGAGTCTCTATCGAGAAAAAATTTTCAAAAAGTGTTTGTGGAAGCGAAGCCGGTATTCAAGAAAGAGTTCACTTTCACCAGACCTCCGCCGGAAGACCTGTTCGCTCGTGAGTGTCAGTTTGCTCGTGCAGCTGGCGGTGGATCCGCCGAAGAAAACATCGAAACTCTCATGAATTCTTTTCATCGGTCGATGCAAGGGGTCGGCAAATCTGGTCTTCCTCTCATTGGAAACCAGGCAGTGCGCAGCGTGGAACAATACACATTGTATCGCCAGATTGCGGAGCATTCTGCCGTCAAGAAATCCGAACTGACTACGCTAAAATTTCTCGAATCGAATAAAGTCATATCCATCTTTGAGCAGAAGGGTACAAAGTACTTCACGGTTCTTCCTCTTCCAGCTGATGATGAATAATCCCCATTTTTTGGGGAAAAACGTTTTTTGCTAAACAGCAAAATTATAATATAATAATATAATAAATGAAAACAGATGATATTTTACCACAACCTATGATAAAATGTGGGGTTCAATATAATTGTATATCTGACTCTATAATCTACGTATTACAATTTATAAAACTACTCGATGATAATATCGGTAAAAAAATTCGTCTCAATCAGAAGATATCTCCCCAACTTATCGAAAAAACTATGGATGTTTATAAACAATTCTCAAAGCGCTTTTTTAGTAAGAAGTCGATTGATTGTATGAAAAAAAATTGTAATATGAAGAAGAATATTCCAGAACTTACCAAATTAATAAAAAGTTTAGAGATATTTATAAATGGTCATCGCGCTATATCGAAAGGATATAAAATTAAACCAAGTTCAAAAATTCCACAAGTTAGCGTTGAACCTTTTGTTAAATTTATAACAAAGTATATTGACGTATTCAAAGTATTACATAAAATAGTTGTGGATATTGATAAAAAATACAAAAAGTATTTTTGAAAAAATAAAAATCATAAATTCTATAAATATAAATTACGATTATACATCAAGCTGTTGTTTCCATCCCCACGCAATAATTGATATACGTCCTTCCTGCGAGAAGTTATCCGGATGAATTGGTAATATCCCATGTTTCCAGTTGACATTTATATCTCTACAAAAAGCATAAGCACTACCATTCGAACAAGGAAATGACACAGTCCTCCTACTATTATTTTCTTGGAAAGCGATTTCCCGTGTCTTCCCAAAACTTACGCCAACCGTCATGTTTTGAACTTTTGCTTTATCCTCTTTAACAGCACTCGCATCGTGATGGAACGGCTTCCAATCCGAGCTATCTTGATACCAATTACAACGAGTCGCCTTAATATCCATATCAAAATATGTTGCTATCCTGTTTATAACCATATTGAATGTTGGACATTTCTGCTTCCAGTTCGTCTTATCATCGGCGATGAGATGTGTATCCCCATGCCACAGCTTGAATATTTCTCCCCCGCATTTTACCATTTCATCCACTAATTTCTCGTATATCATTGGTCCTTGAATAAAATCCGGAATCAATACTACATCCCGCGTCTGAATATCTTTGCTAAATTTAGTTTGGCTTGTATCAACTATTATTCTCATATCACATGGCTCGTAATTCGGTTCAAACTCAGTTGTGTTCTTTTTATGAGAAGTGAGATTTCCGCCTTCTCCACTAATGTAATGATTCTTTTTACAATCGGCGCCCCACTTACAGGCTCCCCCCTTCCAAAATCCATAACAAAGATTTTTGTCATGGATGTAATTACACGGATTACGAGAACACTTGTGGTTCATAAAATCTCGACATACTTTGTCCATGATGAATAATATAGTGATTTCTTTATACTATTTATAACTTAAAGAAATCTGACTATTATTCATAAACAACGAAATGAATAACACCAAAATAGAAACAACAATCCTCGAAGAATGGAAGAAAGATGACACATTCAAGAAACAATTGGAAAACAACAAGGAAAATCCTACGAAAGTATTTTATGATGGCCCCCCATTTTGCACTGGTAATCCACATTATGGTCATATCGTCGCGAGCACAATCAAAGACATATTCCCCCGCTATTGGGCGATGACTGGATATAATGTCCCCAGAAGATGGGGATGGGATTGTATCGCGGAGGGGACTGTCATTAATTTGGACAATGGAACTGGCCTATTTATTGAAGACCTCTTCGAATATTCTGGTTCAGTCGAAACATGCTCAATTTCAGATAAAACGATAACCAATCGTCTATCATCAAATTTCATTTGTAAGGGCGATCGCGAATGTATTGAGCTCTTTTTCGATAATAATACATCCCTCGTTTGCACACCGGACCATTGTTTATATACGGACTATGGTTGGATGAAAGCGGGAGAAATTCAAGATGAGATACTATACGCAACGCCAGTAAATCCGGTTCCATATTATTATATGAATACGTATAATTGGACGATTCAAACTAACGCATTTGTTTTATCTTGTAGCAGTTTGGACAATAAAATGAATTGTTTAGCATATTTCCGTTTATTCGGTTATGTTTGTGGAAATGGGTTCGCCAATAATAACAAAATTCACGTTTTATTCCGCGAAGTTCCTGAATTATTTTTAAGAGATATCGCCCTATTTACAAGAGATGAAGTCTCTATAAAATATGAACCCACTTTTTTAAAATATATGGTTGAAATTCCAGATGTTATCATTGCCTCTTTTATTCAAATGGGGATTAATAACATTATTCCAGCTGTTGTATCGAACGTGGAAACCCCTCTATTCTTGAGATATGAATTTTTCGCGGGATTCTTTTGTGGGTTGTATTCAAATTTTAATGAGAATCACGTGGATGTCGTCAATAATATATTATACGGAGTTTGTGATTCCAGTCTATTTTTGAATAGAGATAAAGAATCTCCATATTTGAGCAATTTTCGCCTATTGGTAGGATACCGATACGACGCAAATCCGTTGATAACAGAGACCAGAGTTGTTCGCAAAGAGAGTGTCGGATTGAGACGCGTGTATGATATAACCGTCGCCCAAACCCACAATTTCATTGCTAATGGAATTGTTGTTCATAATTGCCATGGGCTTCCCATCGAGTTCGAAATCGAGAAAAAGTTGGGTATTAAAACCAAAGAAGAAGTCCTAAAATTTGGAATCGCCAATTATAATGAGGAGTGTCGAAAGATTGTTATGAAATGCTCATCGGATTGGAAATACACAATTGACCGCATTGGTCGATGGGTGGATATGGAGAATGATTATAAAACGATGGACCTCAATTTTATGAACAAGGTATGGACCGTCTTCGCGAAATTATGGGCCCTCGGGCTCGTATATGAGGGCGTCAAAGTTATGCCATACAGTTGTGGTTGCGCGACTCCCCTCTCTAATTTTGAGGCGAAATCAAACTATAAGAGTGTTAGCGACCCATCTGTCGTCCTCCGGTTCAAAGTATGTGTCGCCGAATTACCGACGTCTCTCCTCGTTTGGACCACGACGCCATGGACTCTCCCCTGTAATATGGCGGTCTGCGTAAATCCTGATTTAGATTATGGTGTGTATGAACGCGATGGAGAGCTTGTTATCATCTTGGTTGAACTCGCTGGAAAGTTCGGGATTGAAGGTGAGCCCGTGAATATTATTCGGGGTTGTGATTTAGTAGGGACCGAATACGTGCCGCCGTTCTCTGATATCATTACGGGACATCAGTTTAGCGTTGTTGCGGACCGCTTTGTGGATAATTCATCAGGGACTGGAATTGTTCATTTGGCCCCCGCTTTTGGAGAGGACGATTACCGCGTCTGTTTAGAGAATGCGGTCATTGAGAAAACGAAATTACCGATGTGTCCATTTAATGCGAATGGCTATATGACTGATGAAGTCCCCTTTTTGAGTGGGGTTTATTTTAAGGATGCTGATAAAATAGTATTGAAGAAACTGGCGCCTATTATTTTCAGGCTGACATATGAGAATCACGACTATCCCTACTGTTGGAGGAGCGACACGCCCTTAATGTATCGCATTGTCCCCTGTATTTTTATTAATGTTGAGAAAATTCGGGATAAGATGGTTGCTGTCAATGAGGAGGAGACAAATTGGATGCCGAACTATATAAAAGATGGACGGTTCGGGGTGTGGTTGAAAGATGCGCGTGATTGGTGTGTTAGTCGGAACCGCTACTGGGGGACGCCTATTCCCCTTTGGAGGTCCGATGACGGCGACATTATTTGTATTGGGTCCGTCGAAGAATTGGAACTGGAATTTGGCTCTAAAATAGCGGATATTCATCGACATCACGTGGATGGGATTGAGATTCGCCGGAATGGGAAAGTATATCGCCGGATTGAGGAAGTGTTCGACTGCTGGTTCGAGAGTGGGAGCGTCCCATTTATTAATGAGAAATATCCAGCAGATTTTATTGCGGAGGGTCTTGACCAAACGCGGGGCTGGTTTTATACGTTGATGGTATTAGGGGTTGCTCTGATGGGGAAGAGTCCATATAAGAATGTCATCGTGAATGGGCTGGTGTTGGCAGAAGATGGGGAGAAAATGAGCAAGTCTAAGAAGAACTTTGAGGACCCGAATGTCATTATTGATAGACATGGTGCGGACGCATTGCGCCTTTATTTAATAAGCAACGGTGTCGTTCGAGGAGAGTCGATGAAATTCAAGGAGGATGGAATCAAGTTGATTACTCAGAGTCTCCACATTTATTCGCATAATACCCTGATTTTTCTGAAACAGATGATTCCTTTATATGCGCAAAAATACGGCGAGAAATTCTATTTCTTTGAAGGGGTCCCACACACATCCAACTTGATGGACCATATGCTCCTCAAATATTTGAGTGATTTTATTGCGTCAATCCATCGCGAGATGGAGGCCTATAATTTGTTTCCAATTGTTCGCAATATGGTGGGATTCATTAATCAGTTGAGCAAGACATACTTGAATATGAATAAGATGCGATTGAAGTCGATGATTACACAGATTGATGCGTTGGAGAGCTTAAATGTTCTGTTTTATGTATTTCGGATGTATTCTTTGATGATTGCGCCATTTGCTCCATTTATGGCCGAGTATTTTTGGAATGAGTTGGCTCTTTTAAAGTGCGGTGTCATGGGGAATATATATAAATTTGAGTCCGTCCACTTGGAGAGATTACCGAAGAAATTAGATATTGCGAGTACTTATTTGGGTCAGGAAGGTTTCGAGTTTATTGAGACGTTAATTGAAGCTCGTGGAGAACTCCGGAGCAAAGTTCTAAAAAGTGCGAAGAAGCCAGTTTATAAGCAGACTATATATGTTAAAAATTGGAGGTTAGTCCCTGTTATTGAGGAATTACAGGATATTTTTCAGAAGGAGTTTAATGTATTAGCTATTGATATGACTTGCGAGTATTTGTCGATGATAAAATATGGGTATGAGATTGTTATGGCGAACTTTGGAAAGCGTTTCAAAGAGGGGGCAAAAGAGATGAAAAAGAAGATTGCGGAGTATATGACAGATGAAAATTTGGAACTTTATATTCGCGTCCGGAGTTTCTTTATTGAAGGGGTCCGTTTTGGTGAAGATGACGTCCGGATTATTGCGAAAGTGGATGACGCAAAAGTTCGGGAAGGAGAATATGTCCAATTTTATGAGGCGAGTGGGATAATCATTGTTAGTGATTTGATGTGGAATGAAGAATTAGAGAGGATTTATTGGATGAAAATGATAATGCGACATATTATGAACTTCCGGAAGGAGAAGGAATTGGTGCCGACTGATAAGATAATTATAATATATAAGAATTTGGGAAAAAATAAACTGGTTGAGGAGAAAGAGGGGGAAATGGCGGATTTATTGGGGGTTAAATTATGTAAAGTTTGCGAAGGGGCGATTGGTGGATTTATTGGGGCTACCATATTTGAAGATGACGGTGGTCATTATGAGTTTAAATTATATTTTTCATAAAATATTTTAGTTAAGAAATATATTTAACTTTTTTGATAAAAATATTACTAATTTTTATCAAATGTTTTTTGATTTAATTTTAACTTTTTTTTGAAAAAAGTTAGTATATTTTCACAACAACTGCGCGTCGTCGTCCGCTTTTGAGAAGCGACACTTTATGTAATTCATCAGCACAAAAAAATAGTAGCATTCCTCTTCGCGGATATATTGTTCTATTGTAAAAATGGAATTCCCCGCCAGTAAAATCTTCGAGATATGTATCCATATAAATAATCATTGTACATAGGATTGGTTTGTTCGTATATAATCCATAAATATATTTATCATCCATATGAACAATTTGGATACTGTGAATCTTATGTAAATCTGATATTTTGTGTTTTATAAGCTTCTTATTATCGTAGTGCCATTTCATTTCGTATCTGTCTACGGCCGTATTATTTCTGTAAATGACCTCGTAATTGTTATAATTGTCTAACTGTGGAATATTGAGTTTGTGTTTATTTTCTTTGAAAAATGCGAGAAGATTCTCTGGGGTTGGGTTCTCAATGGATTCTAATTCAGTAAAAAATTCTGTATGTGCG
>Ga0214917_10007574_pt1 | contig 10932 bp, 12 predicted proteins | sample LL_1208_BB_MetaG_FD_177983 | JGI IMG/M metagenome (GOLD analysis project Ga0214917, IMG submission 177983) | Freshwater microbial communities from Lake Lanier, Atlanta, Georgia, United States - LL_1208_BB | ecosystem: Environmental > Aquatic > Freshwater > Lake | place: USA: Georgia | collected...
CAAGATTTATAGTGTCAAGTAACTCTCCGTAGCAAGCCATTTAAAATAATTAAACTTGGTTTTTAAATGAAAGTATCGCTTCCTAGTTTTATTTATTACATCATAAATAAAATGAACAACACTCAAATGAATCTTCAAGAGTATTATGCTCGTAAAAAGGGCATAGTTGCAATTATGGGCAAGGCTATATTGTTTGCAAGTATGCAATTTGCGATTGGCTCTGTAGAGATGAGCTCAAAATTTTCCGTAAAAAATTTTTCGAAAGATCAAACCACACTGCAACACGCCGCAGATGCCCTTTCCGATTACATATTTATAGGAGTTATATGGACTCTCGGTACCTGTATGATGTTTTACGGGAACTACGGGATGACAGGTGCGACTGTTAACTTGATTGCAAACTTTATTATCATGGCTTGGATCATGGCGAGTTATAAAAGAGCCTTCGAATACGCGTGTAATGTCGGAAATCTCGAATATCCAAAGATGTTTCGCTCGAAGACGTAAATTCATAGCTGCCGTGCATAATTAACAATCAACCGAAGAGATATACCATATTTACGCCACAGCACGTAGCAGATTCTTCTAACGTCTCTTTCGGTATGAAAGTCGTAAACAATATTTTGAATATACGTAGCAGTTGCATTCTTTACATTATAATTCTCGAGAATGTGGCTCGCAACTTTGAAAGCAAACCCCGCTGCACATGTCTTAGCAACTTCGTCGGGGTTAAAACCTAGAGGCAAAGTACTTGGATCGTCGGTTTCAACATAAGCCATTTTTTGTTGTAGCGTTTTTTAAAAATCACTTTAATTAAATGGACACATTAGTAAGCGAGCTTCTCCAGTTTCAACTGAGTGTAAAGATTCTTCATTGGCAAACTCGTTCTTATGCAAAGCACATTGCAACAGACACTCTTTATAAATCGCTATCTGACAATATCGATAAGTTTGTGGAGATAATGCAAGGCAAATACGGCAGAGTAAAGTTTTCCACGGATGCGTCGATCTCTATCATAAATTTTGATAAGAAAAACGACGAGAATCTCATTAAGTATATACAGCAATGGTTAGAAACAAAGCTTCCTAAAATGATACACGAAGATGATACGGATCTTCTTAACATAAGAGATGAGATGCTTGGGACTGTAAAGCAAACGCGATATCTATTTACACTGAATTGAGAGGCTTAGATTTCAAATACTTGTAGTAGTAGGTGTACAGGTTGATGGCTTTATTTGCAATAAGCGCGTTCCTGTGAAAGGATAAAAATCGTCTGGGTAGGTCCATAAGTACAAAAAATATAAAGCTCGTGGTTAATATATTCGTCCAGCTCATGGTTGTCTTAAGATGACTTGCAACAATACAAGCGGATATAAAAGACACAACTACTTGATAAGGCCACAACGAAAAATCTGCGGCGATAAACATCTGAAAAAGATCCTTTAATTTTTCAGATGTCCATTCGCTCTTCTCCAGATCCGTTTTCAGATATTTTATGCTTCTCATATATTTCCTATTGAAAAGTGCCTGATCCTCCATAAAAAGATTCTGATCGCCATTGAACGTATATAAAGCATTTATGTTGTCAACCCTTTTCCATCTCAAAGAAAAAAATATTAAAACAGTCACATAAATAATCCCTAAAGCTAACACATTTGTATACATTTTTCTAATATCGCTTTGCTATTAAATTAGAAAAATAATTAAATCTGTAGAAGGGCGACAAACCGCACTTTATTTTCGTATTTATACGCTATGATTTTGTTCTTACTATTAGCATTATGTATTAAATTTACGTCGTACTCACTTATATAGTTGTAAACAGAGATGTTCATATTTTCTTCTTCTTCGTCGCTAATCGGTGGAAGATTGTACGCAAACCCTCGTGTGACCCAATTGTGTATATATGACAGAGCATCCGTTAAAGAGTCTACGTCTGCCGCTAAATATACTCCATTCGAAGGTATGTTTATATTCCTAAAAAAGTACGGTTCCTTCTTCTTTGGAATCAACCTTGTACTTGCAATGTGTATATTTCCCGTGTCGCTAATAAACTTTGCAAGCGTTTGTGCTCCGTGAAGCATGATCTGGGAAGGATACGTGTCGAAATCTAGCATATCAGTAAAGGGTTCGGGAATCGTTTCAAGTTTATAGTAATCTGCTATGTTATCCTTCTCAACTCTTAGCATATATAAAAGACGTCTGATAAGCTCCTCACTGTTTACAATCAACTTTGAGTTCCTTATGAACCCCTCGTTTATAACGCCGAATTTAGAAGGGGGTCTGTTGTATATATAGGTTTTGTCTAAAATAATAAATTCGTTGACGAATGTAGCGTATACGTCTTCGGTTATCTCGTATATACCCGACGTAAGCTTTCTATCTAAGATGAATTTCGAGAAAAGAAACTTGCAATATTCTGCCACATAATGACTGATGCGTTTCTGACGCTTAAACGACGATAAAAACGAATCTTCATAAGGAAAGAAAAACTTTTCCTTTGAAACCGGTATAGAATCAAATATTTCACTATTATCTACAAGCACGGGTATAAAATAAGTATTGTTTAATTCTGTGTTGATTTCAAAAGCGACAATTTTGTTTCCATCAAGGACCTTCTTTCTCTCTAAAATAAAAGGCAGTCTCATAAACTTGTCTGCCTTATATGCATCTGTCAACTCGGTGATCGTATCAGACCGCACTGGCATCGGTGGGAGAGATGTATTAGAGAACAAAACTATAATATTTTTATCAAACTCAAGCATTATGCAAGAGGTTTTTCCGTAGTCGTTGATAGTTTGTCTGATGATAGGCGCATATCTGCTAAACTCCGGAGTATAGTATGTGATGTTCTTGCCGAGTGAATAGGACGCGCACATATCGTCAAAAATTCTCGACACAACTTGAGCTATTTCATCGCTACTTTCATAAATATTCTTGTTGCCCATAATTTCAGATTTCACAATCAGCTCGCATTGAGGATGCGAAATATTTTCACCCTCTGTTCCAGAATGTTCGAGGATAATAACAGTTCGCTCGCCTTCGTTTCTCGCAAGGTGTAGAAAATTCTGAATGTGCTCGGGCACGAGCAGCGTTTCAGGAGTAAACACATAAATATTGCACTGGAAATAGAACTCGAGTACAGGGATAAAATATCTAGGGTCAAAGTAAGTTGATTTATTAGAAACAATTTCTATAATGTCTTGTAAGCTTTTGTTATATAATCCTTGCCTCGATAGGTTTAAACCGTCTGCCTTTGTTATAATATCTTCTAATACGCCTCTTATCATGTTAACACGGTCTTTGCACGTGCCTCCTTTCGATCCATAATCCATATCGAGTGCTTCAAACACGCATTGTATAAAGGACAGTCTGCTGCGGTCCATACCCCTACGCAAAAACTCGCCGCTCTTGAATATCGTATTTATGTCTACAAAGTCGGATAGGTGTCCGAAAAGACCATAGCGTGCCAATTTCCGCGTTGTTGTAATGTTCTGCTGAGTGCTGTCCGTTTCTACGAGACACTCTTCTTCAATTTCCTCGCCGGGTTTCCATTTCTGGTATATATTATACCAAGAATTTTTGTCGAGACGTTGATCGAGCTTATAACAGCAGGGTACAAACTTATACTCGGATTTCGGGTCGTTTATTCTAAGACCTACAAACTTGTCATCCTTGTGATCGCACGCGTACCATCTTCGGGGTCCTTCAGATGCAGACTTTGGAAACAAAAGAGCATTCGCGTACTTGTCTTTATCTTTTTCATCAATTATAATAGGCTGCTTTCTACATGACCGAGAGTATCTAGAAGTAAATATCTCTGGTATCAACTTTCTGAGAAAAACCTTTGTGGATGCTTTAACCCTTACCTTTGCACCCTTTAGAAACTCGATGTTCAAGGGGTCGAGTAAGCTCTTGTATATTTTGATTACAGGCTTGCTTTCTATATCGTACAAGGCAAAAATCTTTGAGAGCGTTTCTTGGTATTTCTTTACCACTTTAACGGATGAAGCTTTCGATATCCTAACGCTAACATAAAAATCGCCTTCTGGAAAAACTTTTCTATCTTTGTCTCTCATACTAGGGTCGTATGAGTATACCGTCTTTGGTGTAATGACCGAGCTAACAATCTCGCTCCCCGCATTAAAGTATGTATATATGCCTTCTTTTGTTTTTGTAGATTTCTCGCTTTCGTTTATGGCGAGCGTCTTGTAGAATGAAACGTCGTTTAAGAGGAGATGGGAAAATATGACAGGCTCGAGAACCTGCTTCGGAAAATAAAAGACGCCATTAACACCCGTTTGCGTTTCCTTTTCAATGGTCGGAGAATTATAAGGAAAAAGCTTTAATATTTTTTGTAAGACCTCATCCTTTTTGCCCGTGTTTTTAATTTCAAGGTTCATCTGCAATATAACCACTCCTTCTCTTTGAAAAACGTAAACCAGCGTACGGTCTTCTTCGTCTTCTTCTGTGGAGCTTTCTTCGTCTTGTATAAGAAGAATGATCTTTCCGGGTTCTTTTGACTTTATAAGAGGCGGTACGACCCCTTTCAGCACCTTATAGTAATCGCCCAAGCAAGCAAATGGAATGTCTCTTGTTAAAACGATTCCATTGAACACGGACATTATGCTTGTCGTTCGCCAATTCGTTTCAAGCTCAATCTCGATTCTTTCAAGTTCAAACGGAGTATAAGCCTTACTTTGAACCTTTTCAAGCCTTTTAAACCCCTCCTCAAACTTGTCCACATTTTTCTTAGTCTCCTCAATCTGACTATCAAGCAATTCGATGAAAGCCTTTTTCTTTTCTAACACCTTAGTTATATTAATAGGAGGCGCCGTCTCCCCCATTTCTTTAAACGCTTCTTCGATATTCTTTGCGTAGTCTATATACTCGAGATCTGCAAATGATTCATCGTCGGATACTCTGAGATAAATAAAAGGCAGAATAACGTCGTTTAAGAGGGAAAAATTTTTTCCAATCTTTTTTGATATAGCATCGCGGACTTCTGGTTTCTTATAAAAACTGAACGTCCTGTCTCGCTTGTCTTTTATGTACCTCAAAATATTTATCGCGTCTATTTCTGCAGATGGCTTGGCCTTGACTTTCTGCAAGTCTATATCAAAAGATATATACTTGGGGATAGTACTTAATTTTGCAGCAATGCGTTCCTGTATCGTATATTCAGTATCCGTTGGATAAATAACGATATTAGCTTTGGTCGTCATCTTTATTATTAAATTGTTTATTTATAACGATTGCACTAAATAAAATGGAAACGAGTTCCTATTTTATACCACAAAAAGCACTTTTTGGAAGTATGCCTAACCAACAGCGTGCAGAAATATTAGAAAACTTGGGAGTCGTATACTTCATTGACCTGACGAGTCCAAAAGAAGTATGTTTATCGCACTATATAACAAAGTATACTAGAATAAAATTTCCTATACAGGATCGAAAGACACCGAAAGATTTTGTGTCTTTCTCACGGTTCATTTACATGGTCTATCGGATAATCAAGTCTCTTAAAGATAAGCAAAAGATATACATACACTGCAAGGGCGGACACGGAAGATCTGGAATTGTAGTAGCGTGTATCCTCTGTCTATACCTTAAGATCCCTCCAGAATATGCACTCGACTTAACCAGATTCTACCACCAACAGCGCAAAGAGATGCGTGATAAGTGGAGACGCATAGGGTCTCCCCAAACTACAATGCAAAAGGAGGTGGTATTTAAGATTTTTCAGCCTGTTTATTTTAATTCAAAGCTTAATGCGTACCTAAGTAATTCATTCAAGCACACAATCCAAGTAGATGGGTTGGGCGAATTTCAGAACGTAGAAGCTGCATATCAAGCAATGAAAAATCCAAAGGATGCTGCTTATATAGAAAAACTCAAGGGGGAAAAGACTATAAAGGGCATCAAGGTTCTCGGAAAGTCTACAAAATTGCGTCCGGATTGGGAGAATGTAAAAGAACCGATAATGTACAGACTGCTTAAGCAAAAATTTGAAGACGAAGAATTGAAGGCAAAGTTAGCAAACACGTATTTAGGCCCTATTGTATACCTTTCTATCGGAAAAACTTTTTGGAAAAATAGAGAGATGAATAGACTGGGAAAGTTGCTTCAAAGAGTTAGAAATGAATTGGTATAATTGTCTATTCAAATAATAAAAATTATTTGAATCTAATAGCACCGAAACTTCGAAGGAAGAATCGAAGACTTGTTAAGATACACAATTATACCGACGCCGCTTACAATAAACACGATGCCGGAAACCAGAATGCCTATAGCGGCATCCTTAGCCTTTCCGCTAGTCTTGTTTACAATAATAGCGGAAAGAACAAGGAGAACTACGCCGAGAGCGACTACCAAACCAAGGGTGAGGTTCTGGTTCGCCTTGACATCTACACCAAATGCAAGAAGAGTTATAGCAATAGACAAGAATACGATACCCATCGTATAAATTCCTTGGTTGCAGCGAGACACAAGACTCTCTACAGTCTGATCTTTGGTATTTTCTGTAATTACACTCGAGAGAGCTATTAATACAACTCCAAGAATGAGCAACAGTGAGGCGAGAATAAAAGAAGACATTTATATTACTACAAGAAAAATTAAAAATTTACTGAAAGAATCAAAAGGCCCGATGTTATAAGATAGGCAATGATAGATTGCGCCGATATAAGTATCTTATGTTCTGACGATTCTGGGATAACAGACGCACCCGATAACGTTTGGATCCTTATTGAAGAAAACAAGGCCTTTTCAAAGCTCATTCCAAAAAAATTCATATATGCATTGGTAAAAACAATAATACAAAAAATAAAGGTGAAGAATAGCTGTGATAAACTAGCACTAATCATTTATTACTACACTAATAAATGAAATCCTTTTGTATCAGTCTAGAAAAAAACAAAGACAATTGGAACGACATTACAAATCAAATAAAAAACGCCGGCTTTAAAGACATAGAAATATTTCCTGGGATAAAAGGTACTGACGTACAAAAAGTATATCTAAATGAACCTGCTCCGGAAGAGATTAGTTATCTTGTGGAAAGTCTTGGAGGAAGGCGTATGATTAGTATGTGGGGAAAGTATTTACTTCAGCACAAGAGATCCAACAGAAGACACGACGCACAACTGACGAACTGGGGCGCGATTGGTTGCTATTTATCTCATATCCTTATATGGATTAGGATGATTGAAGAAGATATGCCTTATTGTGTTATCTTCGAAGACGATGTTTCTTTTTCCGATAATTTCACTGAAAATTTTGAAAAAAGGCTAAGAGATGTGCCAGAGGATGCGGATGCGATATTCCTAGGCGTATCCGTCAACTTTAAGCCGATTCGATACAACGAGTATGTGAATCGAATCGGTACATTATTCCAAGGATTACACGCGTATATAATGACAAATAAAGGTGCTAGAAAATTTTTGAAAAATGCATTCCCAATAGAGGTTCAATTGGATAGTAATATGTCCTTTACGTCTGTACTCGAAGGAATGAACCTTTACGATATACCGGGATTATGCTCTCAAAAAATACACTTGTCTTCTATACAATACCCGTGTGTTGTGTGTAATATAGACGAAACAAAGGCACGAGTGATGCTCCTTATCCTGATATTGTGTCTTGTTATCTTTACTATCACTGTAGTTAAAACGATCAAGTCGTAGGATTAAACATACACAAGTTCATCTAGTACCAAGTTCCAAAACATAGTACTTCCACCTTGTTTCGAAGTCCAGATCATACACATCTCCATATCCTTCTTTATCTCCTCCAAGGAAAGATTTTTGATATTATGATAACTTTTTTCTATACAAAGCTTCTTCCAGTACTTTTTATACCATTTTTTATCATTGCTGAGAATATACCGGCACGCGACCTTGCTACATTCTTCTTTTGATTTGCCTTTAAAGACTGCATCCATTCCAAGAGCACCCATCAACGCAAATGTCTGGCAGAATCCGTTTGACCCATTATTCTGCCATCCCAGCGTGTAAGAATCTTGGCATTTTCCTATAAATGTGTTTACAAAATGAAAGTGGCCACTGGAAACAGCTCCCAGTTGGAAACGTCTTCCTGAAGGAGTAAAGATGACGTGGTTTTTCGTCAGGTCCAATTTTGATTTAAATATCTCTTGACATCTAACGCCGTAATGGTACTCAACGTCAAAAGAACGTATGTAATTTTCAGAACCGCCGATCGCTTGAAGTATGTCAATGATTTGACTGCAGTCTTGCCTAAAGCCTACTTCATCTCTATAAGTTGAAGTTAAAAATTTTCTTTTTTCATTATCACTCGCCATTTATTATATACTTTTTTTTCATCGCACACCTATTTAAAGACATATATCTACATATGAGCCCCATTAGCGCAATTGGATAGCGCGTCAGACTTCTAATCTGAAGGTTGCGGGTTCGAGTCCCGCATGGGGTACTATCTTTATATGCCTTGCATATAAAGACACTTACAAGTTTTCTATGTCGGTGCCGACGTCTCTCCACTTCCAAACTCGTTTTCCGTTATCTCCAACAAGGCAATCGAAATGCCATAGATTCCAGTTATAAATGAAAATCGAGGATCGGTTCTTTACGATTTTTCTCGCTGAAACAAATTGATCGGGTATTTCGGTGTTATATATAATTATGTTTAAACGGAACTTGCGGGCTGTATACTCAATCATTCCTTCGTCTGCAAACACATTGTAATTGGCAAACTTTGCCTTAAACTGCTGAAAATTTTTCTTTATTTTTCTTTTCATCTTTCGCCTCAGCTCTGGTTCCTGTTTTTTAGCCAACTGATATACATCAAGATGTTCATCTCCTCCTTGATAAGGGTACTCAATATTTAACTCGGCGGCTGCATAAGCCCCTCCAAGCATCTTAACGTAGTCCTTTAGTTTAAAAGAATCTGCCAAGATTTCTCTCAACATATGCCCAGACTTTGGACTATCGTCAGGAAGATCTATGTTAATTGGAAGATGATGTGGATAAGCTAGCTTTAGAACTGAGTGAAAAAAACAATTACCGTCTCCATAAGCCTCTTCTATGATAAAATCCCTACCTATCATTTCCAAAGAACGGTCTCGCAATTCATCGCAATCTTTTTTTAATTTATTATAGGTTCTTCCGTCTACCTTTATTAATCTATTCGTGAGAGGATTCCGCTTGTGATTATCCTTCCACTCTCTGCATGCTTTAATACTTAGTTTTCTTTGTAGGCCTTTTTTTATTTTTTTGTATAACTTTGGCTTTTCCATTTACTAAATCTAAAAGATAAATATTCGTATAAAAATGTCATTGACCCCTTCAGTACAAAAGCTTATGCAAAATTTTAGTGTAATCATCGTATCGATTCCGAGCCACTTTACCAACAAACTAAATGCTATCACCGCAATCGGCGACTTCTTTACTTGGCAAGAAGAACGACTGAAGACGATAGAACAAACAATGAGTAGTAAATCCGAAAAGGTTAGATTAAGTACAGAGTGAACGCTCTCATCTCTCGAGTATTCAATCAAGCTTTCCTTTGTAAAGGGAGTAAGTACAGAATCAGAAAGAATAAGAGGAACAACATCCTTTTCAACAATTTTTTCTTTTAAGATACGAAGTATGCTTTCCTTCAAAGACGTTTGAATACTCGAGTTGTGTACTGATTGAGTATCTGCATAAATACCTTGATTAATTACTCTTTGTCTCTGAAGGAGACGTTGAACATTTAGCGGAATGTGCTCAATAGGATTGTTTTGAATGTAAAGATTGTTCAAATTCTGAAGTTGCCCAATCTCAGGAGGTATGGAAGTGAGTTGATTGGTATAAATATCAAGATGCGTCAAATTCTGAAGTTGCCCAATCTCAGGAGGTATGGAAGTGAGTTGATTATTATTAATAATAAGATACATCAAATTCTGAAGTTGACCAATCTCAGATGGAAGAGAAGTGAGTTGGTTGTTATAAAGATAAAGATGTGTGAGATTCTGAAGTTTACCAACCTCAGATGGAAGAGAAGTGAGTTGGTTGTCATAAAGATAAAGATCTTGCAAATTTGAAAGTTGACCAATCTCAGGGGGGATAGACATGAGTTGGTTGTTGTTAAGATAAAGATGTGTAAGATTCTGAAGTTGACAAATCTCAGGTGGAATGGACGTGAGTTGGTTGTTATAAAGATTAAGATGTGTCACTTCATTATCTGGAAGACACCCACTATCCAACCAGACTTTGTAGTTTTCGCGATACCATGTTGCCATTTTGAAACATACCTTTAGTCGGACGAATTGCTAAAAAATCAATTCACATGCCTGTAGGTAGGAAAGCAAAAAATTTAATTCGAGTCGAACAAGACAAGAATTTATTTTTCTTAAAAACGATCTGTAAACACTGCGATTAAAAATATTATTTCAATCCTCATCTAATGGGTCGCGTAATCCTCGAGAAACTTCACAATTTAAAGTCGTATAACCTTACTTACTCTTCAATATACGACAGCCAAACATCGATTTCATCCTCTCCTATCTCCAACTCAAGTAGTCGTTTCCTCGCCTCTTCCTTGTGATTTTCAACTGTGTACTCGTTTTTCTCTGTTAATTGCGTCTTAATAAGAGCAATAATAGTTCCTATTTGTTCATTGTCTGAGATCTTGATATTCACCAGGTCATCAAACCCATTGAGACAATTGACAAGTCGAGAGATTCTCCCTGTAAAGCACTTGCATTCCGCATCTGTCATTTCTGTATTAAGAACTGCTTTTATTTCATCCGAATGAGGAGAGATGAGGATGCGATTCCAAATGACGAGTAGTAAATCCGAAAAGGTTAGATTAAGTACTGAATGAACGCTCTCATCTCTCAAGTATTCAATCAAGCTTTCCTTTGTAAAGGGAGTGAGTACAGAATCAGAAAGAATAAGCGGAACAACAT
>Ga0214917_10007575_pt1 | contig 10932 bp, 9 predicted proteins | sample LL_1208_BB_MetaG_FD_177983 | JGI IMG/M metagenome (GOLD analysis project Ga0214917, IMG submission 177983) | Freshwater microbial communities from Lake Lanier, Atlanta, Georgia, United States - LL_1208_BB | ecosystem: Environmental > Aquatic > Freshwater > Lake | place: USA: Georgia | collected...
GCCCAAGACCTACACCTGCGAGATCGTGCTCGGCGTCGAGACCTCCACCCTCGACGATTCCGGCGAGGTGCTGGTCACCCACGACATGTCCGAGGTCACCTTCGAGCGCATCGAGGAGGCGGCCGCCGGACTCTCCGGCGAGATCATGCAGGTGCCGCCCATGGTCTCGGCGGTCAAGGTCGACGGTCGACGACTCCATGAACTCGCCCGGGAGGGCATCGAGGTGGAGCGACAGGCCCGTCCTGTCACGATCCATCGATTCACTGTCGACGCCACCGAGGATCCACTGGTGATCCGGGCCGAGGTCGAGTGCTCATCGGGCACCTACGTCCGGACCCTGGCCGCTGATCTCGGCACCGCGCTGGGCGGCGGCGCACATCTGCGCCTCCTGCGTCGCACCGCCATCGGGTCGTTCGGGCTGGCCGATGCGAGACCGTTGGCCACGGTGACACCGGAGCGTCTGCTCACCCCCGCCGAGGCACTGCGCGACTACCCGTCCATCGGTGTCACCGAGGCCGAGCGCATCGACATCGGACACGGCAAGGTGCTGCCCCGCGACGATCGTTTCGCAGGCGACGGGCCCTGGGTGATGCTCGATGCCACGGGTGCGCTGCTGGCGATCTACGCGTCGCATCGCAGCGGCACCGTGAAACCCGATGTGGTGATCGCACCGGTCGAGGGCCGGGCTTCGTCGGCCACCATCGACGAGGGCTAGCGTTCGCGCTCGCTATGAAGGTGCTCCACGACGACGCGTCGTTCGCCCGACCCCCTGCGGGGACCGCCGTGACGATCGGCGCGTTCGACGGGGTGCATCGTGGCCATCGTGCGGTCATCGCCGCCATCGGTGAGGTCGCGGCGCAGCGTGATCTGCAGACCGCAGTGGTCACCTTCGATCGACATCCGGCCTCGGTGGTGCGACCGGACTCGGCCCCGCTGCTGCTCACCGATCTCGAGCAGAAACTGGAGCTGCTCGAGGCCTGCGAGGTCGACATCGTCTACGTGGTGCACTTCGATGCCGAGCGAGCGACCGAACCGGCGACCGAGTTCGTCACCGAGGTGCTGAGCGGTCGTCTCGACGCCCGACTCGTCTGTGTCGGTGAGGACTTCCACTTCGGTCATCGACGCTCGGGCGATGTCACCCTGCTGCGCACCATGGGGACCGAACTCGGGTTCGAGGTCATCGGCCACGAGCTCATCGGGCTCGATCCCAGTGGAGGGGACGAGGTACCGGTGTCCTCCACACGCATCCGCCAGGCCCTCGCCGATGGCGACCTCGCGGCGGCCAATGCCATGCTCGGTCGACCCCATGAGGTGCGCGGCATCGTCGGTCACGGCGACGCCCGTGCCCGTGAGCTCGGATTCCGCACGGCGAACGTGGCGGTCCCCGATGCCATCCGTCTGCCCGCCGACGGGATCTACGCCGGCTGGTACCACACGCCCGACGGTCTGCGGCATCCCGCCGCGATCTCGTTGGGTCGACGCCCCACCTTCTACGAGTTCGCCGACACCTCGTTGCTCGAGGCCCATCTCATCGACTTCGAGGGTGATCTCTACGGACAGCCGGCCCGGGTGCAGTTCGTCCGACATCTCCGCGACGAGCTGAAGTTCGACTCGGTGGATGCGCTCGTGGCCCAGATGGCCCGCGACGTCGATCAGGCTCGCGACCTGCTGCACTGATCGGATCCGGCGCCGGGCCCGGCGCCCGACCCGATTCGCTTCACCAGGGTTCGTCAGGGATGGCGAAGAACTCGCTGTAGGCCCGCATCTGCTCGCGACGAGCCGCCACATCGATGCCGATCTGGTCCACGTCGTAGATGACCTTGCCGAAGCGGTCGCGCTCATGGGTGTCGACATAGGACTGCATGGCTGATCGGGCGGTGCCATCGAAGGGCTGCCCTGCGAGTGTATAGATGCGTTCGATGGTGCCCATGTCATCAGCCATGAACTGATCGAAGCGGATGTCGAGCGAGGACTCGGCGCCGCCGAGCAGGGCACGGTCGCGCATCGCCGCGTTGAGCATGTCGTCGAGACGGTCGGCCCAGTAGTTGGAGATGGCCACCGGATCGACCGGTGAGAGCGAGGATCGCGCCGTGTAGGAGACCATGGTGCCCATCGAGACCATGACCGAGATCGGGTCGCGATGGGTGACCAGGAAGGTGGCATCGGGGAAGGTGGAGGCCAACGGACCGAACTGCTCGAGATGCTGCGGAGACTTCAGGATCCATCGGGATCCGCCGCGCAGGAACTGACAGGCCTTCAGCACGGTGCGCATGTACTCGTAGTGCGGGGTCTGATCGGCACCCTTGTAGAAGTCCCGCCAGGTGGGCATCGGTGCCATCGTCTCGAACAGCATCGTGGAGAAGTCGATGGCCAGCAGTTGGATCTCCTCATGGACATGCCAGGTCGTCATCTCATGCATGCGCGGGAACTCGGGGGCGATCGAGTTGATCATGGTGACGCCCATCTCGCAGCGGGCGAGGCGCGGATCCTCTGCGGTGCCGGCCAGCGCCGCCTCGGCCGGGACGGGGATCGGCTCGATGCTCTCCCAGTAGGGCAGCGATCGCAGCGCCGGATCGCTGGAGATCAGGTTGTGGAGGTGGGTGGTGCCGGTGCGCGGCAGGCCGGCGATGATGATGGGTGCCTCGATCTCGATGTCATCGATCTCCGGATGGCGGGCCAGCAGGTCAGCCAGCAGCAGTCGGTTCTTCAGCAGCCCGGTGCACAGACCGGCGGCCGAGAGGCGACCGAGCGGCGACAGCGGCGCCTCGGTGTCGAGGCAGTGCAGGAGCAGCTCCAGTCGTTCGATGAAGTCGCTGGGCCCGAAATCGTCGAGACCCAGCTCGGTGGCCGCCTGGGTCATGAGGGCATCGGCGTTGAGCTCCACCATGGCCCCCATGGGTTCCACCGCCGCGAGCATCTCGGTGATCTCGGGGCTGTAGCGGGGTTCCGCGAGGTCGTCGAGGCGGATCGGCGCCGGCCGCGATGCGTTGCTGGACATGGTTCCCCCTGCGTCGGTGCCGATCCCCCGATCGGCGGCTGCTGTGGAGCGGATCGTAGGCGCGCCCGGGGGGTCGGCCGGGGGGAATGGGGGATCGCCCGACCCCCCTGCTACCGTGTCGGGGTCGGTCGGCCGTCCCGGTCCACCGTCATCCGCCCCCGATCCCGCCAGGCCGACACCGTCGGTGCAGCGGATCATGGAGCCGGGTCCGATACCCACCCAAAGGAAACACGCATGTCCCCAGAACCCGCAAACCTCCCTCCCAAGGCCGGCACCATCGCCGAGCATCGTCTGCATGAGACCGACACCGGTTCTCCCGAGGTGCAGATCGCGCTGCTCACCGATCGGATCAACCACCTGACCGAACACCTCAAGTCGCACAAGAAGGACCACCACAGCCGTCGTGGCCTTCTCATGCTCGTCGGCCGCCGCCGCCGTCTTCTCGACTACGTCAAGAAGAACGACGTCGAGCGCTACCGCACGATCATCGCCAAGCTCGGCCTGCGCCGATAGCTCAGCACCGGGGCGACCAGTTCGGTCGCCCCACACCGTTCGGGGTCGGAACCGCCGACCCCGGGCACCACACCCGGCGACGATGTGTCCTCAGTTGCCGGTGGTGAGTTCCGCAGCACCGCTGCGTGGTTCACCACTGGGAACTGGGTCACCGTCACCGAGACGACCGGACCACGAGGGTCCGGGCGCATTCGGGCTCGAAGAGCCTGTGACACAAGGAGACAACCCATGGCTGATGCCATTTCCATCGACGCCGTCATCCCCGGCGATCCCGACAAGACCATCAGGTTCTCGGCCGGCAAGCTCGCCGGTCAGGCCGATGGCGCCGTCACCGTCCAGATCGGTGACACCGTCATGCTGGTCACCGCCACGGCCGCCAAGTCGGCTCGCGAGGGCGCTGACTTCTTCCCGCTCACCGTGGACATCGAGGAGCGTATGTACGCCGCCGGGCGCATCCCCGGTTCGTTCTTCCGTCGTGAGGGCAAGGCCTCGGATCAGGCCATCCTGACCTGCCGCCTCATGGACCGCCCGCTGCGTCCCTGCTTCCCCGACGGGTTCCGCAACGAGGTCCATGTCGTGGGCACCGTGCTGGCGGCCGATCTCATCAACCCCCATGACGTCATCGCCATCAACGGCGCGTCGGCCGCCCTGGTGCTCTCGGGCATCCCGTTCGACGGTCCCATCGGCGCCGTGCGCATCGCCTTCAGCACCGAGGGCACCTGGATCCCGCACCCCACCTACGAGGAGGGTCAGGAATCCACCTTCGAGATGGTCGTGGCCGGTCGTGCGCTCGGCACCGACGATGTGGCCATCTCCATGGTCGAGGCCGGTGGCACCGAGGCCTCGTGGCCGGCGTTCCAGAACGGCGCCCCGAAGGTCGATGAGGCCGTGCTCGCCGGTGGTCTCGAGGCCGCCAAGCAGTACATCCTCCAGTCGATCAACGCCCAGCGGCAGCTCATGGCCGCCGTCGGCGTGAAGGAGCCCATGGCCTACACCGTGAGCGTGGACTACACCCCCGAGATCCTCGCAGCGATGCAGACCAAGCGCGAGCAGATCCTCGCCACCCAGATCATCTCCGACAAGACCGCCCGTCTCGAGGCCGAGGCCGCCCTGCGCGATGCGCTCGTGGCCGAGCTCGCCCCGCAGTTCGCCGAGGTCGACGGCGCCGAGCGTCAGCTCAAGGCCGCCTTCCGTTCGGTCACCAAGGCCGTGGTGCGTTCCCGCATCGTCAACGAGGGCGCCCGCATCGATGGCCGTGGTCCTGCCGACATCCGTCCGCTGTCCTCCGAGGTCGGCCTGCTCCCGTCGGTGCATGGTTCCGGTCTGTTCCAGCGCGGTGAGACCCAGGTGCTGAACGTGACCACGCTCGGCATGCCCCGCATGGAGCAGATGATCGACGCCCTCGGCGACGTGACCCGCAAGCGCTACATGCACCACTACAACTTCCCGCCGTACTCCACCGGTGAGACCGGCTTCATGCGCGGTCCCAAGCGTCGCGAGATCGGCCACGGCATGCTCGCCGAGCGTGCGCTGGTGCCGGTGCTGCCCACGCCCGAGGAGTTCGCCTACACCATCCGCACCGTGTCCGACGTGCTGTCCTCCAACGGCTCCACCTCGATGGGTTCGGTCTGCGGCTCCACGCTGTCGATGATGGACGCCGGTGTGCCGCTGCGTGCACCGGTGGCCGGTATCGCCATGGGTCTGGTCTTCGCCGATGGCAAGTACACCACCCTGACCGACATCCTCGGCGCCGAGGATGCCTTCGGCGACATGGACTTCAAGGTGGCCGGCACCGCCGAGTTCGTCACCGCCCTGCAGCTGGACACCAAGATCGACGGCATCCCCGCCGATGTGCTGGCCCAGGCGCTGCAGCAGGCCAAGGAGGCCCGACTCGCCATCCTCGAGGTCATGGCCGGCGCCATCGCCGAACCCCGTCCCGAGGTCGGCGAGACCGCCCCGAAGATCATCAGCTTCGAGATCCCGATGGACAAGATCGGCGAGGTCATCGGCCCCAAGGGCAAGGTCATCAACGCCATCCAGCAGGAGACCGGTGCCGACATCAGCGTCGACGATGACGGTTCGGTCGGCCGAGTCAGCATCGGTTCCACCGATGGTGGTGCGGTGCGCGAGGCCGAGCGTCAGATCCGTCTGATCCTCAACCCGCCCACCGCCGAGGTCGGCCAGACCTACATGGGTCGTGTCGTCAACGTCACCAAGTTCGGTGCGTTCGTCAACATCCTCCCGGGTCGTGACGGTCTGCTGCACATCTCCAAGATCGGTGGCGGCAAGCGCATCGACCGTGTCGAGGACGTCCTCGATCTCGGCGATGCCGTCGAGGTCCGCGTGGACGACGTGGATCCCAACGGCAAGGTGTCGCTGTCGCTGGCCAGTGCCCCGGTCACCGATTCCTCCGCGGAGGCTCCGGCTCCGGCCCGTGCCGCGGCCGAGGCTCCCGCCGAGTCCGGCAACCGCGAGTACGTCTCGTTCGAGGACGCCTTCGATTCCGAGATCAGCGCCGAGCTCGGTGATCTCGGTCCGGCCAGCGCCCCGCTGAAGGACGACAACGGTGGCGGCCGCGGCCGTCGCAGCGGCGGGGGTGGCGGTCGTCGCCGCTGACCCGAAGGTCGTGAGCTCGAACTCCGAGCCCGACATCGAACGATCGGAACTCACCTCGGGTGTGCGCGTCATCACTGAGCGCATGCCCGAGGCGCGTTCGGTCAGCATCGGCATGTGGTTCGCCGTGGGTTCGCGCGATGAACCCGCTCAGATCGCCGGCGCATCGCATTTCCTGGAGCATCTGCTCTTCAAGGGCACCGAGGAGCGCTCGGCCCGATCCATCGCACTGGCCATCGACGCGGTGGGTGGCGAGATGAACGCCTACACCACCCGTGAGCACACGGCGTACTACCTGCGTCTCCCGGTGGCCGAACTGCACAACGGTCTCGAGCTGCTCGCCGATGTCGTGAGCGCCCCGGCGTTCCGTGAGCATGAACTCGACGCCGAGCGCGATGTCATCATCGAGGAACTCCTCATGAGCGAGGACACCCCCGATGATCTCGTCATCACCGCGCTCTACGAGAGCCTCTACCCCGACCATCCGCTCGGTCGTGAGACCCTCGGTTCCCACGACACCGTCGAGGCGATGGCCCGCGCGGATGTCGCTGCGTTCCATGCGCAGTGGTACCGCCCTCGCACCGCCGTGGTGGCCGCCGCCGGCGCCCTCGACCATCACCAGGTCCTCGATGCCATCGCTGGCCTGTTCGACGGCGCCGATCCCGGTGCGGCACCCGAGCGTTCGGCCCCGGACGCGCCGATCCGCCCCCTGGTGGTCATCGACCGACCGATCGAGCAGGTGCATGTCGCCATCGGATGGCCGGCACTCTCCCTCGGTGACGATGACCGTTACGCCATGTGGGTCGCCAATCATGTCCTCGGCGGTGGCATGTCCAGCCGCCTGTTCCAGCAGATCCGCGAGGAACGTGGTCTCGCCTACACCGTGTTCACCTCGCCGTCCTCCTACAGCGACGCCGGTTCACTCATCATGTACGCCGGCACCGCGGTCAATCGGTTGGGCGAACTGCTCGATGTCACCGATGAGGTGCTGGCGGGTTTCCTCGCCGAGGGCATCACCGCCGAGGAGCATCGTGTCGCCCTCGGCTACCTCGAGGGGTCGATGCTGCTCGGTCTCGAGGACAGTGGCTCGCGGATGTCGCGTCTCGGCACCGGCATCGCCACCCGTGATGACATCACCCCGGTGGATGAGCACATCCGCAGGATCCGGGCGGTGACCATCGAGGATGTCACCGCAGTGATCGGCCGCATCTTCGGCGGGCCGCGGGCGGTCTCCGCCGTGGGCCCGCTGGGCTCGGGAAACCCCGCACTCGATCGCTTCGTGCAGGGCTAAGTTCACCGACATGACAGTTCGTGTCGGAGTCTTCGGAGCCGGTGGCCGCATGGGCTCCACCGTGTGTCGTGCGGTGGATGCCGACCCGGCGCTGGAGTTGGTGGCCGCGGTTGATCCGCATCATGCCGGTCTCGACATGCGCCAGGTCACCGGGACCGATCACAGCTGGCAGGTCGCCTCCACCGGCCAGGCGTTCATCGACGCCGGCGCCGAGGTGGTCGTCGACTTCACCCACCTCGAGGCCGCTCGCACCAATCTGCTGTTCCTGGCCGAACACGGCATCCACGCGGTGACCGGCACCACCGGTTTCAGCGAGGCCGATTACGCGGCGTTCGAGGCCGGTTTCACCTCCTCGAACTGCGTGATCGCTCCCAACTTCGCCATCGGGGCGGTGCTCATGATGCGATTCGCCGAGCTGGCCGCGCCGTACTTCGAGACCGCCGAGATCATCGAACTGCATCATGACGCCAAACTCGATGCGCCCTCGGGAACGGCCATGCTCACCGCCGAGCGCATGGCGGCGGCATCGGCGGACTGGGCTGATGACCCGACGCGCACCGAGATCCTCTCAGGTGCTCGCGGCGGCGAGGGCCCCGCAGGCATCCGGGTGCACGCCCTGCGACTGCGCGGCATGGTGGCCCATCAGGAGGTCATCCTCGGCACCACCGGGCAGACCCTGTCGATCCGCCACGACTCCTACGATCGCGATTCCTTCATGCCCGGGGTGGTCCTCGCGGTCAAGGCGGTCGTGGAACGTCCCGGTGTCACCGTCGGGCTCGACGCGCTGCTCGACCTCTGAATCTCAGCGGTCCTGCGAGTTCGTCCCGTCGTCATCGGTGTCGACGAGTTCGTGGCTGACCTCGTGGCCGAGGGCCACCTCATCGGCGATCTCCTCCAGATCGTGGAGTGCATCCATCTCGGTGTTGCCCCGACGGAACTCGCCCAGCGCACTGAATGCGACCAGCGCGATGGTCACGATCAGGATCGGGATGCGCCAGGTGGACACGAACCCGAGGAAGGAGTTGACGGGTCCGGCGAAGACGTCGCCGATGACCTGGATCATCAGCAGCCGACCCAGCGTGCCGATGATGTCGAGGGTGAGGAACAGCGCCGGTGACATGCGTGCCACACCGGCGATGAGACACACGTAGTTGTTCGGGAACATCATGACCAGCGGCCAGCTGAAGCGACCGAACCAGCGCTCCAACCGCACCATGAACGCGCCGATGGTGGGGGTGCGTCGCTCCATCCAGCGCAGCGCCGCCCGACCGTAGAACCACCCCAGCAGGAAGAAGAACGGGTCCGGTGCCAGCAGTCGCAGTGTCCCGATCACGTAGTACCAGACCAGCGACACGTGGTTGACCACCAGCACCAGGTAGCGGTTCTTCGCGCTCAGGCTGATGAGCAGCAGCGGGCGCGACTCGACCAGCGTGGGCCACAGGGCATCGGCGATGTACCCGCAGATCACCATGATGATGATCGGGGTGAGCAGCACCGTGAGCGCTCGGCGGCCCGGATGCTCGGGCGGGGGAGTGGTTTCGTCGGACAGAGCAGCCAGTGTCTCACCTACGCTGTGGTCCGTCCCCATCAGCGGCGGTGGAACATCCGCCGGAGGAAAGGTTGCAGCGATGAAAGGTCTCATGCAGGAGGGGCCACTGGTCCTCACGCATTTCTTCGATCGGGCCGAGAAGCTCTTCCCCGACAAGGAGATCATCAGTGCCACCGCCACCGGGATCGAGCGGGAGACCTATGGGCAATGGGCCCATCGTGTGCGGCTGCTCGGGGGCGTGTTCGACGACCTGGGGCTCTCGGCCGATGCCCGGATCGGCACCTTCGCCTGGAACTCGGCCCGTCACCTCGAGCTGTACTTCGCGGCTCCGTGCAGTGGCCGGGTGCTCCACACCCTCAACATCCGGTTGTTCCCCGAACAGCTCACCTATGTGGTGAACCATGCTGAGGATGAAGCCATCTTCGTGGATCGCTCGTTGCTCGGGCTGATCTGGCCGCTGGTGGACACCTTCACCACCGTGCGTCACATCATCGTGATGGACGACGGTCGCGGCGACCTGCCCGCCGACACCGGTGGTCGCACGCTGCTCGATTACGAGACCCTCCTGCGCAGCGCATCGCCGGTGGAGTTCGACGTCACCGACGAGAACCAGGCTGCATCGATGTGTTACACGAGCGGAACCACCGGCAATCCGAAGGGCGTCGTCTACTCACATCGGTCGAACTGGCTGCACGCGATGGCGGTCATGACCGCGGACAGCCTCGGAGTCTGCGAGCGCGACGTCATCCTGCCGGTGGTACCGATGTTCCACGCCAACGCGTGGGGTCTCGCCCACGTCGCCGTCGCCTCGGGCGCCACGATGGTCATGCCGGGCCCCGACCTCTCACCGGCCAATGTCGTGAATCTGATCGAGAGCCAACGGGTCACGATCGCCGCAGGTGTTCCCACCATCTGGATGGGTGTCCTCAACGAGATCGATGGCCGTGACGTCTCGAGCCTGCGGGCCATCCCATGTGGCGGATCCTCGGTCCCCAGGTCGCTCTCGGAGGCCTACCGCGAGAAGATCGGCATCCCGATCTTCCAGGCCTGGGGCATGACCGAGACCAGTCCGTTGGCCTCCGGCACCCGACTCAAGTCCTCCTTCGACGACCTCACCGAGGAACAGCGAGCGGACTACCGCGCGTCGATCGGCATCATCTCGATCGGCGTGAACTTCCGGATCGTCGACGAGGTCACCGGTGAGCAGGTCCCGTGGGACGGGCAGGCACGTGGCGAACTGCAGGTCTCCGGGCCCTGGGTGGCCCGTGAGTACTACAACGATGATCGCTCACCCGAGTCGTTCACCGCAGACGGTTGGCTCAAGACCGGCGACGTCGCCACCGTCGATGCCGAGGGTTTCATGCGCATCGTCGATCGCACCAAGGACGTGGTGAAGTCCGGCGGTGAATGGATCTCCTCGGTGGAGCTCGAGAACGAGATCATGGGTCATCCCGCGGTGGCCGAGGCCGCCGTCATCGGCCTCAAGCACAAGAAGTGGGGCGAGCGACCGTTGGCCTGTGTCGTGGTGCGGCCGGAGATGACCCTCACCAAGGAGGAGCTCATCGACTACCTCGATGGTCGCGTCGCCAAGTGGTGGCTGCCCGATGACATCGAGTTCATCGATGTGGTGCCCAAGACCAGTGTGGGCAAGTTCTCGAAGCTCGAACTGCGGCAGCGGTTCGCCGATTACACCTTCTCCACGGAGTGACCCTACGGTCGCTGACGTGTACCGGTTCCTGCTGAAGCCCCGATGGATCCTGTCGCATCTGTTCGTGCTCGGCATGGTCGTGCTCATGATCAACCTCGGGTTCTGGCAGCTGCGCCGCCTCGATGAACGCAGGTCCTTCAACGCGGCGTTGACGGCTGCGTCCGAGCAGGCCGCTGAACCGATCGGTGTGTTGGTCCCCGCCGGGGTCGATGCCACCCGCGAGCAGGTCGAGTCGGTGCGGTACCGGTCCGCCTCCGCGA
>Ga0214917_10007578_pt1 | contig 10928 bp, 9 predicted proteins | sample LL_1208_BB_MetaG_FD_177983 | JGI IMG/M metagenome (GOLD analysis project Ga0214917, IMG submission 177983) | Freshwater microbial communities from Lake Lanier, Atlanta, Georgia, United States - LL_1208_BB | ecosystem: Environmental > Aquatic > Freshwater > Lake | place: USA: Georgia | collected...
GATCTTCTGCAAAGTGTAATTCTGTGTGGCCCTATCTACAACAAGGATCGAACCATTAGGTATGTCGCTCCAACCATCTTGATTCCATCCACTTGAGCCAACCACAACTTCTCCGTCGCGCTTGATGAACTTTAGAAAATAGTAATCAAGTTGATTTTTAAAGTGGTCAGGAATCCGATCGGGGTTATAGATACATGCAGCAATGAAGTGATTTTCGTTCATCACCATGCAGTTGATTGAAGAGTAATTGGTGTGCGATGTCATATAACGAAGTGCGCTTGTGACTCCCTCGACAAAGCCACGTTTTCTAATTTCGGTAACGAGATAGAGGAAGTAGCGCTCAGAGTCTGTGGTGCCTTGTACGCTCCTCAATAATGAAGGATCAATGACGGGATCTAATTGATCGCCAGGCAATAAAGCGCCATTGTGAATGAAGGAGATGCCGTCACGAGTGAAGGGATGAGTATTTTCTTGGTTGATTGCAAGACCAGGCGTGGCCCAGCGGAAATGTAAAAGGGCGCCGGTCGAAGAGTGACGCGAAATCTCTTGCGAAAAATGAGAGCTCTTTGTGGCAGCAACGGGCTCTTTATATATATCAGCCGACGTTGCCAGACCCCATCCATCGCCATGTTCATTTGCTAATTTCACAAAGCCATCAAAATCCTTGCCTACAACATGATCAAAGGTTGTTGAGGAAAGCGATGTGTAACCTAGTAAACGACAGATGATTGACTCCGTTCTTCGAGATGCGAATCTTATCTATAACTTTTATATGGAAAAGAGAAAGCGCCCTGATTTTCACCAGGGCGCTTTCAGTGAAGCGTATTAGATGGTCTTCTTCGGACCTGTGAACCATTTCTTCACAGATAGATGCCACCAGATCCAGAGCAGGATTAGTGCGCCACCTGTGACGATTGGTGCATAGTTCACGGCAGTCCAGGTGAAGTCTTTGTTACCTGGAGTTCCCGCAGGTGCGAAGGGGAGAATGAAGTAGACCGAAATGATTGCAATTTCGGCAACTGCGATGGCATTCATCCACTTGTACTTCTTGCCATTCGTCCATTCACCAGCAGTGAAACTATCGCCAGCTTTCCAACGGAGGTAGATCGGAATCATGAAGGCGAGATAGAGGCTGATGACGCAAACAGAAACGACAGCGTAGAAAGCAGTAGGAGCTCCAGTTGGGCTCTTCCATAACGCAGGAAGAGTGAGCAGGACTCCGAGAACTGATGACACGAGAACAGCATTTACTGGAGTTCCTTTGTCATTGACTTTGCGCCAAGAAGCAGATTTTGGAACTGCTCCATCGCGCGAGAAAGCGAACATCATGCGTGAGCATGAAGTTAAACATGCGGTAACGCAGAAGAGCTGGCCCGCAGTTGAAATTAGCATCACTAATTTGAAAGCCATGCCGCCACCTAGTGATGTGTAAAGAACTGCGATGACAGATCCGCCGCCATATGGATTTACAGCGGGATCAAAGGAGTTGATGACATCTGTGTTCGTTGCAGCATAAAGGAATGCAAGAAGCAAAATGTATCCACCAACAGCAGAGTAAAAGATGGATTGCCAGATGCCTCGTGCTGCCGACATGTGTGCACCCTTTGTCTCTTCTGACAAGTGTGCAGATGCATCGAAACCAGTGATCGTGTACTGGGTCAATAGGAAGCCGAGAGGCAAGACATAGAACCAGTAATTTGAGAATCCAGAATTATTAATCTGTTCGGTGAACATCCAATTGAGTGATTGATGTTTCTCAGGGACAATCAACAAGATTCCAATAACAACGACGGCGCCAAATACATGCCACCACACAGAGATATTGTTCACGAGGGCCAATAAATGGCTCGAGAAAATATTTATCAATGTCACGAGAATCATGATGATGATAAAGAGCGCGAATTGCTGTTTTATGTAGTCGCCACCCATAAATGAAGTGCCGTAACCATCAAAGAGGCCACCTAGAAGAATATTTAGGAAGCTGGCTGCGCCATATCCGACTGATGCGGTAACAGAAACAAGACCAATGAGATTGAGCCAACCGGTGTAGAAACCAGCTTTCGGTCCACCTAGCCGCGACGCCCACCAGTAAATACCGCCTGACGTTGGATACGCGGACGCTAATTCCGACATACAAAAACCGATTATGAGGATGAAGAAGGAAATTAACGGCCAACCAATTGAGATCGCAACAGGACCGCCGTTATTCCATGCCTGTGCGAATGTAGTGAAACATCCAGCCAGGATTGAGATGATTGAGAACGAGATCGCAAAGTTCGAGAATGAACTCCAGGTTCGAGACAGCTCTTGTTTATATCCCAGCGCTGCCAGACGTTTCTCGTCATCATGTTGATTTGTTGAACTCACATGTCCTCCATTTCGATGAATCCGAGGTGAGAGCCTCAGTTAATACGCAATGGTGCTACTGCTGAAAGGCAATGTGAAGCACATAATTGAGAAAAGACCTATTTTTTTCGCGTAACTAGCTCCATCATGCGGGGAAATTCGAGGGATTCCAAAGCTTCTCGCATCGAGTCATATTTCAACATTCCCCATTCCCAGAAGTCGAAATCAAGTTCTGAAATCGAATTTTGAATGGAGGCCCAGAGCGTCCAACCGTATTTTGCAAGCTGACAGAAGAGCCAAGCTCGAGCTAATTTATCGGGTCGAGAACCTTGGTAATACTCATTCACTAAAATCTCAAGAGCATCAAAAGGAAGTTCGGCTTCGGACCAGATATTTCCTAGTTCGAAGCAGGCGTCATTATTTCCGGAATATTCATAATCAATAAGCCATATCTTCTTACCATCATCAATGAAATTTGCAGGAAGTAAATCGTTGTTGCACGGCACTGTTCCATCGTCATTTACCGCAAAAGCGCGCTTTACCTCGTCAAAGACTGGGGAAAGCTCAAGATATCCCGCTGGAAGTCGGAATCCCTTTTCTTTCACAATGGCGAGATAGCGCTGTTGAATTTCAAACATATTGAATTCACGATCGAATCGTTGTGCTGAATGTAATTGACGGACGCTCGAAGCAATACGTTTGAGGTTCTGGCCTACATCCTCGCTGTTGTAAGTTTTCCCATCAATGAAAGAGATAACTAATAATCCGCGTCCGCGTAAATAATCGAATATTTCTGCTCCAATCCCAACTTCAGCAGCAAGTCGGGAATTGTTGAATTCCGAATCTCGATCAATTGATAGTAGCTCTGAAGAATTACTTGAAATTCGGGCGACGAATTTGCCTGATGTAGACTCAACATAGAGATTTCGATTAGTGAGTCCACCAGATAATTCCCTGATGATGGTGCGATTTTGTAATACTTTCACTTCATCGAGAAGTGTGCCAAAGAGTCTTTCGAGATTCTCATTCTCAGTTGGCACGCTTCTAGGATACATTTCACTTATGGCAGATAACAGCCTCCCCTCACGCGCAAAGATTGTCATCATCGGCGGCGGAGTTGGCGGTACTTCTGTCGCTTTTCATCTAGCCGAACTAGGCGAACGTGACGTCATCCTGTTAGACCGAAGCGATCTCACGAGTGGATCAACTTTTCATTCTGCAGGACTTGTAGGTCAATTACGTGCGGACCCCACTTTGACAAAAATGAATATGCATTCGGTAGATCTCTACCGCAGACTTGAAAAGAGCGATACTCCACCGAGCTGGAAAGAATGCGGCAGCATCAAAATCGCTTCCACTCCAGAGCGAATGCAGGAAATACGCCGACAGATAGGTTGGGCAAAGAATTTTGGTCTTGACCTCCACGAAATTTCACTCAATGAATTAAGAGAGAAGTTCCCACTTATTGACTTAGATGGCGTTCTTGGTGCCTGCATCATGAAATCTGATGGACAAGTAGATCCATCACAACTCTCTTTAGCTCTTGCATCTGGCGCGCGTGCCTTGGGAGTAAAGATTCAAACCTATACTCGAGTGCTATCGATTGAAACAAAAGAAAACCGCGTTTCGAAAGTTGTGACTGATAAAGGTGAGATTGAATGTGAGATTGTCGTCAACTGTGGTGGAATGTTTGCCGCTGAGATTGCGCGCATGGTTGGAGTCCGAGTTCCAATTGTTCCGATGAGCCATCAGTATTTGATTACTGAGAATTTCCTTGACCAAAGCCAACCTATGCTTCCATCGCTTCGTGATCCAGACAATCTCATCTATTTCCGCCAAGAAGTTGCTGGTCTTGTTATGGGGGGATACGAGCGACGTTCTCAAGAATGGAGCGCAAGTTCTGAGAATTACGATTCAATTCCTGCAGACTTCAATGGCAAATTGCTTCCAGAAGATTGGGATCGGTTTGAAGAGATTGCAGAAAATGCCAGTAAAAGAATTCCAATTATGGGTGAACTAGGTTTTAAAAACTTTATTAATGGCCCTGAAGGATTCACGCCTGACAATGAATTCTGTCTCGGTGAAACCGAAGTCAATGGTTTTTATGTTGCTGCAGGTTTCTGTGCACATGGCATCGCAGGGGCGGGAGGTATTGGAAAAGTAATGGCGGAGTGGATTGTCGCCGGCGAACCAACAATGGACTTGTGGCATATGGATATCCGCCGCTTTGCACAAGCATATGAATCGCCGAAATTTACTCTGGCAAGAATCAAAGAAAATTATGAGGCTTATTACGATATTCATTATCCAGGTGAAGAGCGAGAAACCATGCGTCCACACAACACATCACCCATTTACGAATGGCATAAAGCGAACAGAGCGGTTTTCGGCGAAAAATTTGCGTGGGAGCGCGTCAATTATTACCAACGAAGTGACGACAATGAAGCGCTCCGCCCACAAGATTGGGCTGGCCATCATTGGAATCCGAATGTTGTTGTAGAACATCACACCACTCGTTCAGCCGCTGGCATCTTTGATGAATCAAGTTTTGCCAAGATTCGAATTCATGGTTCCCGTGCTGGAGAATTCCTTAATTACGTCGCCGCAAATGATGTAGTTCGCGGCGAGAATCGCGCCGTCTACACACAGCTGCTTAATTCGCGCGGCGGAATAGAAGCTGATGTGACTATTACAGCAATTGCACCCGATAATTACCTTCTCATTACCGGAACTGCATCTGCGCGACATGACCTGACTTGGCTCCGCAAAATCGCGGCCGAAAAGAAATTTACAAATCTCAGCATTGATGATGTCACCCACGATTTTGCAGTCTTTGGAATCTGGGGACCAAAAGCTCGAGAAATAATGTCCACGATATGCGATATCGATCTTTCGCATAAAGCATTTCCTTTTGCTCGATCGCTCCCAGCAAAGATTGCAGGCATAGAGGTTCGAATGACCAGAATTACATATGTGGGCGAGCTGGGTTGGGAGATTTACGTTTCGACAAAAGTTCCTGGCGTTCCCATGAAAGTGTGGGAAACTATGATCAACGCTGGAAAGCCTCACGGTGCAATCGCATGTGGATATCGCGCCATTGAAACACTTCGTCTCGAAAAAGGTTATCGAGCTTGGGGCGTTGAGATTTCAACAGAGACTACGCCTTTTGAAGCCGGACTTGGTTTTGCGGTATCATTAACTAAACCTGATTTCATAGGAAAGAAATCGTTAGTAGAAAAAAGTGAGCCACGTCGAACACTTGTCGCACTGACATTTGATGACATCACTCGAGTTCCATTTGGTAAAGAACCAATCCGAAAGAATGATCGCATAGTCGGACAGATTAAGAGTGGCGGTCAGGGATTCACGATTAATAAAGCTATCGGATATGCCTATCTCCCTACTGAAGTAGCGATTGATGGAGATTCCATAGAAGTCGAGTTCTTTGGAACATGGGTTCCGGCGCGAATATCGCGACATTCCCTCTATGACCCTCAGAATGAACGCGTGAGAATGTGATGCAAGCGGGGATTGTGGATTACCTGACTTCTTTGGAAAGATGACCACATGAGCGCCCCACTCTCGTTAGAAGAACTCACCCGATCTGTGAAAACTGGTGAAATCGATACCGTCGTTGTCGTCATGACTGATATGCAGGGCCGATTGGTCGGCAAGAGAATTCACGGATCATTCTTCGTCGATGAAATCGCACACCACGGAACTGAAGGTTGTAATTATCTCCTTGCCGTTGATGTCGACATGAACACTGTTCCAGGTTATGACATGTCTTCGTGGGATAAAGGTTATTCAGATTTTGCTCTCGTCCCAGATTTTTCAACGCTGCGCCGCATTCCTTGGCAACCAGGTGCAGCAATGGTTACCGCAGATGTCCAATGGTTAGACGGCACAGATGTTGTTGCCTCACCACGACAAATTCTCAAACGCCAAGTCGCTGCACTCGAGAAAGCTGGAATGAAGGCGCTAGTTGGTACCGAATTGGAATTCATCGTCTTCAACGACACTTATGAAGAAGCCTGGCAAAAAGGTTATAAAGGATTAACCCCATCAAATCTCTACAACGTCGATTACTCAATCCTCGGTGGATCACGTCTTGAGCCGCTCTTACGTGCAATCCGACTTCATATGTCTGGCGCGGGTATGAGCGTTGAATCGGTTAAAGGTGAATGTAATTACGGGCAACATGAAATCGCATTCCGTTATGACGATGCGGTCACAACATGTGATAACACCGTGGTCTATAAGAACGGCGCAAAGGAAATCGCCTCCGATATGGGTTATGCACTTACCTTTATGGCAAAGTACAACGAACGCGAAGGAAACTCTTCACACATCCATCTATCGTTCCGCGGCCTGAAAGACGAACTCGTAATGACCGATGACAAGGATCCAAACGGTCTTTCTGAGATCGGTAAGCAATTTATCGCGGGCCAACTCGCACACTCTCGCGAGCTAACACTGATGTTTGCCCCGAATATCAACTCCTACAAGCGCTTTGTCCCAGGCTCGTTTGCTCCAACTGCGATTCGTTGGGGACGCGATAATCGAACCTGCGCTTACCGTTTAGTTGGACATGGAAAGAGCCTTCGTCTTGAGAATCGAGTTCCTGGCGGAGATGTGAATCCATATCTTGCAGTCTCCGGAATCATCGCCGCAGGTCTTGATGGAATCAACAAGAAGATGAAGCTTGAATCTATTTTTGAAGGTAATGCTTATGTTTCTGATTCACCACGTGTCCCAAGTTCAATGCTTGAAGCTCGAAATCTCTGGGCCGAAAGCGCGTGGGTTCGTGAAGTATTTGGGAAAGAAGTACAAGATCACTACACCAATTTTGCAGATGTCGAAATTGCGGCGTATGGAAAAGCAGTCACAGATTGGGAACTTTTCCGTAACTTCGAGAGGTTTTAAAGAATCGTGTCCCTCACGTATCAAGTGATCAACCCTGCCACTGAAGAACTAGTGACGGATGTTTCTCTAGCAGATCTTACTCGCACTGATGACGCTATCGAACGCGCCCACCGAGCATTTCATTCATGGCGTGCCATTTCTCCTGGAGAACGCGCCAAGTTATTGCGGGCATTCGCACAACACGTCACAAACCATCGTGAGGAATTAGCTCAACTTGAGATTATCAACTCAGGCCACACACTTGGTAATGCGTTATGGGAAGCAGACAACGTCGCCAATGTCCTTAACTATTACTCCGCTGCACCAGAACGCCTTTTCGGAAAACAAATCCCAGTCCCAAATGGAATTGATATCACCTTTAAGGAGCCACTTGGTGTAGTCGGTGTCATCGTTCCTTGGAACTTCCCGATGCCAATCGCTGGTTGGGGTTTTGCGCCCGCGTTAGCTGCCGGAAATACCGTCGTTCTCAAACCCGCCGAATACACACCGCTTACTGCAATGAAGTTAGCGGAAATCGCACTCAAAGCTGGAATTCCCGAAGGCGTCTTCACAGTCATCCCTGGCAAAGGTTCCATTGTTGGAAATAGATTTGTGACACATCCGAAGGTGCGCAAAATCGTTTTCACTGGTTCGACTGAAGTTGGTAAATCCATCATGGCAGGGTGTGCTGACCAAGTAAAACGCGTAACACTCGAATTAGGTGGCAAAAGCGCCAACATCATTTTTGCAGATAGCGATCTCGAACGTGCTGCAGCAGCAGCACCGGGCGCTGTTTTCGACAATGCGGGACAAGATTGCTGTGCGCGCTCACGAATCTTGGTTGAGAAAAAAGTATTCGACTCATTCATGGGTTACTTCGAAACCGCAGTAAAGAAATTCCGCGTGGAAGATCCACAACTTTCGACGGCTGAAATGGGACCACTCATCAGCAAAAAACAATGGGAGAGTGTGCAAACTTTCCTTGATGAACCGGTCGCATTCACAGGAAGCGCGCCATCAGGAAAAGGTTTCTGGATGGCACCAACAGTTTTACAACCGAAATCAACCTCAAGTCGGGCTTGGCGGGAAGAGATATTTGGACCTGTTGTGAGCATCATGCCTTTCGATGACGAAGCCGATGCAATCGCAAAAGCAAATGACACTGAGTTTGGATTATCCGGTTCCATCTGGACCAATAATTCAGCGAAAGCTATTCGAGTTTCACGTGCAGTCGAAAGCGGAAATCTCTCCGTCAATTCGAACTCTTCGGTTCGTTATTGGACACCTTTTGGTGGCTATAAACAATCAGGGCTTGGTCGAGAACTCGGACCTGATGCATTGGATTCATTCACTGAAGTAAAGAACGTCTTTATCAACACAGATAACTAAAGGAAAGGCAACCATGTCAGAACGTCTCGCAGGCAGAGTCGCAGTCATCACTGGCGCAGGAAGCGGAATCGGTTTGGCCACCGCTCGTCGCCTCGCTGCTGAAGGTGCAAAAGTTGTCGCAGTCGACACAAATGAAGAGACTGGAAAGAAGATTGCCGCTGAGTGCGGCGGCATCTTCGTCAAGGCTGATGTCACGAGTGAAGCTGATGTTGCAAATATGTATAAAGTCGCATTCGATACATATGGACGTATCGATATCGCCTTTAACAACGCTGGGATTTCACCTCCTGATGACGATTCAATCTTGATCACCGGTATCGATGCATGGGAGCGAGTACTTCGCGTCAACACCACTTCAGTTTTTCTCTGCTGCAAAGCAGTAATTCCTTACATGCAGAAACAAGGTAAAGGTTCAATCATCAACACCGCATCCTTCGTTGCGACTATGGGAGCTGCAACATCACAGATTGCTTACACCGCATCTAAAGGCGGAGTGCTTTCAATGAGCCGCGAACTTGGTGTGCAATTTGCACGCGAAGGAATTCGCATTAATGCGCTCTCACCTGGACCTGTGAACACGCCACTACTTCAAGAACTCTTTGCCAAAGATAAAGAGCGTGCTGCACGTCGATTGGTTCATATTCCTATGGGTCGTTTTGCCGATGCCAGCGAAATCGCCGCAGCAGTGGCATTCCTTGCCAGCGATGATTCGAGCTTCATCACTGCATCGAACTTCTTGGTTGATGGTGGAATTTCTGGAGCGTATGTAACTCCGCTTGATAATTAAGCGGAAGTAACGATCGGCGCGGTTGCGATCTTCTTTAAGAAGACTTCAACCAGATCATTTGCTCGCTCTTCTGCTTGGGTTGCTTCGGCGCGCGTACGTGCACGTAATTCTTCAACATCCACGCCTTCGGATTCGACTTCAGCACATCCACCATCCATCGCAAGCCATTCTTCGAGGACTTCAGGATCTATTTCGGGATGGAATTGAAGTCCCAATGTTCTACCCATGACGAAAGCCTGGGTGGCAATCTCAGTTCGAGCGATTTCACGCGCACCAGGCGGGTTCTGCCACCGATCCCAGTGATATTCAAACCAAGGACCAGAAGGAATCAATGCGGGATCATCAGTTTCAATGGTGTACCAACCAAGTTCGGCGCGCGGAGCACGTGCAACAGATCCGCCGAGCGCGCGAGCCATTGCCTGGCCGCCAAAACAAATTCCCAAAATCGGAATTCCCGAATTATGCGCATCTCGTAGTTTCTGTAGTTCGGGTAACAACCAATTCCCAATCCGCGCATCATCGTATGCGGCATACGGCGCTCCCATAGGAACAATCACGTCATAGTCAGCAAAGTTCGGAAATTCGACTGTGACATTTGGTTGGTGATATTTCTCTTGCGGAACAATCAGAAAACGATGAACTTCATAACCACGTTTCTCGAATGCGCGCCAGATTGGTCCGCCGAGGGAGACATAATCATGTTCAATGAAGAGCGCTTTCATGAATCGCATAATAGTCTTTATCCATGAAAGCGAAAACTAAGAACGGTTTTCGGCCAAAAGTTTGTGTGCATTGCGGCCGAGAATTCGAGTGGCGCAAGAAGTGGGCCCGTGATTGGGAGCGAGTTAAGTATTGTTCGGAACGCTGTAAGGCAGGAAAATAGCGCTATCTCTTTCGGTATATGTCTCGGCGGTGTCCAATATCGATAATGACGATTACCAACTTCTTTCCCTCAAAAGCGTAAATCACCCGATATTTTCCAACTCTGATTCGATAATCACTTCGCCCAGTTAGCCTCTTGGCAGTAGGAGGAATTGGGTCGAATCGCAATAATTCGATTGCAGCATTAATTCGCTGGCGATCTGAGGTGACAATCTCCTTTAGAGCCTTTTGTGCCCTTGGGCGAAATTCTATTTCGAGCGGTTTCACTTGAGACCTAGCTCTTTCTTCACCTTCTCCCACGGAATATTCGGACTAGGGTCCCGCATAGATTCCTCAGCTGCTCGAATGTCTTCTAATTCCTCTTCAGCTTCAACGAATTTCTCGAATTGCTCGACGCTAATTAAGACGGCTTCTTCTTTTTCGTGACGTTCGATCATCATGGGCTCCCTTTTGGCTAAATCAATTAGCAAGGGGAGATTATTACGAGCCTCACTGACAGAAAATGTCTTCATGCACAGGAGTGTACAGAAAGTAGATAAAAATGTACAAACTAATTCAGCGTTCTTCCCCGATCAAATTGCAACGGCCAATCAATCTTCACACCCAATTCTTCTGCTGC
>Ga0214917_10007579_pt1 | contig 10928 bp, 10 predicted proteins | sample LL_1208_BB_MetaG_FD_177983 | JGI IMG/M metagenome (GOLD analysis project Ga0214917, IMG submission 177983) | Freshwater microbial communities from Lake Lanier, Atlanta, Georgia, United States - LL_1208_BB | ecosystem: Environmental > Aquatic > Freshwater > Lake | place: USA: Georgia | collected...
TTTGCTGTGCTTGATTTGCAATAATACTCAGTTGCTTCAAATTTCCCTTGGCAGCGGCTAATTTCTTTAATGCTGCATCGGCAATTTTTTTCTTTGCTAATTCAGCTTTTTTCGCAGCCTCAATTTGTGCAAGTGTGGGTTTGTGCGATGTTGCCTGACTTGGAGTCACTTGGATTGAAATGGCCAAGACGATGATCGTGGAGGCTGCAAGAGCTTTTAACTTAAGTAATGTCATAACCTTCTGGCTCCCACAAAGGGTTTTCTTCCAAACATTTTTGTTAGCGGCACGACCTCTACTCTTTTGCCTGGCCTTGGGGCTTGAACCATTTTTCCGCCACCCATATATATCGAGACATGGCTAATTGGTTTACCAAAGAAGAGTAAATCTCCAGGCTTAACGTTGGAGTAGGCAATCGACTTTCCATATTTGACTTGCACCCGTGAAGAGTGAGGAAGAGAGACGCCGGCTTTTTGGAATGCTCGCATAGTTAATCCAGAACAATCCCATCTGGTTGGACCAGCAGCTGCCCACACATAAACATCACCTACCTGTTGAAGAGCGAACTTGAGCGCAATTGATCCACGTGTGTTATCGCCTTTATAAGAGGCTGCATACCCCTTCGAATCATTTTGAATCTTATTTTCTCGAGCAGCTTCCTCTCGAAGAAGTCGTTCTCGATCCGCCTTCGCAAGTGATTTCAGCAGCTTCTCTGCTTTAAGTAATGCTGTTTTGGCTTCTGTCACCTGTCGATTGAGTCTCTTCTTTTCCGCAAGAAGTAGTGCAGTCCGATCAGCCAAAACCAACTGTGTGGCCTGAACTCTTTGCTTGGTAGCTGCAAATTCTCGTAATTGCTTTGAATATCCCCTACTGACACCGTCTAATACCGATGCATCCGAAAGATACTGCGTTGGATCGGAGGAAAAGAGCAATTCAAAGGTGTTACCAAAACCACTACCTTGATATTCAGAAATTGCAATCTTTGCTAGAACTTTACTTACAACGCTCAACTCTTCTTGAATTATTGCTTCGCGCTGTTGCAGCGCTCCTGTTTCTTTTTGGAGAGTTTTAATTCTTATAGTTGCTTCGTTTGCTTCTTCATATTTTTCGGCCGCCAAAGTCCGCAGCCGGTCAATATCGCGCTGCACAGATGCCACCGATGGCGCCGCCTGTGCCTGTATCGACTGAGCCATGAAAACTGCAATGAGCAGCGAGGTGAGGACTCTCTTCATAAATTGACCTAGAACCTTACTTACTCTTAGCCAATAATTTCTTCATGAGTGTGATTTCAGCTGATTGACCCATCCGAATATCGGCGGCAATCTTTTTGGCCTCACTATTTTTTGTACGATCAAGCATAGATACCATCTCTATCGCACCTTCATGATGAGCAATCATCGCTTTAAGAAAAGCAGTATCAAATTTACTGCCTTTTAGTTTCTTAAGGGCAATCAGGTCACTTTTTGAGAGCATGCCACCCATTCCCATGTCGTGTCCCATTGTCATTGATGACTTAGTGGCAGTCAGCCAATACTTCAACTGACTAATCTCTTTTACTTGCGCTGCAATAATTTCCTTAGCCAACTTCTTCACTTCTGGGCTGGCACCATGATTTAGCGCCATGTTGGACATATCTATGGCCTGCTGATGATGCGGAATCATGCCTTGAGCAAACATAATCTCATTCATGCCCAAGTTCTTTAGGCTTTTGGCATGGCTACTAGCTGATGCAGGTTGAACAAAGAATGAAAGCGAAATAACGATAATTAGTAATACGATTTTCTTAAACATTTGGAATCCTTTTCTCGATTTGATAAAACAGATCTATAAATCGAAGAAGGATTAGATGCGAATAACTCCCAATTGAGGGCGAGAGAGAGAAAGTTGGAAAACTTGGGGTCGATGGACTGTTACCAAATCTCGACTCAAGTTAATGAAATTACGCAATCGAGCCCTTGGTGTTCTTAAATCTAAAAACTTTCTTCCAAGTAAAAGTACGACGATGAAAAGCGCCGCACATCCGGTATCAATTAATCGCTCAGTATTTGAATTATCGTTTAAAGATTTTGTTACACCCGTTGGGGCAAAACCATGATCCGAATGGTTGTGCTGCATCGAAACTTGATTGCTGATGATGGAGTGACATTGATGTGCGATCACAATCCCAGTTGAAAATACAGCCAAGAAAATGGCAAAAAGCATGGCCATTCGCTTATTGCTTTTGGCCACCATGCGCATGGAAAAACTTTACCAGTTGAGTCTTTTTAGGCGAATATCTGAGAAAGAGTCGAGACTAGATTGTGATTGAGGATACACATTTACGCTCAGTTGATACCCATCAAACCGCCCATACCTACCCATGGATTCCCCATCAAAACATCTATATCTGCGACAGGATATATAAAAACTTGTACAAACATTTTTAAGTAAAGTAAGCGTGAATTGAATTCACAAACTATAAAAATAAAGAAGAGTCGCCCTATAAGCAGGATTAAGCATTAATCAGAATCAACGCAACTGCTGCCAGATCTACATAGACGCATGCACCTGCGTACCACCAAGGGACATATCTCTTCTGGGTTGCTAAGTGCCATAAATCCCACAGCGCATGACTGAATAGCCCGAAGGCAACAAAGAAGACATTCCCTGTTTGGAGGGTTACTCCCAATAAAACCAGAGCAATCAAAAATTGGAATGACGTGAGTGAGATGAATTTCCTATCCCAAACTAAAGAGAAAATCACATAAACAAACGCTGCAAGTATCAGCAAAATCTTCGCCCAAAGAAGACTCGTGGAGTTTCCAAACATTGGCTGGAAGAGGCAAATGAAGCCTAGAATTGTGGCTCCGATTATGCCTGGTACCCCTAGTCCAGTCCGCAAACCCTTATTCAATGTTGGCTTCATTACACAAGGATAAATGCAGGGTCGCCCTAGTTTGCCAAGCTTAAAGGCGCAACATCGGTATGTCTTTTTGCATAACTATCCAACATGCTAGAGAGCTGGTGCTTTGCATTGGGAAACAAGTGGCCGTAAGTATCCATGGTCTCTTCAATAGAAGCATGGCCAACCCACTCCTGAATTTCCTTAGGGTTTGCACCTTCCGCAATAAGCACTGAAACGCAAGTATGACGAAGTTGATGAAGGCCTTCGCCTACCCTTAGGCCGACAGTTCTTGCAGCTACCCGGAACATCTCGATTGCTCCTTTATAGCGAAACACCTTGCCTCCATTTGTTTGCAAAATCAGACCTTCTGGTCCAAGACCAAAAGTGTCTACATGCTCTTTGATTAAGATTTGTAAATCTTTTGAGAAGCCAATCGTGCGCTCGCTATTCTCCGTCTTTAGACCTTGAGGAGCATGCACTTCAGATAGTTTGCGACTAATTTGCCGGTCAACCAAGATGGTTTCGTTTTCAAAATTCAGTCGGTCCCAGGTAACTCCTAAAATCTCAGATGGGCGCATGCCTGTGTAGTAGCCAATCCAAACCATGATGCGAAAACGTGGTGTCAGCGAATTGGCTAACGCAGTTACCTGACCATGAGTCAGTGGAATGACTTTATTTACCTTTTTGGCCTTAGTGAAAGTAAGTTTGGAAAATGGTGACTTATCAAGGTACTCATTTTGTACCGCCTTCTTCAAGATTTGAGCAAGCAAGTTTCGCCGCTTCTCAATAGTGCGGTCTGAAAGCTTGCCGGAACTCGTTAACTCCACAACCCATGACTCAATGTCGTGCGGCTTGATATCCCTCATTGGCTTATTACCAAACTTGGGCAGTATTGAACCATTAAGACTGTACTCATAGTCCTGCGCGGTTCCCTCGGTTACTTTGAGAGTAGGTAGCCAAACTTTGTTAATGAACTGAGTGACGGTTAGGTTCATATCGGAAGGCCGTGTTTTCTTGCCTTTTCTGACTAGGTACTCCATGTCTTTAGCGTGCGCAAGCGCAGAAGCTTTGTCTGGGAAGCCGCCTTCTTCCGCAAGGCGTCCATCTGTATCGCGCCAACGTCCAGACCAATACTTACCTCGTTGTCGTGCGTAAGCCATTATTTGCCTTCTTTCATTTTTTCAAACACCTCAGTTACGTGCTTCTCATAAAGACTCTGACCATTAATTTTCTTAAACTCGGCAAGTCCTTCCTTAGTTAACTCACCAGAAACTTCTCCATTTGTACCCGATGACGTTAACCAACCCTTTTTGCGTGCGGTGCGAATGCCAACATAAGCAAGAGAAACCTTGATGCCCAATAAATTTGCAGCACGTACAGCAGCCATACGACTTCCTGTTTTAACCTGCTCAGCATAAACATATGCAATTAGCAATGAATCTTGAGCCGTAGCTCTCAGCTCAAGGTTCTCAGGTCTCGGTTCAATCATTGGCAGGAAAGCCTCTTCAATTTTGCTTTTTGTTCTAGGCAATGGCGCTAAGTCAAAGTTGTACGTTTCAATTTCATAAGCCTTAACTAGTGATACACGTTTATTCTTCTTACCCTCGATTTTGCGGCTTTGCTTAGACAACATCAGAGCGTGAGTTTCCATAATCTGCCCAACCGGAATACTTCTTAACAGGGTTGCATTTATATTGTTGCTGTTTAAATCCCCCACCCGAATCTTTGCCATCTCTAGTCGAAGCTTTATCTCTGCTTCGGGTGTAGGAGAAGAAATGTCACCTTGCCAGGCAATCTCAATAGCGAGCTGTTTATATGAACCAGCCACATTGCGGGAATGGACCCACACTCTGTATGGAAGCTGGTCATGCCAGGTTAGGACATCACGTGGAGCATCCCCAGCTGCCGGCAGGTAGACCACTCCTGAATTGGTTTTCTTAGCGGTGGCCATAGCCCCTCCATCTTTGCTTAATGCCTGACGTCGATTTGACCGGATGGTCAACTAGGCATTACTCTAACCCAAGACAGCCATTAAGCAAAGTACCCCAAGGAGGTATAAATGGAAGCAAATGAACGGTGCCTCATGGACACCGAAGCCTTAGCTAACAAACTAGGCAAATCTAGGTACTGGGCTCAAACTAATCATAAAAACCTAGGGATTCCCTCATACAAGATTGGAAACGCCTATTTCTTCGTAGAAAGCGAGGTTGAGGCCTGGCTAGAGACCAAGCGGTTTACTTCCCTGCCCCTACCTAGCACCCCAGTCAAAATCTCACTATTGAAGAAGGCTGGATAAATTCTTCGGAGTTTAGGCTGAAAACCTTGCAAGGTTCTGAGAACCTTGAGGGGTCAAGAAGTTTATAGAGTTGCAAGAGGCGCTGTTTAGCAGCCAAGAGTCCCGTCGCCCAGGAGGGTTATAAGACCAGGACCGCCAAATGAATTCGACATTGATTATGCATTGTTGGGAAACAAGGTAGTAGTGAATGTGAAGAAGCGGGAGTACGCCGTCTTACATAAAGTCAGTACCACCGGTTGGTTTACCGGTCGTAGCAGGAGCGAAAGCAAAATTAACCATTTACCGATGCCTTACCCTGCAAAAAATAAGGCATCTGTATCCGAGTGAGTTAACACATGCGTAAAGGCAGACCCGGAGCATCTAGCAAAAAGGTTTTGGAGTAGCGTCCAAAACGGATTAACTCACACATACCGGTCCTGTTGGCCAGCTAATTACTTGCCAGAGCGCTTTGCGAAACAACCACGATGTATATACCTGAAAACAAACGCTTCCCTCACATGTATTTGAATCCCTTCATCTACATGTGGGGGAGATATCCCACTTCTGTATTCCCTGAACAAAGGACCTATCAATGTCAGATAGCAACCGCCCTAACCGCGGCGAAGCCGCGAGTAATTACTTCGATGTTCCGCCCCCAGCAAACCCACGGAGTGATTGCTGCTGGAAGGGGCGGGACATTGAAGCTAATTGCGAGCGGTTACTTCTTACTTATTAACGACTCTTTGTATAGAAGGTAAGCAATAGAAGTACCTAGTAATGCCACCGCGCCAACCGCCGAAGGCTAAAGGCGCGGAAATATCAACCAATAACTAATGAATGGAGAAGCAAATGCAACAAATGATTAACCCTTTGCAGCCAGTGTCCTATACGCCTAATGAGGTCGCCCAGATGCTTGGCGTTAAAACCAGCACCGTGCATGCCTGGCTATCGCGCAAAGAAATGCGGGCTATCAAAGTGGGCCATCGTAGATACATCACTCTGCAAAACATTAAGGAGTTCAGAGAACAGCGCAAAACAGGTGAGTACGTCGATTACACCTATGCAAATGGCCCAGTGAGATAGAGGCGAGCGCGGATGTATAAGAACCCATACACATCAGAGCAGACCTATACCTTGGATGAGGCTGCCCACATACTTGCAAAAAGTCGCGCTGATATAGAAGGCCTGATTCGCCATCAGCGGTTGGGCTTTGAGATGAGTGAATACGGCCCTGTTATTACTAACAGCCATATAAGTAGGTATTACTTAGGTCAAAAACCTATTGCAATGCCTGAGTACAAGCCAGAGGGTATAAAGCGTAAGCCGCGTAAACAGTATCCAAAAGCTAGAAGTAGACGATAGATATGTACTCCTTGTTATCAGATGAAAACACCTTGCAAGGATTGAATAACCCCATGCTAGCCACAGAAACTAACGTGATAACAACGCAGTAGCCCGAAGCTACAGATAAGGAACTAAAGATGAATCCCAATGGCCAACAGTTCAAACACATTACCCCAGCCCCTACCCCGCCGATTAAACCCTTGCCAGCTGCTGTGAGTAAGAACTATCAAGAGCTGGCTCACTTCATTAACCTGCAGATTAAACAAAAGCGATTAGATGCCGCGACTTGTTACCCGTGGGAATTAGATTGCGACCCCCCCCAGGGTTAAAGGCCTTGGTAGATAGGTTGTAACCAGGGCTTATATGTAGGCAAGCCCTGTAGAGCCAGGCAGTAGCCTTATGGTGTGATGAGAGAAATGCTTTTTGAACTAGCAAGCTCCTGGGAGAGCTATCGCTCAAAGGGAACTACAGACAAAAACCATAGAGTTCATAATTTAGTTCTTCGAGATATTCCGCAGGTTCTAGAAACGTGGAGCACGGGAAATACTAATTACCTTGTTCGAGGTTCTGATGGGCAGGGCAACATACTAAGAACGCCTTGGGTGGCAACTTTTAATCCAACCGTCACAACCTCTGCGACCACAGGTTTTTATCCAGTTTATTTATTCAAAGATAATATGAAAGAGATGGTCCTGGAGCTCGGTTTTGGAGCAACTCAATTTAAGGAAAAGTATGGAACTGGGCAAAAAGTCTTTGATGAAATTGAGCTTGCTGTTAAAGGTATGCAGGCTTCTAGTAAGCATCTCTTATCGGTCGTAGACCCCGAGGTCCGCGCTCGCATCAGCACCCTCTCTACATCTTTGAATAGTGAGAAAGACTTTAATTTGAGAGCATATGAAAAGTGCTCGATTTATAGCCTTACTTACAAGTTAGAGAATTTACCAACTGAAGACTCACTTAGGTTTGACTACCAAGAGCTACTCAAGCTCTATGAGGCTATGGCGGGAAGCGTCCTTTTGCCTAGCGAAGAAGAGTACGTAATTGAAAACACGGTAACTCCGACCGTCTCAGCCAGCGTTCACGTTAATACATTTGTTCCTGGTGTGCGAAAGATTCGTAAGAGTAGTACGTCGGAACAGTCTGGTAACCAAAAACGGTATTCGAGGAGTTCTGACAAGGTCGGACGGATAGGTGAGGAATATGTTTTTAACGTAGAACGTGAACTCCTTATCCGTGGGGGAAGAGAGGACTTAGCTGAGAAAGTAATCCTGCATAGATATTATGCTGAGAATCGAACTCCGGGATGGGATATAACTTCCTATAATCTTGATGGAAGCATTAAATACATTGAAGTCAAATCATCGGTTGGAAAAGCGATTACAAATGTCACCCTTACCTCCAATGAGTGGAGAATGGCCTCTGAATTTAAGGGGACAAATAAGTATCACTTGTACCTGGTAACAAAGATTCTCAAGGAGCCAGAAATTCAGGACATGCTAGACCCAGCAAGTTGGGTTGATGGTGGAGGTTTAGAACTTATCGTTGATACTTATCTTCTCTATCTAGGCCAAAGAGTAGAAGAAGGTTAAATCAGGTCAATAGTGGTGTCAATGAATTACAAAAAATTCATCTACATCAGTTATTAAAGTGGAACAAATTCTCTTAGCCAACATTCGGGCAAAATTGTAATCTCGGCATCTGTTCCATCGACATACTTTCGATTTACTCTCTCCTGCTCATCTAATTGCCACATCTCAACCAAGAGCTTCACTAGTTTTGCTGCAGCTAAGGTTTTCTTCATTCCTAGGGGCGTGGACGCAGGAACGGACATCTTCCCTATCGATTCCATATATTCCGCTGACTGGTTGAAGTCCAATTCTTCTGGCCAATTGAAAAAGTTTGGTTCGACCATATTCTTTCGCTTCTTTACGTCTTCAGATTTGAATAACTCGTAAGCAAGAATTGCATCACTGGCCGCCTTTTTAGCTTCAAGCAAGAACGGCTTTACTTTGAGGAATTTCAGTTCTGGATTCTCCAAGGCTTTGTTCACAGCAGTTTCATCCCCAAGTGCGATTATTAATTTATTTGAAACCACACTTGCGATATTTTGCTTATCGTTTGCTAGAAATTCCCAGGCGCCAGAGAGCACACACTCACCCTTTGAAACAGAGATAGATTCAATGGTGATTTTCCCGTTTGAATGCATCTCTACAACTGCGATGCTGGCATAGTAATTTTGCAAAGACATACCGGTACTTTACTTTCCAAACGTGCAATAAGTAACGAATTTCTCAACCGATATGACGGGAATTCCCCATTCTTTGGCCTTCTTAGCTTTTCCTGACATTGTTGCCTCGTCGGCCGCTACCAAAATGTCGCACCCTTTTTTAGTGACGTCCTTTACGGGATGCAGCCCCACTTTTGCTGCGAGGGCCTCTAAGTCCGACCTTTGAATTGTGCTCCCGCTAAATCCAAATGCTTCCCCTGTAAAGCAAACTCTTTTCCCAACACTCAAGCTATCTTCGTTCACTTGTATTAATTGTGGTGAATCTGGTATTTCAACTGGCAAATGAAGGGCCTTTGCCACCAGTTCAATCATTTCTCGTTCTTGTAATGTGATTACCCCGTCACGAAGTGCTGCCTGAATAAACGAGTCGAGATATCCCTGATGAAGGGTTTGAACTTGTGTAGAACTTACGCCGAGGTCTTCTGCCCAATGATTCAGTTCGGCTTCCTCTTCTTTACTAATTACCAGGTCCTGCATAGCCATGTTAAGTAGCAGAAGATATGCAACATGCTTCTCGTCAGAAGTAGGGAATGGAACTTTTTTGGTAAACGCCTTAATCCTTTCAAGAGCATCATCTGGTACTTTCTTGAAAGCCGCCCTCTGTAGGACCCGTGCAGGGTTGGAGCTCTTGTCATAATTAACTGTGACCGGAATGACCTCCTGCCCGTCATCAGACAGCTTTTGGAATATCTGCATGGTCATCCGAGCATCACCAATCGCACTATGTGCATCAATACTTGCAATTTCAAGGGCTTCACAGGTCGCTGCCAATGAGTCGGCCGTTCCTGGAAGTAAGTTACGAGAAGCTATAAGGGTGCAAAATCCTTTTCCTAAATCTCCATCAACATCTAGTCGGTTTAATTCCTGTGCAAGCATGCGGGCATCAAAACTGAACTGATGGGCAACCAGTACCCTGCCATTGATGATTCTAAATATGTCATTTACTACTTCCTCAAACAAAGGGGCTGTCGAAACCATCGAAGCAGTAATCCCATGAATATTACTTTTCCCCACATCTCTCTGAGGGTTTAGTAACGTCGACCATTCCTCAAGTAATTCGCCATTTTTGAAAGTGACTAAAGCAATCTCAACTATCCGGTCATTCTTATTGAAACCAGTTGTTTCCACATCAAAGGCAACATATTCCAGGTCATCACTGGGGGGCATTAAGTCTTGGTCATCAGTTGCGCCAAATGCCCAGGGTCCCTTAATTAATCGCCCCATGTGACTCCTTCCTTCAATTTAGTAATGGTTACATTAAATCGCTGCACTGACAAACAACCAACCAAGAACTGCCCTCATTCTTGCCCTAACTGCCCTCATTCTTGCCCTCAAATAGAAGCAAATTAACTCTAACTAGATGCAAGCATTAAGGTAAAAACTTATGCTCATCTCGCATAACTTCATGCGTGACAAAGTAAAAATAAAGAAGAGTCGCCCTATAAGCCGGATCCTGTAGTTCTTGCGAACCGATCACCATCCATCTAGATCTGTCATTGCTAACAGATTCAAGCAACCTACCCGATAACTTGTGCGAGCAGCACTAAACGCTATCTATCTGGTCTTGCTCCAAGTGGGGTTTACCTTGCCATCTACATCACTGCAGATGCGGTGGTCTCTTACACACACCTTTTCACCCTTACCAATTTTCATTGGCGGTAATTTTCTGTGGCACTGTCCCGCGGATTGCTCCGGGTGGGTGTTACCCACCACTTTGCTCTTTGGAGTCCGGACTTTCCTCGGTACCTTGCGGTAACGCGGTGATCCGGGCGACTCTTCTTGAGTTAAGAATACTGTGAACCAGAGCCATCTTGTAATCCCTGCTCATTTAGGCGAGAGTTCTGCGGTGCAGACAGGAAGAAGCGTTGTCTATTCACGCAAAGGTGGGGCGGCGGCGAGTCAACCGCTAGCTGTTAGTGCGGCGATCTCAATTCTTAAGCAGGGTGGGTCATTTATCGATGCCGCGATCGCACTCAGTGCGGTGATCTGTGTTGTTGAACCGGGCGCATCGCACTTAGGTGGCGATGCATTCTTAGTTACTCACCATGCAGCAAGCAGGACGAATTTGGCATTTAACGGCAGCGGAGAAGCGTCACATGCATCCACCCCCGCCGCTTATTCTGATGGAATTCCACTTCAC